>ENA-UOOK01005502-UOOK01005502.1-fermentation-metagenome-genome-assembly--contig:-NODE-5502-length-12711-cov-6.049779_pt1 | contig 12711 bp, 12 predicted proteins | sample MGYA00245777_ERZ724023 | MGnify/ENA primary metagenome ERZ724023 (study PRJEB28704, sample SAMN03018312) | fermentation metagenome | biome: anthropogenic terrestrial biome; feature: soil; material... | reverse complement strand
GAATTTTCATTATTTCATGTGCGCGGGCGGTAGCCAGCGTGAGCGACTACTTAGAGATTTTACATAAAGCGCTAAGTCTTTTGGCGTATTCACCGCATTGCTTAATGGCCACTACATCAATATCTGTTGCTATGCCCATCCGTTCAAACATCTGTACTAGGGTTTCGGTGGCAGTGTTTCCAGTAGCGCCCGGAGCATATGGACAACCACCCAAACCACCTGCGGCTCCATCAAAGACTTTAATCCCTGCCTGTAAAGAAGCCAAGTTATTAGCAAATTCTATTCCCTGACTTCTATGATAATGAACCGCAACCGAAACACGCTTAACTTTGCAAAGTACCGATCTGGGTACGGTATAAGCCTGGATAGGATTAGCCATGCCAGTCGTATCTCCAAGGGAAATCTCATAGGAGCCATATTCCTCCAGAGCCGAAGCAATTTCCACCACTTTTTCGACGGGAATATCTCCTTCAATCGGACAACCAAAGGAAGTTGCAATATATGATCTGACCCTTACCCCATGTTCGGCGGCAACCTTATTAATCTTTTCTATTTCTTTCAATGATTCAGCCACTGTCATGTTAATATTCTTTTTATTATGACTTTCACTGGAGCTCATGATGGTGACCACTTCTTTTAATCCGGTTTCAATAGCTAATTCTAAACCTTTCATATTGGGGACAAGTGCGTTATAAGTAATACCCTCTTTTTTCTCAATCCGAGCAAAAACTTCTTTAGCATCCTTCATCTGTGGAACCCATTTAGGATTTACAAACGATGTGACCTCAATTCTTCGGCAGCCCGCTTTCGTCAACATATTAATAAATTCAATCTTTTTTTCCGTAGGAATAAAATCAGGTTCATTTTGAAAACCGTCCCGGGGACCCACTTCAAAGATAGATACTTTTTTGGGATAATCCATAACAAAAGCTCCTTCCTGTATAGCCAATTAATCAAATTTCAAACCTAATAGAGAATGCCTTCGAGGCTTGTCGACTCACCCAGCCTCCTTTTCATCACTTCATGCGTGCGGGCGGTAGCCAGCATGAGCGACTACCTATCAAGATCGAAAGTATTTTTCCTTTTTTTAAATCGGCAGTAAACTTAAGGATACATGACAACCCTTCCTAGGGTAGTTGGAAATATTTCTAAACCTTTCTCATACTCGTCCAACTTTATTTCGGCACCCACATAATGCGATAAATCCAATCTGCCGGACTCCAGAATTCTCTGCGCCAGGTCCCAGGTTGCATAGAGTCTACGCCCAAAAATTCCAGTTAATATCAATTCCCGATAAACAACTTTATGCATAAATTCGTTAAAAGTAAGGGGATAATCAATCATCCCTACAAATACAAGTGTACCAGCAACTCGTAATGCGTTGACAGCATTATTTATAACCTGTTGATTACCGGTGGTCTCGATAACTGTTCCTACCCCAATACCATGAGTCCCGCTAGCTACCACCTCCACCAGATCATGTTCGCGCCCATTAATGACCACATCAGCTCCAAATTTTAAGGCGGCATCCAGTTTGTTTTGGAAGATATCAACAGCAAAAACCTTTGTTGCGCCTAGTATTTTCGCCAACTCTACGGCCATTAGCCCAATGGCGCCACAGCCCAACACTAAAACTGTTTCTCCCGAGATATTACTTTTGGTGAGCGCATGTAGAGCTGTGGCTAACGGTTCCAGCAATGAACCTTGAGCGGGTGGTAATCCTTTATCAACTTTTATCGCAGCCACCTCGGGAATTCGAATATACTCGGCAAAGGAACCGTGAACATTGCGACCTAGCACTCCCATGTTGTTAGAGCAGATATGACTATGACCATTGCGGCACGGGTAACAATATCCGCATGGAATGTGAGTTTCTCCTGTCACATGGTCTCCAATTTTGAAATTTTTGACCAGTTTTCCCTTGTCGATCACCTCACCCAAAAACTCATGACCCATAATTAATGGCAGAGGTAAATCGGAAGAAGCGACTAACGTAGTCCATTCAACAACATCCACATCAGATTTGCATAAGGCAGTAGCTTTGATTTTTACTAAAAGGTCTGTATCTCCAGGGACCGGAGATGGCATCTCCTGATAAATGGCCCCCGGTTCAGGTTTGTTTTTTACTAATGCTTTCATGCCTAACCTCCTTAAAAATAATACCTAGCACTTAATTGTACAACTATTAATCCTTGACCACAGTTTCGAGACTAAATCCGAGGTTAGGTTCCTTTTTGAAACCCTTGCCCTAATAAAACGCACCTTACAGCAAGATTAATTCCCCGCAGCACAAGAGAGCTTTTTATTAAATTTCAACTTACCTATCTATGCTTAATCTTCATTTTCAAAAGCATCCTCATCATATAAAACATAAGTATCCGGCTTGGTCGGGTTTGAGAATATAGAAGCAGTAATTAAAGAAGTGTTACCGGTATTTCTAACCTGGTGTTTCGAATTTGATGGGAAAAGAACGGCATCTCCTTTCTTGAAAGAAGCCTTCTCCCCATCAACCCAGGCCTCACCTTGGCCCTCCAAAATTAAAATTACTTCTTCAATGTCTTTATGACTATGCATTGGCCGAACTACCGACTTTGCCGGGCAATTCATAATAGCAATCGAAAGTTTCTCACCTCCAATAGTCTCTGGTGTTACAATCCATTGTAGGTCGCGTCCCGGAAGTTTTATCGGCTTAATATCCCTTTGACTAACCACTCTAACTGGCACTTTACATCACCTCATAATTTATTGTGCGTTTCGGGGACCATTAGCGCTTTTCTTTTCAAGCAACATTTGGAAAGTTTTTCTTTGCTTGGAAACCCAATGAACAAAAACCCCTAGCTTCTCTAAAAACGCCCTAATAATTGAGAAGTAGTTTTAGGAATGGATTGTTCAACCGTCAGACTATATTTAGCAGAAACTATAATATTGATAATGTTATTAAGACTATGCCTGATAAGTATACGTTTACTTATTCTGCATTAAAAGTAAACAAATAAGTTTTTCTCATGGAATTATGTATTAAAATTACAACAAGACGGTTGAACAACCCATCCCTAAAAAACGTACAGTAAAAACCAACTAATTTTAGTAAATCTCGAAGAGTCAATAAGTACACATTAGCAATATTATATAGTAAACGTTTACTTTGATTATAACATAATTTTTTTATATTAGCAATATGTTTATTATGTTTAAGCTTTTTGCGTTGTATCCTTTTTAAAAGTCCCAATACAAATATATAGTGTTTGACTGGTATTAGGCTATCAATATATTGTATCGGGATAATTAAAGCAAAAGACAACGCAAAAAGCCTGTGTTTCTATGTATCAAGTACTCGTTAGCAGCTTTTTCTTACAGAATCATCCGGTAATTGCTTTTACTGGTTTAACCAGTATTTTTTCTTTAGTTCTCGACAATACTTTTCGGCAATCGCACGGCCAGAACTTCCAGCTAATAAGAAAATACGAGCATTCCCTTCTGTTTCTTCGATCGCTTGTGCCGCTTTAATAATTGTTTCACCAGAACTTACCAGGCCATGATTTCGTAATAAGATTACTTGATAATCTAAGGCTAAGCTAGCGATTTTTTGTGATAATTCGATAGAGCCCGGATGGTAATATGGTAAAAGTTTTACACCCCGTACACGCATAAGATAAGTAGGGACAAATACAGGTATAGGATCATCCCCTTCTTCTATCAAAGCGCAGGCAGCAATAGTATACGGTGGATGAAAATGAAATACCGCTTTAACCTTAGGATTAGCTTTATATACCGCTAAATGCAATAGTACTTCTTTTGATGGGCTTCCATTACCTTTTAATCTTTTCCCATCTTCGTCTACTAGGATTAACTCATTCAAAGATAAATTTTTAAGAACGGATCCACCGGCAGTAATCCATACTCCTTCCTGAAGTTTTATACTGGCATTGCCTCCACTAGCTGGAGCATAACCCTGCCTCGCCATTTCCCGACAATATTCAACTAACTCTTCCCGACTAACTGTAGGATCAAGCATAAACCTCATTCTCCTTTCCAACGAAGATCGATTATAATTTAATCAGGTGCTCTATGGCCTGGGCTAAAAAGTCGGGAGAACCAAAACTTCCCGATTTCAGCACTACTAAAAGTTCATTCTTACCACGGGATAAACCGGAGGGCAGACCCGGTTGAATCTCTTTAAGCACTAAATTCCCAACGATCCCCAAGGAACGACAAACATCATTGGAGGTCTCTCCGCCGGCGACAATCAGACGTTTACCGCCTGTTGCTTCAATAACCCGGCGACTTATCTCCCCTAATGTCCCGGAGACAATATGACTGGCTTCGATCCGATTTATTCCGACACGGGCGGCCGCTTCATAAGTCATCCCAATCTCATCCGGCTGATGCTTGCCATAAACTAAAGCAGTTTGACCGGAGATTAATTTGGGGACTGCCCACTCAACTACTCGGTTAGCTTCTTGTTCTCGATCTGAACTAATAAATAAACACCCGGTATCCATCGCCATAACCGGTAACCCTTGGTCACGGATATAATTCACTTGGCTTTTTGTTTGCGGAGTAACACTTCCTACAATAATTAAAGTTCCGACATTATTCCGTGGCAGATCTTTTAAAGAGAGGCCAACTCGTGGCGGACCCAAGAAATTCGGTAATTCTTCAGCTATCCCCGAACTGCCAAAGATAAAACGTTCGTTAGCTAATGCCTGAGCAACAGTCTGTAAATCCTCTTGACTAGTGGAGTCGATAAGTAAATAACCTCCACAATGTCGGAACTTTTCTACTTCACCCCTAATTGCCGCTACACCCTTAGCTATTGTTCGGTAATTCAACAAATAAACCGGGCGAGTGGTTTGTTCGGCAACAATTTCTCGAAGATCGTCTTTTTTCATTGGATGAAGAGGATCGTGCGAAAACTCACTTTCCGATAAGAGTTTTCCGTGGACATAATGAAGTCCGTCTTTAGTAATTCTTCCGTTTTTAGGGAAAGCGGCAATCACCGCTGCAAACTCTTCTTCGGCCGCGTCTAGCATTGCATCAAACTCCATACCGACGTTGCCACGGAATACCGAGCAAGTCTTCTTCGTTAGTAAGTGGCAATTGAGGGGTAATAATCTACGCGTAGCATCCACTACCTTCGCATAAGCTTTCTGTAGTTCATCGGTTCGGCTATTAGTATCCAGGACAATTACATCAGCCTTAACAGTGCTAAGATCAAGTCCATCGTAATTAGTAAAAACCTCGGCTTTGTAACCATGTTTAGCGTACATCAAACCAATATCATTAGCGCCTGTTACATCATCTGCCACAATTCCGATCATTACTTCTCATTCCTTTCTGCCGATCGATTCGAAAATTAAACTGTATTTATGTTTTGCGGCAATAAAATTATAATGGATGATTTATGTACAAGGAAGGTTCCCTTTGGGGCGCCTTCCTTTTGTATCCTGCTTGCCTACTAAAGTAATACACTAACAATATGTTTTAATTCCCCCTTTAAGAAGTTCACCATGCAGTTAACGGTTTGACACTGTCGCCGGGAATTACCTGAGACTCATATATTACTTCTCGGTTATTATTAATCCCCTTGATCCGATCAAGAATTAATTCTCCCGCCTTCCTGCCAACGATCCAAGGGTTCATAGTTGCCACACAAGGACGAACATACATTAAATCGGCATTCTCAATATCCACAAATGAAGCTACTGATATCTCATCGGGTACTTTAATTTGGTTGTTTTTGAAAAATCGATATGCTCCCATGGCCATTGTATTATTCATAATCACCACCGCGGTTGGCCTGTCCTGCATCTGCATAATATGAGCCGCCCCCTGATACCCAGATTCAACGGAATAATCCCCGTCGTATCTGTATGGATAATCATCATCAACTCTAATTCCGACCTCACTCATTGCTTTGACGAATCCTGTAAATTTCTCAATTCCGGAACTGAGAGAGAGCTTACCGTTTATAACAAATATTTTTCTGTGTCCCAGATTTAGTAAATGTTTAGTTAAGTCATATGCCCCTTGAACACAATTGAAATCAACGAAATCTCCGCGATAATCTCTGGCATAAATTCTGCGGTGAACAAATACAATAGGTATGTTCTGGCTCATTTTTGCGATAAACTCATCGTTTTCCCCGGTCGTATTGATGATTAATCCGTCAACTCTGCGACTCAGTAAAATTTTTAAATATTTAAGTTCTCTCTCTTTATTCTCTTCGGTACTGCAAGCTATGAGACTATAGTTTTCCTCATTTACGATCTCCTCAACGCCTTTAGCGATCGTTGTATAGTGAGTATTGGATATATATGATACAAGAAATCCTATAGTATATGTGGAATAGGTCTTTAAACTTCTGGCAATGGAATTTGGGTAGTAATTAAGTTCCCGGAGTGCTTTAATCACTTTCTCTTTTGTCTCCGGACTAACGTAATAATTACCATTTATAACCCTGGAAACAGTAGCTATAGAAACACCGGCATGTTTTGCAATGTCCTTTATTGTTACCATTTTTTTAGCTCCTTACCCAGACATACTTTTGATCAGTAGTTTAGCAAGCAAAATATTTTGCCAACCATTTTATCCCTCAGCATTGGAACATTTTACTTTAAACCAATAATTCACAATCTATCTAGTTTATTGCATTTGCCATCTTCTCCTCTGACTAATTAAAACTTCTACAACCGTTTGTTAAGCCAGGAGGTACTTAGCCTACTGCTTCCGGAAAACCTTGATCTCTATATTTAATAAATAATTAAAATGCCCTCTTAAATTATGCTTTCATAAAAAAACTCCTTATAAATAGAGATATGGTAATCTTATCCGTATCTCAAAATAAGGAGACACAAAACGCAAGACAAGAGTATCACAAAATACACATTTTTTCAATTCTTTAACCGATTTTTATTAAAAAATTATTTAAACTCGAAACAAGTGAGTAAAATTAGATAATATTGATCTAACAGTTTTTCCACAGATTTTCCGGCCTAAAGATCAAGTGTAGCCAATTCCCTTCCGGGTCTTGGAAAAAAACGACTTTTCCTCCTCGGAAAATATCAAACGACGTTTCCGTTTCCACTTTTTCCGCTCGCAATTTGGCTAAGGCTTCATTAAAGTCATTCACTTTAATCGCTAGATGAAACCGCTTGTCCTTATTCGGGACCTGGTTTTCGCTCTGATCAGGGATTAATTCCAACAACTGACCGTTGTCCCCAGCCAAAAAAATCGTCGGTCGAGAATCGTTACTTGTATAAATTACCTGAAAGTTTAAAACCCTCTCATACCATTGAGCCAGCTTTTCCGGGTTTTCCGCTAAAACCCCTACATGTTCTATTCCAGAAAACATCATATCCTCCCCCCATTAAATTATTCTGGCTGAAAATTGTCACCGTCCCGAGTCTCGGTTCCAACTCCAGCAAAGACATTTTAACTACCAAGTCCGGAATAATCCTTTGGCCATTATTAAGCATAACCAAAAAGCCGAGGCAAAAACAGAACAAGGTCTGGGAAGTAAGTTATTATCAATAAAGCAATAAGAAGAGGAAGATAAAATGGCGCCACCGCTTTTGCCAATTTCATAATAGGCAACCCTGAAACATCACTGACCGCGTACAAACATACTCCCACCGGAGGAGTAATAAGTCCAATCATTAGGTTTAAAACCATGATAACTCCCAGATGAATAGGGGATATTCCCATCATTAGGGCGGTGGGAAGAATAATAGGAGTGCACATAATGATAACAGGTTGGGAGGCCATAAAACAACCCAATAACAGTAAAACCAAATTAAGCAAGAGTAAAAATAGACCCGGTTTTGGCGCGATCGCCGTCATCCATTCCGCCAGATGTAATGGTACCTGCTCCATAGTTAAAATCCAACCGAAAAAACCTGTTATTGCGATAATAAACAAGGTATTTCCCGCTGTTAGCGCCGTATCTAAAAGAATCTGCGGCAGTTCTTTTATTTTTAATTCTTTATTATACAAGCCGAGAAGTAGAGCATACAGGCAGCCAAAAACTCCGGCTTCTGTAGCGGTAAAAATTCCGGTTAAGATGCCGCCGACAATTAAAATTGGCGCCATTAAAGCAGGTAATGCTTCTTTAAAGGCTTTTAAAAAATCTCGTAATGTAGCTCTCGGATAAACCGGATATTTTTTCTTTTTGGAAATAATGAATACCATAATCATTAAAGAGATTCCCATCAATATACCGGGCAGCAGACCTGCGACAAATAACCCGCCGATTGAAACTCCGGCCGCTAAACCATAAACAATAAAAGAGATGCTTGGAGGGATAACCGGCCCAATCGTCGATGAAGCCGCTGTAATCGCAGCGCTAAACTCCATATCATAACCGTCTTCTGTCATGGCCTTGATTTCAATAGCACCAAGTCCTGCGGCGTCGGCTACAGCTGAACCGGACATACCGGCAAAAATCATGCTCGCCAAGACATTAACATGCCCCAACCCACCGGGGATATGTCCTACGCAGACTCTAGCCAGGTTAAAAATTTTATCCGTAATCCCAGTCCGATTCATCAAGTTCCCCGCCATCATAAAAAAGGGAATTGCCAGTAAGGCAAAAGAGTCCAATCCTGTCACAACCCGTTGCGCGGCAATTATTAAATCGATCTGTCCTGTTAGGAGTAGATATAGGATTCCTACGGCCAATAAAGAAATCGCAATTGGCATTCCGAGAATAAGTAGTCCTGCCAAAATCAGAACATATATCATTTCTCCACTCCTCTCTCTTTAATGATCATCTTAAACTGTGTAAACGACTGAGTAAACATAGCGCTTCCCGCTATAAACATTCCCAACGGTAGGCTTAGATAGATACACCAGTAGGGAATACGAAGCGCAGGAGAAAGCTGATACTTCGCCAAATCTAATAGTTTTACACCTAAGATCCCTAACCAAACAATGAAAAACCCGGAAAGAAATTTGATCACAACATTAATCCAATCTCTTAAACCTGAAGGCAACATGGTAAGAACCAGATCAACCTTTATTAATTTATCTTTTGCCGCCAAAAGTCCTACCGTTAGAAAAGCGGACCAAATAAACATGATTCTGGAAAACTCTTCCGTCCAACCCAATGGGTAACCGATAAAATACCTAAAAATGACTTGTGCGCCTGTAGCAATAAACATTAGAACAAAGATAGTAACAAGCAGAATACGATATATTTTATTAAAAATTTCTGCAACCTTCATCTTGATTTAATTCACCCCCGATAGTTTAGCATTATGAGTTAACTAGGGGCCTAAATTCAGACCCCTAATCACCTCTCTACTCTTACTTTCCAAGTTCGACAATCTTATTAAATGTCTCTTCTCCGATTAATTTCTTGAAATCTTTCTGTACTTCTCTCGAGGCTTCAATAAAACCACTCTTGTCAACCTCTGTAATGATCATCCCTTGTTTTTCAAGTTCCGCATAACAGACCGAGGCTAGGTCTTCAACCAAACCCTCATAATAAACTTTAGCCTCATCAGCAGCTTCTTTAATTATTCTTTGTTCCGCCGGGGTAAGGGACCTCATAAATTTGCCACTGTATATAAAGACAAAAGAATTTAGCTCATGCTCCGTCTTGGCTAAATATTTGGCAACTTCATATATCTTCCAATTGTACATTACTTCCACCGGATTTTCCATCGCATCAATAACTCCCAATTTCAAGGCCATATAAAACTCACTTGCCGGCATAGGAGTTGGTTGAACTCCAAAACTGCGCCAGGCCTTCATTGACATGGGAAGTTCAGGAACACGGACTTTCATTCCTTTTATGTCTTCAATCTTAGTCACAGGCCTTTTGGAATTAACAAGGATTCTGGGATTCCGTTTAAATAAGCCAAAAAGCCCGACATTATATTTCTTTATTAAATTATCCCGCCATTCTTGGCCGATTGGGCCCATAATAGTTTTCTCCATATGTTCGAAATCGCGCCAGAAGAAAGGTAACCCCATACAGGTAAACTCCTCAACAAAGTTGCCCAACACCGCTCCAATTAAAGCAAACTCGGTAACCCCAGCCTGTAATTGTTCAAATAACTCCCGTTCACTTCCAAGAGTGGAATTGGGATAAACCTTTATTTGAATTTTCCCATTAGACTTTTTATCCACCAGATCAACAAATTTCAGTACGCCATCATGCCGCGGATCATTGGTCGGGGCCAAATGACCTAACTTAACATTAATAGTTTTTGCTGCTAATCCCGTAGAGCTACATACAGCTAGAGCCACTATCAGACTAAGCGCTAAGAGATAAATACCCTTTTTCTTTCTACACATATAACTTCCTCCCCTTATAATATTCATTGTCGCTTTACGATAGGTCCGATATTTTTTCTACGACTGCGTCTCCCACCTCCTTTGTTCGGGCGGTACCTCCGATATCCTGAGTCATAAGTTTATCTTCAGCCAAAACTCTATACACTGCCTCTTCTATGTATCTACTTGCTTTTAATGCGGTTTCGTCATTGTTCTTTAGTCCCAACCAGTCTAACATCATGCTTCCTGAAAGAATTGCGGCCAACGGATTGGCAAGCCCTTTTCCGGCAATGGTTGGCGCTGACCCGTGAGCAGGTTGAAAAAGTCCATATTTATCACCGACATCAGCAGAAGGAGCCATCCCCATACTACCGACTGTGCCTGCTCCCAAATCAGATATGATATCACCAAACATATTTTCCGCGACGACAACATCATAGTATTCCGGACGTTGTACCTGCCAAAGGGTCATGGCATCCACATAAGCATAATCTCTTTCTATTTCCGGATAAGCCATCGCCACCTCATCATAAACTTTCCGAAAAAAGGCATAGGAACGTAACACATTACTCTTATCCACACAAGTAACCCTTTTCTTACCATCAAACGGAGCCCCGTTTCTTCGTTTGGCCCATTCAAACGCGTACTTCACAATCTTTTCTGTTCCCGTTCGTGTAATAATCGAGGTGTCGGTTGAAACATCATCACGAAGAATATTACCTCCACCTCTAGAAGCATAAAGACCCTCTACATTTTCGCGCATAATTACGTAATCAATACTACCCGGTTTCCTGTCTTTCAATGGATATTTAACGTTAGGATATAACTTAATCGGTCTAATCCCGGCGTATAAATCCAATCCGAAGCGCAACCGAAAAATAATCTCTCCTGCCACTTCGGTCCCGTCCGGAAGCCGAATTTCTGGTAACCCCATAGCCCCAAAATAAATAGCATCAGCTTTTTCACAGGCATCGTATACTTCCTGCGGAATCGCCACCCCTGTACGGGCATAAAGGGTAGCGCTTGCTTCATAAGTCGTAAAATCACATTTTAATTCGGGAAGCACATTCTGAACAGCCTTTATCACTTTTACTCCTTCGTCAATAATCTCAGGACCAATGCCATCTCCCGGTAAAACGGCAATATTGTATCGAGATATTTGAATCAACTCCTTCTTAAGTGAGGGAATTGCATAATTACCTAAGCTTATGTTTAACCACAATATATAGTGTTTAACTAGTATTAGGCTATCAATATATTGTGGTTAAATCTTAAATAATTGAATTATGCAATTCCTTAAAGTAAAATACTAAGTTTTACAACGTCTTTTCTTAGATAACTACACTTACTACTATTATAATTTTGATATAAGGACCTGGAATTCGAATATGAACCCACCCCCTAGTATCATTATGAAAAGAAAACGTTTTCTTAAATAAATTATAACATGCTTTATTTATTTTAGCAACATACATTTATTAAAAGTGTAGTTATTCTATGATAATGTCACCTTAAGATCTTTCTGCGAAATGTCACTGGTTTAAAAAGGAAGAAAAGTATTACTTATAAATCAAAAGTAAAGAAAAAGATCAACTTAGACTTGATGACTTTTCAAACGTCTTTCAGGGATGAGATTATTAAGTTGGACGATCCAATTCAATAAAGAACTTGCAATGCTCAGAGAAAGAGGTTAAAATATAATAAGTCGATTCGATTAGTTGGAGGTGAACTCATTGCCTAATATAAAATCCGCAGAAAAAAGGATTGCCGTCTCAGAACTTCGTCGTCTAAGAAATCGCAGTCAGAAATCGGAACTTAGATCCTTGATTAAGAAAACAGAACTTGCCATCGAAACCGATGTCGAGAAAGCTAAGGACTTAATTACTCTTGCCATGAGAGAGTTGGATCAAGCCGCCACCAAAGGATTAATCCATAAAAATGCGGTCGCTCGTAAAAAAAGCCGCCTGATGCGTAGATTAAATAGACTCACCGCTGTCGGTGAATAATAATCGCCCGTAAAACGGGCGTTTTTATTTTGCCAGTATGTTTCCAGGCAATTTATGTTGGTTTGCTATCACGACAATATATTTTTACCTGTTGTTGGTAGTCGCTCACGCTGACCTTTCGACAGCGAAGTGCTCTAAATTAAGGCTAGGTGAATCAACAAGCAAAGTACGCTTAATAGTCCGTCCTTGGACTAAAAGCGACTCGCGACGTCCTGTCGCTCGACCCGATTTTAGCCTCCGCTTCACCAAGAATACTGAATGAAGAAATCCAATTTCACTGGAGAAACAACCTTCCGACCAGGCTAGGTATAGATTAACAGAACTGCAAAGGCAGACTATCATTCATACGAGCGACGAGCTGCGAGATGTATTTTCTAGGTAGTCGACCACCCCAGCCAGCTGGGGCACGTGAAAGAATGAAAAT
>ENA-UOOK01005501-UOOK01005501.1-fermentation-metagenome-genome-assembly--contig:-NODE-5501-length-12713-cov-3.389398_pt1 | contig 12713 bp, 12 predicted proteins | sample MGYA00245777_ERZ724023 | MGnify/ENA primary metagenome ERZ724023 (study PRJEB28704, sample SAMN03018312) | fermentation metagenome | biome: anthropogenic terrestrial biome; feature: soil; material... | reverse complement strand
GAAAACTATCGAGTTTCCTATCGGTAACAATATCTTGGCCTTCAAGGTCTTTGGTGAGAAAATAACCGGCTGGTAATTTCTTTTTATCAACTACATACTGAAACTGGCTTTCCGCATAGCGTTTATCGTCGGTATAGGCCAAATCCTGGCCAATCAAGATCACCGGAGAACAACCAAGTTTAACGGCTAAGTCCAAAGATGGATGGGCTACTGAAAAGCCGCTCCGGACAGCGCCGAATTCATAACCGCATTTAAGGGAGAGAAAATCCGAAAAGGATTCGATGTCCAGTTTCATATAGGTTTTTTTACCCTTAAACAAAGAAAGAGCTTCATGATTAAAACGATAGTTATAAATTAAACAGATATCGTCTAAATCAAGATTGGAATAGATCGTTTTGTTATAATCCGTACCGTCAAAGGCCACTAGAAAATGGGGTTTTACCCCGAACTTCAGCATCGCCCGGATGCTCGTCCCGGCGCAAATAATCACCGCTTTTTCCTTAATTTCATTAAGGAGGTGAATGTTTTTCTCCAATGACGGCCCGGCGGATACAATCACCGCCGGGACCCCGCTGAATTGATTGAAAAAATGCTTGACTCCAGGTGAATTTGTAATAACGGGTAAGTTATTAACCGCATTGGAAGCCCATTTTTCCCCGAAAAGATTGGCTGTTGCCAGGTTGGCCCTGGTAATTCTAACCGAATCCCGAAGGGCATTCTCAAAGGATTTAATTTCAGTAGGAAACAACTCCTGATAAGTTGGTAATACCGCCCAATCCGAATCCAGCATCAAATAGAGTAAAAAATCATTGATTAAGATGGCGCATTCGTTATAACTGTTACCCGAAAGCAATAGAAAATCGCCTTTAATCTCAGTTAAGTCAATTTCTTGGAGGCAAGCCTTTAAAATCACCGGGGATGGTTCATAGCAGACCACTTTTTTATAACGCCCCTGCTTTAATAGAGCTTTTAAATGATATAAAAAACCGCCCCCGCAAAGAACCAAGGCGCTTTTCCCATTTCCGGCGCGCCGCTCCGCCCAACGTTCCGCGTCCAGAACCGGGTCATAGGCGCTATTCAGAAAATTTTTCCGTTCATTCTTTGTTACCCGTAGGACCGGCAGCCCAGTTCGACTGCAGCAGGTTTCCAGGACTACACCGTTATTAACACCCGTTTTATTTAGTTCTTTTAAAAGGTGAGGGTATTTGGCTTTTATCAAATTGAAGTTTTTGTCATATTTGGTCATTAATTAATCTTCCCGTCAGTAACTTTGAGCCCCTCCAAAAGCGGGCCCAATTCAAACTCCATTAAATCATGGAGCAATAGGTAATCCTGGTTTTCCATCGCCTCGCCCAGATTACTGATTAAACCTTCCAGTAAACCGTATTGCCCGGCTTCAATCTTTCCCAACCCGACAAATTCGGAAGCAGCCTCAAAAACCCAAGCCAACCCCTCCACCACCGCCGGCATGGCCAGATTGAGTTCTTGATAATCGGAATCCGCAAGGTCTTCGCAGATATGCGCTACCGCCGCGCTCATCCGTTCCAAATACTGATTAAAGGTCTCAACCGCCTGCTTAAACTCTTCCGCCGTCATGGTCCGGCCTCCTTCTTTTTACCATTCCAAATTCCGAGTCCAGTCCCGGGTTCCGCGTTTCGGGTTTTGTAAATGATAACTTCATAAAATTAATCGGCTTTTTCCGTCTGAACTTTAGGGATACTATTTTACAGTTGCAAGAGGCGCTTTTAGGAACTCCTTCCCAAATGTTTTATAAAATGATATTATTATACTATCTTCTAAAACTGAAATTTATCCAATATTTTACATCATGCTATTGTTCTCCCCTAAATTAGCTTTATGATTATCTCACTTTTATTCGGAATACCTTAGAAAGGAGTTGAGCCAATGACCGATCATGAGCTATTAGAACTCATCGCCGAAAAAGTCGTTTCCTTGGAGTCAAATTTTTCCGGAATGAAGTCCGAGATGACTGTCATGAAATCCGATATCAACGATATGAAATCAGATATTACCGAACTAAAATCAGATATGACTGAAGTGAAATCGGATATTGCCGAACTAAAATCAGATATGACTGAAGTGAAATCAGATATTACTGAACTAAAATCAGATATGACTGAAGTGAAATCAGATATTAAGTCCCTTCAACAAAAACAGGAGATCATAATGGAGCAGACCGCCGGGCTGTCTGAGTTCCACGCCCCAGCCTCCAAGACTCTCTCTAATCACCAAGACTCTATTGAGTTTTTGAAAGCGCGCCAGACAGCTTTAGAGGAAGAAGTCTTCCGCCTCAAAAAGAAAATCTCCTAGTCCGCAAATTCCTTTTCATCCGTCTTCTAATCCCGGTCAAAAAAAAGACCCTCCGCAGAGGGTCTTTAACTGTAATGATTGAACTAAGATCAGCCACCGATGAGTTGGAGCACTGATTGGGGCTGGGAGTTTGCTTGGGCCAACATCGCCGTACTGGCCTGAGTGAGGATGTTCAGTTTAGTGAACTCCATCATCTCGGCGGCCATATCCACGTCTCTGATTCGGGACTCGGAGGCGGTGATGTTCTCCGCGGCGACTCCCAAGTTGTTGATGGTATGTTCCAACCGGTTTTGGACTGCTCCAAGGTCGGACCGTAATGAAGATACTCTGCTGATGGCTTCGTCGATCTTGGTAATGGCCTTGCCGGCGCTGATGGTATCGGTTACGAGTATGCCGTTGACGCCGAGAGCCTCAGCATCCATTCTACCGATAGCCGCTCCCATACTCTGGAGTTCATTGGCGCCGATCTGGAAGACTTGAGTGTTATCGGCTAGATGAACTTTGGTTGAATAGGCGCCTCCCGGACCAAGCGTGAACTCCCCGTCGGCGTAAGTAGCTGTAACATTAGCGTCACTGGCGAACTTGACATCCACATTCTCGTGGATAAAGCCGATTAGATTGTTGCCTTGAACTGTTGTAGAGGTACTATTATTATCCGGATCGGTCACTGCTACAGTATAGGTGTTCTCGGTCGCTTTTTGGTATTCGGTAAATCCGAAAGCATTCAATAATTGTTCACCGGCGACAACGGTAATTTTACCGTCATTCCCGGCTACTGCCGAACTAAGCACGAAAGTACCGGAAGTAGCTAACGCGGAATCAGTCGTGGTAGTGGTTACGTATTGGGCAAATGTGCCACCGGAAGCTCCATTAATACTACCCATATCTAAACCGTCTTCACTACTGATAGCAGTATTAAATTTCGTTGCTAAACTACTAAGTGTGTCATTACCGAAAACGGTGAAGGAAGCCTCTTTACCGGTACCGTCAACCAAAGTGATGGTTTGCGGGTTATCCAGCAGGAACCGGCCATTGGCGTCATAGAAACGGTCTACATTGTACAAAGCTGTCCCACCCGAAGCCGCTATACCGGCATTGGCTGTGTCAAGTCCACCTAGGGTGGTGGTTTTGAAAATAGTTGAAGTTTGAATTTGAGCTTTGCCCGCATCTCCAGCAGCCACGGAAATTGCTAAGTTGTAGGTGCCTGCTGCGGAAACAGAACCCTCACGGATAGCGCCCCGCATATAAATCTTGGTAGCTTCCTTATCCGACGAAGTAATGGCCGAAGCTGTTCCATCCAATAGATTCTTGTTGTTGAACGTGGTAGTGTTGGCGATTCGGTCGACTTCGCTCTTGAGTTGGTCGATTTCCTTTTGGATCTCACTCCGATCGTTCGCCGTATTGGTGGCGGTCGCCGCCTGGACCGACAGTTCTCGCATACGGTGCAAGATCGAGTGGGTCTCGGTCAAGGCGCCCTCAGCGGTCTGCAGTAATGAAATGGCGTCCTGGGAGTTACGGGAGGCTTGGTTCAAACCCCTGATCTGGCTGCGCATGGTTTCCGAAATCGCGAGACCGGCGGCGTCATCCGCGGCCCGGTTGATCCGAAGACCGGAAGACAGCTTCTCCATGGACTTACTGTTCAGGCTGTTAACCATGCCCAAATTACGGTGGGCGTTTAACGCTGGCAAGTTATGGTTAATTCTCATGGTTTATCTCCTCCTTGACAATTTTTCGGGTTTCCTTACCCTTACCCCGCCCTTTGGTCGGCCGCCCATCGGACCGGGGCCGGTGTTTAAACCACCGCCGCTGAAATCAGTTGTCAGTTATCAGTGACCAGTAATCAGTTTTAAAGACTACGTTTGCTTGATTTTACTATTCACTGTTAATTGCTCATTGCTCACTAATCCCACCGGTGGTGGTTTAAAATTACCCTTACTATATTTTCGTAATAAACTCCAAAATACTTTAGCTAAATCGAAATTAATCTAAGACGCCATAAAATATTTCGATAAACTATGTAATTTAGCTGTTAACTAATTTCATTAATCCCTAAAAACTTGTGACTTTTGACTTTCGACATTTGACTAACTTTATTTAAAAATTATTGACTACCGATGTTTCACTTCTTCCCAAACATCTTACTTAACTGGTCCAGATTGGCCTTGGCGTTCGCCGCCAATTGGTTCTCTTTTTGGATTTCCCGATATACTTCCTCGCGATGGACCGCTACTTCCCGGGGCGCGGTGATCCCCAACTTCACTTGATCGCCTTTAACATCCACAATGGTAATCTTGACGTTGTCGCCCACCATAATACTCTCATTCAGCTTTCGCGTTAAAACGAGCATCAGGCTCCTCCTTGACCTTCGAATCGCAAACCTTTAGATATCTTATATATATTTATCCTTAATCCTAAATTTTATTTTCTCCGAAAGTCAAAATATCCCTCTATTTTTACCTCCGTCAGTGAAAATAATTATAGAATATCGGCTGCTATTAGCTGTTGGCTGTTAACTTGAAGGTATTGCTCTTGAGCCAAAAATATTTTCAAAAAAAAGCCATTAGCCAATAGCTAATAGCCGGTAACCATATTATTTCGCGGATTTCAAATCCCTGACCGGAGCAAACAACGGATGTTTAATTCCGTAAGCCGGATTGTTCAATATTATCTGAACGCCCCGTTTTTCTTTAACATTAATCACTAGCGGCGCAGCCAAATTAACTGTGGCTTGTTTGATGTCGGCCGGAAGGACTACAATCGCGCAAACTAATGCTTCTTCGGATTTTTCCAGTTTAAGTTCGGCCACTACTTCATCGGGCAAATCAATCTCATAATCTGGCGCCACTTGCCCTAGTTCGATAATGATAAAAGCCAATCCCGCCCGCTCCACCGACTGAAGCGCATAGAAAGGAGAATCGTCATGTTTGAGCACGGCGAATTGACGTTCTTTTTCAAAACCCGGAACACCGTGGGGAAACTGAACAATCTGCGCCTCATCGATATCAACCGCGCCAAAAAATTTGGTCTCGATCTTCATGATTTCATCCTTCCGTTAATATAACAGTCTTATTTGAGTTCAGTTAGAGCCTAATCCGACCTTCTTCTTTATCTCAGATAATCCATCAGCGACAAGGTCATAATCCTACCTGCAGCCTGAAGGGCGGCTTGATAAGCAGTCTCCTGCATTTTCAAATCCATAATCGCCTTGGTGATGTCAACATCTTCCACATTACTCAAAAGTTTAGTCAAGTTCTCGTCCAGACTCTTCATCCGGTCGATTCCCTTTTCCAACCGATTGACTTTTGCGCCAACCTCGCCTTGGGTGACCAATACATTATCAATATCCAATCTGATATTTCGTAGATCCTCGTCTGAAAGGGCCGGGATATTATCGGATCTTAAGTCGGCGCTAATCTTGGTCAGATGCTCGAAAATGGGATCGAAGACCTTGTCCCCTACTGTGTTAATTTGAATCCTCATCCCAATGCTGATCTCATATTCTATGCTTCCCTTATTCCCCTCATAATTGGGGACCTCGGTATCCGAAGAAATTCCACTAGAAAAGCCCAATATCCATAAGGCGTCGGCTTCAGTCCCCGCTTCAAGCTTAATCGGGAGCGGATTGTTGAATTCATCCTCGTGAAAAATTTGTAACCGGTTATCGGGGGTCGCTTTGACTCTCACATTAGCGTATTCGCCGCCCCGCGCCTGAATCTTGGTCTCAATCATCTTCGCAAACTCATTGGTAGTATAGGAACCGCCATTTAAACTGATCTCTTGGGTCAATTCATTTCCTACTTTGATTTGAAACTTATTATTGGCATTGATATAACTTTGAGCGTCGATGGTATACTGAGACCCGGCAGCCGGCGGGGGGTTGCCCCATGCGCTGTCTAAAGTAGCGATACCCGTTGCGCCGTCGTAGTCTTGAATAATCCTAGTCTGGCTTTTGCCTTGGCCATCAGTGATGGTTATCGGCATTCCCACATAGAAATCATCAACTTGACTGGCGCTGGTAGCGATATCAAACTGAATCTGGTTCGCCGCCGGCACATCGGCCACATCTCCGTCGAGAGGCGGCGTCAGCTCATATTTAGCTCCGGGAGTTATTGTAGTAATCCCTAGTTGAACTTCACCAGTCGCGCCGTTATAGTCCAGAATTCGGTCCGTATAAACCGCTCCCGATGGTTCCGTTATCTTAATAGTCCAGTTATTATAATAATCATTATCGCCACTGGCGTCATTTTCCAGTTGAATTAAGGGCAAGGTCACATTTTGGACCGTACCGGTCTCCGGATATTTGGCCAATACTTTTACTAAATCTTCAACCGGACTGCCCAGCAACTCTTTGGTGGTCGACCGATTCTCGAACCCCAACTGGGCCAAGGCGGTGTCGGAAATTTTATAACCGGAGGCAGTGGATACATTGGTGGTCCAGTCACTGTCCAAAGTCAAGGTCTGGGTAGCGGCGTCATATCCGGTTATTCTTTTGGTTTCCGTCGAACCGTCGGCGTTAGTCACCGTAATCGAGGCGCCGTTGTAAAAATTGCCCATTAAACTAGCGTCACCGGCCATTTGCAAGGTATTAGCCCCGGCCGCCGCCGCTTGACCTTCTAGGTGGGGATTGATGCGGTATTTAAAATTCCCCGTCCCGTTCCAGGTACCGGCGATAGTGGCTTGATGGGTAGTTTCATCATAAGCGGAAATTTGATGGGTTTCATAATAACCGCTTTTCTCATTGTAAACCTGGATTTCCATTCCCACGTAAAAGTCAGCCATATCGCTGGCCGGACTCAAGTTAATGGTATTGCCCCCGGCGGTAATCGCCGCAGTACCCTCTAAAGGAGGCAAAATCTCGTATTTCGAAGTGGCGTCGGGTTGAATGCCCCAATCCGAATCCACCTCGGCAATATTGAGGGCGCCGGTGGTGTAATCGGTAATCGTCCTTATTTGACCGGTCCCGGTACCTTCAATAATCTTGATCCGCCAACCGTTGTAATAATCGGCAGTTCCGTTGGCAGTCGGATAAAGCGCGATTTGGTTCGCGGGGGACGGTAGCGTCACCGGTAAAGCCTTGCCTACTTCCTTAATCGCCGGACCGTCCCGCAATACTAAAGAATGAATCCCGTCCGGCGGCTGGGTCCCGGCGTAAAACTCCAATCTATTGTCCGGAGTAGCCCTAACGTTAACCGGAACATCATAACCGGCATATTTCAATTGGAGCTGCATATCATCAGCCAGATCATTCAAGGTGTTCCCTACCGAACCATCATAGGTTTTAGGCGTTAATCTAATGGTGACAAACTCCCCGTTATCTAACTTAACATCGATTAAGTTATTCCGGTCGGTTAAAACGATGGGATTCAACTCAAAATTAATCTGATTCCCGGTAACCTTAGTCCGTTGCTGGTAGGGGGCTTCTAAAAGCTTTTCGCCTCCAAAGATATAACGGTTGTCAATGGTAGTATTGGCAACCTGCATAATGCCGTCTCTAATAACATCGATTTCATTAGCGTAGGCCAAACGGGCTTCCATGGTCAGCGAACCGTTGGACCCGGCGATCACCAACTCCCGGACCCGCTGTAAATAAGTGGTCACGGTCATCAACGCGTCGTCGGTGCAATTTAACCAACTGATGGCCCGCTCCGAGTTGTCGATATACTGGGCCATCTCGGTCCCACGGGTCCGGAAATCCATGGCGCGAGTAGTCCCCACCGGGTCATCCGATGGTTGGGTGATTCGCCTCCCGGTACCGATCTGATTAGTCGTTTTATGGATCGCTTCTTCACTTTTCATAAAGTTATAGGCATAATTGGCAAAGATCATTTTATTGGAAACCCGCATTGTTCTCCCTCCTTGGCCGGATAGAGTTAAATCACTTTCAACCTGTTAACGATTACATCCAGCATCGCATCCATGGTAGAAATTATTCTGGCGGCCGCGTTATAGCCGTGTTGGAATTTTACCATATTGGTCATTTCCTCATCCAGCGACACGCCGCATACCGACTCGCGGCGTTCATCCAAGCTGGAAATCAATTTGGTTTGCCCATCAAATTTGAGCTTTGCCGCTGACCCTTTTTCTCCTAAATCACCGACTAACGCGCCGATGAATTCCCCCATAGTAGCCCTGCCGTTAGACAAGACACGGTCATGTTTTATTTCACAGATCCCTTTTATTATGTCGTTGTTTCCTGGTAAGCCCAATAATGAACCGGATGCGGCAATCCGGTTCAGACCGTTATCGACGTCTTTGATTGCCTCGGCCAAATCGATGTCTTCGGCATTGGTCCCGCTGAAAAAATTAAGGTTAGTGGTTTCGTCCAGCCCATAACCGGACTTGTGTAATTCATTGACTTTTGTGATTAAGGTCTCGGAAAAAACATTCAATTTATCAAGAAACTCTGGAATATCCCGGTCCCTGATCTCCATTAATCCCTTGAGTGAACCGCCTAACAATTCCACATCTTTGCCGAGCCTCGCCCATTTCAATTGGACCATGCCGTCATCACTATGATTGGGTTCCATTACGATTTCGTTGGCGGTAATATCCTGGACCAACGCTATCCCATAAATGGAAATATTGACCCGGTTAAATTGGTCGGTAGTCTTACTAGTTTGGACGATCCCCGAGAGTTCCTCGATTAACAAATCGCGGCGATCCATTAAGTCATTAGCGTGATCGTTCATAACGGTCACTTTCGAGATTTGGTCGTTCAAAAGAGCGATCTTACCGGCGATGGTATTTATATGATTTACTTGTTCCTTGATTCGTTCATTGGCGACGGAACGCAAGGCGTCCATTCTTTGATAATCTTGTCTAATAATTTCCGTCATGGTCAAAGTATTCTGCCGTAATACGGAACGGGACGGGATTGAAGTCGGATCATCGGCTACATTTTGCAAAGCCACCCAAAAATTATCAATTGCAGTCCTAATATTGGAATCGGACGGTTCGTTAACGATCAATTCCATCTCGTCCAACATTGTCATCCGGCTTTCCCAATAACCCGATATGGTGGTCTCCCGATGAATCTGATCATCGATTAACTCATCGCGGACCCGCATTACCGCCGTGACCTCGACTCCAGTACCAACTTGACCGGCTGTTTGGACACGGTTGAACGCCGGATAGGTAAAGGGTTGGGTGGTCGTCATTTCTCCTCTTTGTCTGGAATATCCGGGGGTACTGGCATTAGCCATATTATGGCTGGTAACTTCCAATTGTTTTTGGTGCGCCTGTAACCCGAGACGCCCGATTTCCAATCCGAAAAAAGTGGACCGCACCGTCATTCACCCCTTATAATCTAAGATTAAAGTCTTCTTAGAATTCTTTTTATCCTTAGCCACCTTACCGGTGGCTTCATAAAATCCGTTTTCCACTCCACCTTGCGGCATTAACGCGTTGACCGTGAACTCAACCACGGCCAAAGCGTCTTTAATTAGATCTTGGTTAAATTCGTTATTCAACTTAAGTTGCAAGGCGTTCTTACGAAGTTCTTCGATGAGGGCTTCTGTTTTTCCCTTTTCTTTCCGGTCCGGCGAAGAACCTCCCTTTAAAAAAAATTGCACCTGTGGGGAACAGGCGTCATCAAGCTTTTGCAATTTTACAGATAACGCCTCTTCCTTGAGGACAATTACTTGGAGCGTATCCAAATCATCTTTTAATAAAGCTTCTTTTTTTAAAAGACTAAGGGAATTCAATTCTTTGATAACTTCAATCTCCTGTAGGAGCAACACTTCGAGAGACTGGTTTTCCGGCATTTTGGAACTACCTCCCGGTCAGTTCATCCACCAGGCTCCGGCCGATTAATTTGGCGGCCACTTCTTCCCCGGATACCTGATATTTTCCTGCCTCAATTTTACTTTTGAGTTCACGGATCTTATCGGCACGAACCGCGGGAGACTTTAGCACCTGTTCCTTGGCGAAGTTCAACTCTTGGGCCCGACCGGACAAGACCAAACTATCGTTTTTACTTACTGCGGTTGTCTCTTTAAGCGCGTCTTTCTTTTTTAGGGAATTAATCCGTTCCAGCTGTAAAATATTTTGAACTTGCTTATTGGAGATGATCATCCTTTATCACCTACTTTCACATTGCTCAGCTTATAAGTTGTATATTGAATGTTATACGTTTCACGTTCCAAATTCCGTTTTTAGGTTCCGGGTTGTTCCGCTTTAACGATAAAACTGTAAAAACCGCAGGGCATTGAAAGCTGAACTAAGAACGATAATTCACCGCCTAATTTTTCCGGCGTAAAATATGTTCAAAAGTATGGACTCTTCCGGGTTGGAAACTTTTCCCCGGTTCCGAAATCGGTTTAACAGCTTTGCTGAAGTCAGCTTGCATTTCCCGGACGCATTTTTCACAAAAACGGCCTGAATTAACGGGTTTACCGCATTTTTCACATGTCAAGGCGGTGTCGTCATCCGACATTTTAATATAATCCGCTTCCAAACGGCCTTCTTTTAAAAATCTGGAGATAACTTTGAGTTCGATTCCGGTAGCTTCACTAACCTCAGCCGTTGAAGAATTCGGATTAGTAAAAAGATATTCGCGGATTCTTTCGAAATCTGCTTGCTCCTTTTGGAGACAATTGCTGCACACTGCGCTGCCCATATAGTTAAAGATTTTACCGCAACGCTTACAATTTCTTACGTCCATAATCTGCCTCCCCTAATTTTCTACCCAAGTGGTATCAATTACTCCCACCGCCAATGTCAGAACTTTGACCTTTAAAGCCCCGGCCCTCAATAATAACCGGGCCGCCTCCGAAGCTGTAGCCCCGGTGGTTAATATATCGTCAACCAACAATACCGAAGCTCCGGAAAGTCCCTGAGTATTAACCACTCGAAAAGCGCCGGCAATATTAGAAAATCTCTTATCCTTGCTTAACGAGTTTTGGGATTCGGTCAACTTGTCCCTAACAATTATATCGCTTCTTAATTTAATCCCCAAATACCTTTGGAGCGGATTAGCCAGCAATTCAGCCTGATTATAACCTCGGAGCTCAAGTTTTTGACGATGGATCGGAATTGGAACTATCAGATCATTTTTTTGATACTCCCGATCGAGTCTTACCCATTCAACCAATAATCTTCCTAAAGCTTCGCCAAGATCCGGGCGGTAACGATATTTAAGTTCACTTAAATATTCCCGTAACGCGCCTTCATATAAACCAACCGCTCTAGCTTTAGAAAAATAGTATTGATGTTCGCTGCATTGGCGGCAAGTATCATCATCTTCAACCTTTAAGCGTAGAGGCCTTCCACATTTCCGGCAAATCGGAGGGATAATCAACCCGATTTTTTGGAAACAACTTCTCCCAATACCTTGCCGATAACAAGGTTCCTGTCGACACACCGGACATTCCTTGGTAGCGGGATAAATAAGTTCGATTAATCCGGCCCCTACCTGATAAAACCATTTCTTCACTTCTACATAATCCATCGACATCATTCCTAAAAACATTAATAAGACCCTGGACCTAATTTAAAATCCGCTCAAACGCAAAATATCATAAATAATAGGCTTGAATCCCTTTGGCAAATTTTCGGAAATAAAATGTTACAAATCTTTAACCGAATTATGTCAAATTGCATTTACTGCTTGTCCAAATAACCCATTCGATAGCCTTCCTCATTCATTCTTACGATCCATTGATAACTCTCCCGCATCGCTTTGGTGATCCGCTCAGCGGTAAAAATTACCCGGGCCGGCTCGCCGAGGCGTCCAACCCGACCGGCGATTTGCACCAGAGTCCGGCTGTCGAATACCATTTCATTGTCAGCCAGCAATACCAGCACATCAAGGTCAGGTATGGTGATGCCCCTCTCCAAGACGGTAGAAGCGATTAAAAAATCGGTCATCCCGTCTCTAAACCGCTCTTTTACTCTCTCCCTATTTTCGATTTTGGAATGGATGATCGCTCCGGCAATCCCTTCAGTCTGGGCCCATTGGATCAGACTGTTTCCAATCATCTCGATTAATTTGATGGTGGGCAAAAATATTAGGGCTTTCCGTTGATTTGTTTTTATATCTATTAAAAACTGTTTGATCAGGGGGGGTGGTTCCCATTTTGAACCGGGAAACGTTGGAAAACGAAGCGCTAGTTTAACTAGTTCCGGCGCGATTAATGGTTTTCGGTGGGGCCGGGCTGGAATTGTCACTAAAGACATTCTACCCGAATTAGTCTTGGCAATGAGTAGCTGATCGGGTGTGGCCGTCATGATTACCATTTTACCTTCAGGCTTAAGAGATCTCCCCACCGCAAACTGAAGCACTCTGTTTGCGCAAGAGGGTTCCGGGGTCACCAGTACCACCTATATGTCAGGAACCCTCTGGGCACTGGAAACACTCGCGTGGGATCCGGAGTACCTCATCC
>ENA-UOOK01005500-UOOK01005500.1-fermentation-metagenome-genome-assembly--contig:-NODE-5500-length-12713-cov-3.659425_pt1 | contig 12713 bp, 12 predicted proteins | sample MGYA00245777_ERZ724023 | MGnify/ENA primary metagenome ERZ724023 (study PRJEB28704, sample SAMN03018312) | fermentation metagenome | biome: anthropogenic terrestrial biome; feature: soil; material... | reverse complement strand
GTTAGGGGATCAAGCCAAGCCGTCACACCGCGAGTCGCTACGCATAGTCATAGATGAAGCATTGGCGAAAAAACCTACCGATTTTGAAGCATTTTTGAAGTTCCTTTTGGCCGCTGGTTATGAAATAAAGCGCGGTAAAAATATTGCGCTGCGCAGGCAAGATCAGAAACGTTTCATGCGTCTCGGCTCTCTTGGCGAGGAATATTCAGAGGATGTAATACGTTCTGTCCTCTCCGGTGTAAAGGTACACAAGCCGCGCCGGAAATCCCTTCAGACCACGCCACAAAAGGTTAGCTTGCTTGTCGATATCCAGGCAAAATTACAAGCCGGTAAAGGCGTCGGCTATGAAAGATGGGCCAAGGTCTTTAATCTCAAACAAATGGCGCAGACAGTGAATTATCTTACTGAACACGGCCTGTTGGAATACAATGAGCTTGCTACGAAAGCAGCGTCGGCAACTACCCGTTACAATCAACTTTCCGCTCAGATAAAATCAGCGGAGAAACGTCTGGCTGAAATCGCAATCTTAAAAACGCACATAATCAATTACGCAAAAACCCGCGATATATACGTTGCCTACCGCAAGGCGGGATATTCCAAAAAGTATCTTGCGGAACATGAAAGTGATATCCTCTTACATAAAGCAGCAAAGAAGGCGTTTGACGATTTGGATGTAAAAAAACTTCCCAATGTCAGAAGTTTACAGACTGAGTATGCGGCGCTACTTTCTGAGAAAAAGAAGGCTTACGGGGACTATCGGCAGGCCCGCGACGACATGAAGGAACTACTGACAGTTAAGGCCAATGTAGACCGTCTGCTTGGCACTGATAAGTGCGAAGTGGAAAAAGAAAAGGAGCATGAACAGCGATGAGCTGTACATGCTCCAGAAGCGTCCGCAGGACGCGCAGCCGCACAATTTTTTGTGCGTTCAATGGGGGATTGGGGGTGCTACCCCCCAACAAGCAAATGCAAGAGTGTTATGACACTTGCCCTGCTTGCCAGTATGCTCCGAACTTAAACTGGATTAACATGGTCCCGTTTTTGAAGACTGGCCTTTGCCGTTTTGAGAATCCCCGTTATCTTAAAAGGCTGATTTTTAGCACAACGTAAATATTCAAAAATAAAGTCGGCACCCGCCGAACGTCTCAATTCGGCGGCTTCTTTTTTGTTTGATTAATAACAGATATACGTGAATCCACCTGCTATGCAGGTGGAGAAATAAAGCTTTAGTATAAAACCCTCCTAAAATAGAATAGAAAATTGACAGAAGTATGCTTGTAAAATAGAATATATTTATTACTCTGAATAAGCGGTGACAACTCCATGACATGCTCAGATTATAATTAAAAAGGAGGCGGGACTTATGGCGCATATTTTAATCGTTGAAGATGACCATGCCATCAATGAATTGATTGCACGAAACCTCAAATTAGTGAGGCATTCAAATAAACAAGTCTTTGACGGAATGGAGGCTGTAAGAATAGCTAACGAAAGGCTTGGCGGTGACAGCTCAGGGCGGCGGGCAGGAAACAGGAGATCCCGCAAAAGCGGCGCAAGCTCTCATCGATATCGTTGAAGCCGAAGAACCGCCGCAGCATCTTCTGCTGGGTAAAGATGCCTATCAATGGGCATATGGAAAGATCGACGCATTAAAAAAAGATTTTGAAGCATGGAAAGAAACAACCTTGGATACAGACTTCGAATAAAGGATGAGATTTTATAATTAAATAAAGTGAAAAAAGCAAACTTACCGAAAGGTAAGGAGCAAAGCCAAGAGTCTAAGATGCACACCTGCATTATGATAGTCCGGCTGCAAAAAATGTGTCCTAAGTCTGCTTGTTTACAAAATTAGGACACATTTCTTATATTTTACTGTCCAGTAATGCTTTTGTCGTAGATGTCAATACACATATATCTCTTTCATCTTTTTTATTTGCTATTTTGTTTCATTTTCAAATTCAAGCAGAAAATATGGAGGGGCCTCTTCTGGGTCTCTACCGCTCAAATTAATAGTGTAATACCTCTCAACACCGTTTTCATCTAAAAAGGATACACCATATGCTGGTACTAAACCAGGGGTAAGCAGTTTTACCACAAACGGTTTTTTAGGTGACAATTCATCAATCGAGTACAATATATTCCCTGCGTGGTAAGCAATTTCGTCTTCGGTGTCTTCATAATCAACAGAAATAAAAGCAAAATCTTCTACTTCTTTATCCGTCCAAATGATGAGTCTTTCCCCGTCCTCATCATTGACGTATTCATAAAATGAATCATATTCACCCAGAAGTTCATCTGTTGCAATGTCAATTTGAATATTTATTGAAGAGGTTTCCACAGAATCAGACGGTGCAGAGGACGATGATGTTTCAGACGAGGTAGAGGTTGTATCGCTGTTCTCAGAATTAACTGCATCTTTACAGCCTCCCAAAGCAAAGGTTATGATTAAGGCGACAAATATCAAACAAAGTCTTTTTTTCATTCTTTTAACTCCCTTCGATCAAATTGATTGGTTCATTGCTGATGCCTATTTATTAGACGCTCCATATCATGATTTGTTCCTTGCATTGTGGATGCACAGCAGGACACCGAAAAAGCGGTTGCGGCGGGACAGATCTATAGGATGTCCCACCGCAACCTTCCAAGACGATAAGATAAATTACATGGACGGAGTTTGTTGAGATGCTTACGGGTGCAATTTATCTAACACAGAACAGCAATACATCTAGTTCCCAACATATATACTAACAGAGTCTTTAAATTTAGAGAAGTCTTTTTGCCACGTTGATAATCAATTCTTCAAGGTAGAGAAGTCGGCTGTAGTTTGCCGTCCAATAACTGGAGGTGTTAATCACTCCTCTAGATTCCAGGCGAGCTATCGCAGCATCAATGTCAGCTATATATACCGGAGTACTGTTCTTAGTTGCTTGCCCCATATTAATAATAAGCTCACCTAAATAATTGATGGCCGCGAAATTATGTGTCCAGTAGCTAGGAGTATTAATTATACCCTGATTCTGGAGTCTGTTTGCTTCAGTTATCACATCTGCCTCAATATTTTGACAGGTCGTAAGTCTTGCGTTAACACTACTCGCTATAGTGGGCATTCTACTCTCCAAGTATGGACCGGGACATGTTGTAGCTGTAAAAAACTTGTGAATAGTAAGAGTGCCACTGGAATCGCCGGTCCAGGACAGACTGTTAATGCCGTTACGCCAACATATGTCTACAGTTAAGTCAATCATAGCGTTATAAGCAGTGTCACTTACAGGCCAATCGCCGCCAATCGAACTATTGGCAACTTCCATTGTTACAGCCTGGTGGTCGTTATTCGCATTGCTGCTACACCACGACCTATCTTGTTCCGCAACATACATTCCAACACGTCCGTCAGTGCCGACTCCATAATTGCTGGATGAGTTTGAGCTTTGAAAAACATTGCCGCATGTCTCGATAGATAAATTACCAGCCATATGGTGTATTGTGACTTTTTGGATAGTATTATTACGCGGACTTGTTTTATATGGAGAAATGTTGGTGTGTTTCACCAATGCACTATTGCTCACTTTCGCCATCCTCCTTTCCATTACTCAATTCTTTTTCTGTTTCTTCAGAGGCTTGTTCCCAATCCTCTAGTTCGATGGTTCCAAATAGCTTTTTGCCGTCAGACTTTATGTCAGCCATATTACTCATCCTTTCTTGTAAAATTTTTTGGCAGTTAATTAATCGTCTTCTGTGAGAGCATTCTCAGCCCATCGGGATCACCCCCCTTTTGGTCGCCATTATTGCAACATTTGTAAGATGTACAAAGCCCGACTTAATATTGCGTCGAGCTTTGTAATTAAACGTTTAAAACAACTTGCTAATCTGTATTAATAGTGAAACATTCATACACTGAGTAGTAAATCTTATTGTTACGATCATTGGTATGGGCCGTATATCTTCTTGTTACTGTATCATTTAATGTACAAAGTGTTACATGACCGCTACTAGTATAAACAACATTTCCGGCATTGCACGCAGAATAAGTAGATTCGTCCCAATAGCCTTCATCAGTCATGTAGGTTTTAAGTCCTCCCGTATTATGCCAATCATATGTAGGATCTCCATCCGTGGGGTATTCCCAATCATCGGACATAGGAATGCCACCTTCGACCAAACACTGAGAAACAAAACATGCGCAGTCGTTATGGCAATGGCCCCATGCTAAACATGTATCAATCGAATAATCATCGTCATTCCAGTAATCACGATCTACATAAACAGGGGGATTTAAATTGTGTCCGCAATCATATTGCGCAGTCCATCCATCTAAGTTCGGGTTGTATGTGTTTACACCATAGCCGGGATATGTATGTTCCCAAGCATAATCCCTGGCATCAACACGATCATATGTAGACAGCCCTTTTGTACCAACATTTGAAGTCTGTGAAGCTTCACTATTGAGATAATTATTAATGTCCGTAGCTGCCTGGACTACCATTTCATCGGCAGAAAGGGGGATCAAGAGACTTGCCTCTTCAGTGGTGTCTTCATCATGTGTCTCTACTAAAGAAATTTGCGAGAACTCGCCTTTTTCATATGACGCCTCAAATATTAAATCCATAGTAAGTACAGTACCTACACCAATGCACTCTGCGGCATCGACATATTTATCCGCAATAAGCATAGAAAGATTTTTTGCCTGAACCTCAGTAATAGAAGTATCAATATTGTTAATTATATTACTCGCTGCCATTTCTCTCGTTAAAATACTACTTTTTTTATCTTTGTCCAAAGATAAGCAAGAGAAGGCTTCTTTCGTATCTAGTGCTTTTGCATATGCTACTGATTTCTGCAATTCGGTTGCTGCGGTCTTGCTCAAGTCGGAAACATATTCTGCCGGAACGACTTCAGCAAGACTGTCGATATTAAGGTCATCCTTAATGCCTTCCATGTACGGTAAACTTTCCACATTGTCATACTTCAACGTGGTAATTGCTCCAGCACTGATTTCTGCGTATACCGAACCGTCTTCAAGCTTAAAATTATTGATTTTACCTACATAATCAGAGAGATCATAATGCTCTGAAAAGTTATTTAAAAACCATTGCTCAACGTACTCACTGACCTGTTTTTCGACATCTGTCTTTTCATCAGTATTCCCAGACGCCGTTGCCATTCCCAACAAAGACAGGGATAAGCATACAATTAAAAAAGTGGCAACAAATTTTTTCATTTGAGTTTCCTCCTTATTCATTAGTAATTTCCAAAGATGTAGATAGTCTCTGCTTTGTCTTGCTTGGTATTAAATTTATACTACTGCTATTTCTTACCCGTAGATTAAACGTAAACGCCCATTGGAAACTGTAAGCGGTAAAATAAACTGAGCCGAAAACGGCCAAGAGAAGTGAGCCAGAAATGGCCACGAATTGAGCCACCCCGAGAAAAGCCACGACCAACCGAATGGTAAAATGAAGTCGGGAGGTGTGAGCGAGAAATGAAGGGATGGCATATGTATAGTGAAATTCAGGCATTAAAAGAAAAGGGCTTCAGTATCCGGCAGGTATCGCGGCTAATCCGTGTGAGCAGGAATACCATACGAAAATATTGGGACATGCCGCCGGACGAATACGCGGCTACGCTCATGTGCATCAACAAGCTATCCGCGCTGTCGGCATATGAGCCGCCAGTGCTGCACTGGCTGGAGAGTTATCCTTGCATGTCGGCAGCTCAGGTACGCGACTGGCTATGTGAGAAATATTACGTTGATGCAGCGGAACGGACGGTAAGACGCTTTGTTGCCGGCCTGCGCGAGAAACACGGAATCAAAAAGAAGGATACGCCCCAGCGGGAATATGAGGCAGTGGACGAACTGCCCATGGGGTTTCAGCTACAAATGGATTTTGGCGTAAAAACCGTACGCAGCGCATACAGCAGTCGATATACAAAACTGTACGTAGCAGCGTTTTCCCTGAGCTGTTCCCGGTATAAATGGGGTATCTTTCAGGAAAAGCCGTTCACGTCCGAAAACCTGGTGCGGGCACTGTATAGCTGCTTTGAATACATGGGCGGGATGCCATGTCAGCTTGTATACGACCAGGATAGCATTCTGGTCGTCAGTGAAAACAATGGTGACATCATACATACCCACGCTTTTGCCGCATTCCTGCAGGAAACGCATCTGCAAACGCTGGTGTGCCGAAAATCGGACCCGGAAACAAAGGGGAAAATTGAGGCTGTTGTTCGGTTCATCAAGGGAAACTTCATGGAAAACCGGCTGTTTATGGATCTGGATATATGGAACCGTTCTTTTGAAGAATGGCTGGACCGTACCGGAAACGGCCGTGTACATGGAACCACGAAACGCAAGCCCTGCGAGTTGTTTGCCGAAGAACAGAAATGTCTTTTACCTTTATTCGGGACCCCGCCTGAGAAAAATGCTGACAGTATGTCCCGCACCGTTCGAAAGGACAACACAATCCTTTACTGTTCTAATCGGTATTCTCTTCCGCTTGGCACCTTCAACACACAGAAAACAGTGAATTTAGAGCTTGTCAACGAGCGCCTGAAGATATTTACTATTACAAGCGATCTGTTGGCAGAACATCAGTTGTGCCGCGATAAAGGCAAACTTATCAAGGCCGATAGCCACCGTTATGAGAGAAATCAAAAGGTTCAGGAGCGCCTTGAAAAAGCCGTATCTTTGCTTGGCGAGGAATTCCGGGAATATCTCACCGCCCTATGTCTGTCAAAACCGCGTTACGTCAAAGAACAACTGGCTCTGGTCGTCAAGACATGTGAGAGTTATGGGCGGGAAACGACGTTGAAAGCTGTGTGGTTCTGTTCTGAGCAGGAGCTGTGGAGTGCGTCGGATTTGGCAAATGCCTCTGCGGCACTGTCTGACCGAACACCGTCGCCGGCCGCAACTCGACTGCCCGTGAGCGACGATAAATATCATATTGATGTGCAGCTTCGCCCGCTGTCGGTCTACGCCGAAGCCGCCCTGGAGGCGAGACAATGAACGCCTCCATCTCTAAGCTCGATTCATTGTGTAAATCTCTCAGAATGGATGCCGTGCAGTCTGCCGATTTCCTGCATGGTTTACCGGATAATCTGTCGTCAATGGAAGTTCTTACGCGTTTTCTGGAAACACAACAAGCCCATAAGCAAGAGCAGGCCTCCAAGGCGAGAATCGCGAAGGCCCGTTTTCCGCGCGTGAAAACATTTGACGAATATGACTTTACACTTCAAAATGGCGTGACCGCGGATCAGATGAAACGCCTCTGTGAATTTCTTTGGCTGGAGCAAGCCTTCAACGTGGTTTTCCTGGGTGCCCCCGGCGTCGGGAAGACCCATCTTGCCACTGCCCTGGGCGTGTCGGCCGCGAAAGTCGGTTATCATGTGGCGTTTGTCACTCTGGAGAGCCTTATCCGTCTCCTCAAGACCGCGGACATCTCCGCCGCCAGCAAACGTCGTCTGGCCACCATAAATCGCGCCTCTCTCGTTATCCTGGACGAAATCGGCTTTATGCCTGTCTCTAAAGCTGAAGCCAACCTCTTTTTCTCTTTCGTCTCAAACTGTTACGAAAACAAATCGCTCGTACTGACCTCTAACAAAGGCTTTGATGATTGGGCTGACTTCCTGGGCGACCCTGTTATCGCCACAGCAATTCTCGACAGGCTCATTTTTAAATGCGAAATCTTCAACCTCACAGGAGACGGTTACCGAGTGAAGCATCGTCAACGTATCCTTTGAGATATTCTTTACTGCCGGGGTGGCTCAATTTATCTGGCCGTTTTTGGCTCAAAATACTTGACCGGTGACAGAAACACCTTCTTCTTTTTTAATCACACTAAACCAGATACCTACAAGCATATATTTATGCTTTCACTTATATATGTGCCGACGAGCCTGAAAGGGGACAACTTTTTTTAAATTATGCAAAAATTAAATGGAGAAATAAATAAGCCTAATTGCAATATGCAATAGGCTTATTTTTTAAGATTATTTATTAATAACTACTGGACCGCAAAATAACACTAACAATTGAGGCTTAAAAAAGGCAGGAATGTGAAATTTCACATTCCTGTCTCACCGTGTAGGCATTAATTAGATTCAAGTACTAGGCAACACCCGCATTCGTAAGTATCACTCGTGAATCTCCGCCGCCATCCTTGCCCGCCCAAACTGTGACCTCAGCCCTATATGAATACCCGACTTGGCCAGAATAATCGACGTGGGAAGCATAAAAGAGATGGTCATATCCAAGCATATCTGAATAATTAATGTAACTGTAAGTCTTAACGGTAGTCCATGTAGATGAACCATTTTGTCTTTCTTGTAGGCGTATACTCAGCGCGCCGATTTCGTCCATTGTTCCAGTGCCTTCAACATCAAACCATACAGAAATATCGCCGCCGCCTTCGGAATATAAGTATGCGGAATAACTGTCCAGGTATTCACTTGCTCGAATTGCAGCGTTAGCTGTCGGAGCAAAACAAAATGCAAACATTAAAAACACGGCCATAGAACTTATAATTTTTTTTCTCATTTTTATTTCCTTTCGTAAATCGAGTCTATCATCGTTTCGGCTTCCTCTACTGATAGGTTGCCTGAAATTGAGCACTCAAAGTTCTCCGTTTGCCACACTACCTTTATGCGCTCTAAATTTGTCATTATATAATGCTCAATACTGTTCACCGTATAAACTGTAACATCATCACTGTCTTTTTCATATGTTTTGGTCAATGGCTCTGATAACGCTACGATAATAATCGAAATCTCATCATCAATGCTCTTATATGTTGCATTAAAGGTAGTCTTTAAAGGCGTTTCATTCACTTCAACATCTTCTAGGGAATACCCCTCTGGAAACCATGTAGGAACAAGCTCTGAGGTTATTTCATATTTTTCGAGAGTTTTTTGTAGGCTTTCAGGCATTGTTTCTCGTGATGATAGAGTAGAGAAGCCAAACGTATCTTTTGTCCAAGTGGCGACAGCACCCCACAAATCAAAACCGAAAGCGTTTGCGGTCAAGGTTCCAGTCAATAGTATCACGATCAAAGTGGCGGCAATACCGGCAAAGCGTTTCGTTTTACGCTTTCTTTGTGGGTGAAGGAATTTTTCGAAAGGTGTTTTTGTGAAGCCCGCTTGTATTTCTGTATCCTCAAAATCATATAGAGATTTGCTGTCTTCAGCATAGGGAAGATAATTCTCCTTGAAGGAAGCCCATGAAGTTTGAACATCCGTGAACCTTCCGGTCGGATGTTCCTTTTCACGTTTTTCTATCACCTCCGTAATATATAAAATAGCATCCATATCACTTTCCTCATCATCCGGCAACTGAAAATCAAGCCGAAGAATTTCTTCCAATTCTTCCGTGCTCATGTTGTCAAATCTTGAGTAATTGTCGCGGTTGCTTTTATTTGAATCAGACATCAGCAAAACCCCTTTCAAATGGTATATGTATCGACATTAGGTTTTGGGGACATTTATTTTTATTCTTTCAGATATTTTTGAAGTTTTTTTCTTGCCCGCTGCACGCGTTTTTTACATGCTTCCACAGATATCCCAAGCTCCTGCGCAGCTTCGAGCATGGTACATTTCTCAAAAGCAATCCTTTTAAGTAGCTTATATTCTTCCTTTTCTGCAATATTCGAATATAAAAAATCAAAGTTTTCTTCACTTGCACTATTGGTATCTTCAATGGTATCTACATCAATAGAAATTAGTAGATTATTAAGACGGGCTCTGTTATGTAGAGTGTTTTTGATAATGTTTTTGAGTGTTTTAAACAACCAGCCCCTTGGGTTATTACTTGATAATAAATCGTCGGGCTTTGCACAGGCGATCCTAAAGGTATCCTGGACAGCCTCCTCTGCTTGTGAAGGATCATCCAGAGCACTTTGAGCATATACCGTCAATTTATCATGCATCTCAATATACAACTCTTCGATAAAATGATTTTGCCGTTTGTCTAAGCTCATTTGATCACCGCTCTCTTGTAAGCCTTTATTATTTACCTACTTTTAGTCTCAGTATTTGAAAATTCCGAGATGCACAGTTTAACCATCTTTTCAATAGAAATTATAAGAGAATCCGGTTGATCTTGTAAAAGCATCTCCAGATTTCTTATGCGATTGTTTGAATTGTTTTCGTTTAGAAGGCAATCTACACTTACTTGGAGCGCAGAGGCCAATTTCTTTAGTGTCAAAATACTCATAGATTTTTTACCGCGTTCGAGATTCGCGTAAAACGGTGTACTGATCCCGGCTTTTTCCGCTAGTTGTTCCTGGGTCAGGTTATCTTCAATACGATATTTACGTAAGTTTCTTCCGACAATCAACAAAAGTTCGTCTTTATTCATTTTGATATCCTTCCTATTCTATTAGGATAATTATATATTCCATAAGATAATAGAAGAATAATCCAGTGGTATCTGTATTTATTTCTATTAGAAATATTTTTTATGTTTTTTCTACAAAAACAATTTTTATGTCCCCAAATTCACTATTAAATACATATATAAATATAGGAGTGTTTTGTAATAAGGAAATGTCCCTCTCAGGAAAATATCTCCGCATTCTATTGACAATGTAAACAGCACGGAATATAATGTGTTTACAATGTAAACAGCATGGGAGTGTGATTGGAATGTCTGAGCAGAATATCAGCCTCACTAATACCGAATGGAATCTCATGGAGTGCCTGTGGGCCGCTTCGCCACAAACTGGCCGGGAGGCTGCGGATTATTTACAGGAACGTGTGGGCTGGACCCGCAGCACGACCTTGACGATGCTCCGCCGCATGACGGAAAAGGGCCTTGTCTGCTGCGGGGAAAAAGACGGAATGAAAGTTTATTCTCCGCTCGTCAAACGTGAGGATGCCGTCATGAAGGAAACAGACGATTTCTTAAACCGTGTCTATAAAGGCAGCGTCAGTATGATGATGAGTACCATCACCAAGAAGCAGGAGCTGACACAAGAAGAAATTGACGAGCTGTACGCCATACTGCGTAAAGCTGAAGCAAAGGAGGGGAAAAAATGATAGAACTTATCATCACTTCTTCTGTTCTTATACTCGTGGTTATCCTGCTGCGGCACTTTTTGAAGGGGAAAATCAGTTTACGCCTGCAGTATGCTCTGTGGGCTCTGGTGCTGGTGCGGCTACTCGTACCTGTCGCCTTGTTTGACAGCCCGATCAGCGTAATGAACGCCTTGCAGCCGGTGGCAAATATATATGAAGAACAGACGTCCCCACCGGTAGCCGCCGCGCCCTCCGCACTCGGAGATCCGGAAGACGTTCCAGCGGATGTTACAGTCGAGGTCGTTCCGGCAACCGTTACAAACGTATATCATCATGTGTTTCATTGGGGAATCCTTGCGAAATGGGTTTGGTATGCCGGGATTACCGCCTTTGGGCTGTGCCTGCTTTTATCCAACCTCAGCTTTGGAAGGAAGCTAGGAAAAACGAGAAAAGAATTCCAGGCAGATGATTGCCCTCTCCCTGTGTATACGGCGGAGGCCCTTCCGTCCCCCTGCCTGTTTGGATTTTTCCGCCCCGCGATTTATATCACACCGGACGTTGCCGGGGACGAAACGAAACTGCGGCATGTGCTGGCACATGAGCTGACCCATTATCGCCACGGCGACCACATCTGGTCTGCGTTGCGTGCACTATGTCTGGCGCTACACTGGTATAACCCGTTGGTCTGGCTGGCGGCAGCACTTTCCCGCCGAGACGCGGAGCTGGCCTGTGACGAGAGTACCATCAAATACATCGGTGAGGAAAACCGCATGGAATACGGGCGCACGCTGATCGGACTCACCTGCGAAAAGCGCAGCGCCACGGATATGCTTTGCTGTGCGACCACCATGACTGACGGCAAAAACGGAATCAAAGAACGTATCACATTGATTGCGAAAAAGCCGAGAATGGCAGCTTATACATTGATAGGCGTTGCCGTTATTGCCATCATCGCGGTAGGTTGTACATTCTCGGGGGCATCCGGAGAAGACACTGAAATTGTTCCGCTGACGGAGGAAGAGATTGCAGATTATAACGAGGCTTTTGAGCCGATGCTGTATGACGAACAGGGAAACCCCAGCGTCAATCCACTTAGCCATTTCCTGCGGGTCTATTACGACAAGCCAGAGAATCTTAATCTGGCCGACTTCCTGCGTTATTACCCGTCAGATGAGATTGTGACAAATGAAGCCGAGTTTGAGACGCTGAAGGCTGAGGAAAACTGGCCCTTCGGCGCAGATATGATCTTGGGCGATATGCCCGTCCCTATCCACAAATTCTCTGCCGATACCGTGAATGAAGTCCTGAAGGAGTACATGGGCATCACGCTAGACGACCTGAGCGGCGCGGGGATGGATGAACTGATTTATCTGAAGGATTATGACGCCTACTATAACTTTACCAGCGATGCCGCATTCGGTTCTTTCGTCTGCACAAGCGGTGAAATACAGGGAGATATTATCCGGCTATATGGCGATAATGCAACACTTACACTGGAAAAGCAGAGCGATGGTTTCCTGTTCGTGTCACACCAACGTGCCAGGGAAAGCACCGACACTGAGACGGATAACGGGGATGTGACGCTCTACGACTGTGACGGCCTCTACGTGGCAATCCCCAACGAATACATTGAGCAACTCTTGGTTGTGACCGACTCGGAACCGGAACAGAGCCGTCTCATTTCAGTTTACGAGAAACAGAGCTAC
>ENA-UOOK01005496-UOOK01005496.1-fermentation-metagenome-genome-assembly--contig:-NODE-5496-length-12718-cov-3.664061_pt1 | contig 12718 bp, 10 predicted proteins | sample MGYA00245777_ERZ724023 | MGnify/ENA primary metagenome ERZ724023 (study PRJEB28704, sample SAMN03018312) | fermentation metagenome | biome: anthropogenic terrestrial biome; feature: soil; material... | reverse complement strand
AGGATCCCATAGTTTCCTCAATTGTCATGCTTTTATTATTTTCAGGAAAAAAGTATCTTTCCTCATAATTGATAGAAGCAAAAGAAACATTAGTAGTTACAAGCTTATATTTATTAATTATCTGAAGAAGTTGTTTTGTTTCATCGTTTGTAAAGTAAGGTTCTTTTCGGTCATATTGATCATAATATCCCTTATCGTAACGCATGATATTAATATTGGAGCCACTTACTCTAGCAGAATCTTCGGTAATATCATTAGTATTACTAGTAAAGTTTAAGGCAATCATCATAATTGATAGGATCATTAAACTAACGATAATAACAATTATAATTGTAAGGATTGATCTACTTTTATTGTTTATGATGCTTTTAAAAGCAATTTTAAGTTTATCCCTGGTTTTCATTTCGACCTCGGTGCTTCATGAACGGTTGATACTGATTGATAGCTTCTTGATCAGTAAAAACTACTCCATCTTTGATAACAATAATATTATCAGCGTTAATGGCATCTTCCATATTATGTGTAACAAGCACAACAGATTTTCCCATCTCACAAATCTCGCGAAGAATTTTCATAATTTCGGAGCCATTTTGTGAATCTAGGTTTCCGGTTGGTTCATCAGCTAATACAATTTGAGGATTATGAACAAGTGCACGGGCAATTGACACACGTTGCTTTTGTCCACCGGATAGCTCATTTGCCTTCTTTCCAGCTTTTTCATCAATATCTAACCTTTTTAAAATATTCATGGCTTTTTCTTCACGTTCTTTCTTATCAACCCCTGCAATAGTTAAAGGCATAGCAACATTCTCTAAGACAGTAAAAGTTGGTTCAAGGTAAAATGATTGAAAAATAAAGCCGGTATTATGATTACGATATTCTGCTAATTGATCCGCATTTAAATTGTTTAAAACGAGATCACCAGAGGTTACAATGCCATCGGTTGGCGAGTCCAAAGCACCAATGATATTCATTAGTGTCGATTTTCCACTTCCAGATTTACCGATTATGGCGGTGAATTTTCCATCTTCAATGTTTAAAGAAACATTTTTTAGGGCATGGACTGCTCCTTCGCCTTTTCCATAGATTTTGTTTACGTTTTTTAAAGTGATCATAAATCCTCCTAATAATTTATGTTCTAATAAAATCAAAACGGTGTTAATTTTATTAGCATCGAAACTAATTTTAATTATATCATATTAGTATTTTAATTAAAATTAGTTTTGAGCAAATATTCAAATATTTATAAATATAATTAGTAATTGAATCAGAAACGGGGGTATGCTATAATAAATAGTAAGTGATAAAATTTACAAAATAAGTATAGGCGTAAAAAGCTATGGTTTAATAGTACAGACAATTTTCTTATTTAGTGGTATAGTTATAATAAACGGTTTTTATAGAAATTAAAGGATTTATTACGGTTGTGAAAGGAAATGATATGAAGGCAATTCTATTAATTCATGGATTCTTAAGTGATAGGGATGATTTTGCACCTTTTATGGATAGTGCGGCTCAACTATATGATTATGTTGAAACAGTGGAGATACCAGGTCATGGGGATGATATGGGAGTTCACGGATTTGATGCTGAAAAAACATTTTTGCTTATAATTAAAGCATATGATGATATAGTCAGTACTTATGATATAATTGATTGCGTTGGATATTCGATGGGTGGAGCATTAGCTATATATTTATCAAATGTTCGAAAAATCAGAAAACTCATACTGCTTGCGCCATCAATCAAATATATTAATTTTAAATATCCGGTTCAAATCGCAAGAACATATTTTGATTTAAAGCACCAAATTAAAGTGACTGATGGTGACCCTAAAATTGTTGAAAAAATGGAAAGAATTAATATTGACAATAAAGTTAGTATAAAAATCCTAAAAGATAGATTATCACAAATAAAGTTATTACCACGCTATTATCTTTCATTCAGACGAATTATAAAAAAGATAAATAATGCGGTAACAGAAATTGATTCTCCTTGTTTATTAATTTGGGGAGAACTAGATCAATTAGTACCAAAATCATCAATAGATTATGTACAAAGTTTATGTACAAATGAAGTAAAAGTTGTGATATTTGATGATGTTTCCCATTTGATGCTATTATCCCAAACTAATGTAGAAAAAATAATTACAGAAATGATTAAATTTATTAAAGAAGAGGTAGAAGATGTTTAAAAAGTTTATAAGATATTATCGCCCCCATTGGAAGTTGTTTACAATCGATATGATATGTGCATTAATAATTGCAGCTGTCGATTTAATATTTCCAATGCTAACAAATAAAGCGTTGAATAATTTACGTGACAATAATGAATATATTAATACATTATATATTATTGGTATTGGATTATTAGTTCTATATGGAATTAAGTTTGCCCTCGGATATGTAGTTGGCTATTATGGTCATATGATGGGAATTAGAATTGAAACAGATATGAGAAGAGATTTATATCAAAAATTCCAAACACTTGATTATCAATATTTTGATGATAAGAAGACAGGAGAATTAATGACTAATCTAACAACTCATTTACATGATGTATCAGAAATGAGTCATCATGCTCCTGAGGATTTATTTATTTCATCAATTATGTTAATTGGTAGTTTTATTTTATTATTATCAATTGAACCATTACTAACAATCATTGTTTTTGTTTTTCTAACAATGTTAGTTATATATTCACTAACAAGAAGAAAGAAAATGATGGATGGATTTAGAGCTTCAAGAACTGCCCAAGGGGAATTAAATAGTATTGCGGAGAGTAGTTTGGGTGGAATTAGATTAACTAAAGCCTTTAATAATGAAGAAGCAGAAATTAAGAAATTCGGAAAAATTAATAAGATGTATTATAAAGCAAGAACTAAAACATTTCGTGAGTTGGGATTATTCTCTTCCGGTAATGACTTCTTTATTAATCTAACAAATCTTGCCGTACTTGTATTTGGAGGAATGTTTGTTGTATACTCTGATAATTTTGATTATATAGATCTAACAACTTTCTTCTTATATGTCAACTTCTTGATTAGACCAATCTCGAGATTAACTAATTCCATGGAACAAATCCAACAAGGATTCTCTGGAATTGAAAAGTTCTATACAGTTATGGAAATTGAACCAACAATTAAGAGTGAAGATGGCGCAATTATAAAAGATGATTATGCTGGTAAAATTGAATTCAAGAATGTGGAATTCCAATATGAACAAAGCGAAGCTACTCATATACTTCATAACTTTAATCTAGTTATTGATGAAGGTAAGAAAGTCGCATTAGTTGGAGAAACAGGTGTTGGTAAATCAACAATCTCTAAATTGATTCCAAGATTCTATGATGTCAATAGTGGAGAAATCCTCGTTGATGATATTAACGTCAAAGCATATAATTTAGATAATCTCCGTAATGCAATAGGTCATGTCCAACAAGATGTTTTCATTTTCTATGGAACAATTAGAGAAAATATCTCATATGGAAAAATTGATGCAACTGATGAAGAAATTATTGAAGCAAGTAAGAAAGCTAGAATCCATGATTTTATTATGGAACAAGATGAAGGATATAATACTTTAGTTGGAGAAAGAGGAATTAAACTCTCTGGTGGGCAAAAACAAAGAATTGCTATTGCAAGACTATTTCTAAAAAATCCTAGAATCTTAATTTTAGATGAAGCAACATCTTCATTAGATAATATTACAGAAACCTTGATCCAAGAATCACTGGAAGAGTTATCAAAAAATAAAACAACAATTACGATTGCTCACCGCTTATCAACAGTAAAAAACGCGGATGAGATTATTGTCCTTGGAAGTGAAGGAATAAAAGAACGTGGATCACATGAAGAGTTAATTAAAAATGGTGGATATTACGCTAACCTATATAATGCTTCAATCACAATTTAATTAAACAATGTTTGTTTTTTTGATTTGCATCAAGGAATTATCTTTATACTCTGGATATAATAGAAGTATAAAATAAGAGAAAAGGTGATTGAGATGTTTAAAATAAAAAAAGGGTTAAGAGTAATAATTGCAACGATTTTAATCGTTCCAGCATTTATCTTAAATAAGTTAATTGGTTATGAACCATTTACGATTGTCTTGATGATTCTATCAGCAATAGTAGCAGGATTACCAACGTTAAAAAAAGCAATTTCTGGGATTCGCTATAAAGTAGTAGGAATTGACTTTCTTGTAATGATAGCTGTTACAGGAGCAATCATAATTGGCGAGTATTGGGAAGCAGCAGCAGTAACATATCTCTTTATGTTAGGCGATTATTTAGAAGCGAAAACCATCGACAAAACAAGATCAGCGATTGCTTCATTAGTTGACTTAGCACCAGATACTGCTAGAGTGATTCGCAACAATGTTGAATATATAATTTCTTCTGAAGAAGTTATCAAAGGTGATAGAGTATTAGTAAAACCAGGTGAAAAAATTCCTGTAGATGGAAAAGTTCTTGAAGGTAATGCATATGTAAATCAAGCGGCTATTACAGGAGAATCAATAGCAGTTGAAAAAACTGTGGAAGATGGAGTATATTCAGGAACAGTAATTGAGTCAGGTTATTTATTAATTGATGCTGAACGTGTTGGTGAAGATACAACCTTCTCAAGAATCTTAGAAATGGTTGAAGAAGCTCAAGATAAAAAAGCAAAAACTCAAAAATTCATTGAAAGATTTTCACGTTTCTATACGCCTGCAATTGTTTTACTTGCAATTGTTGTCTATATAATTTCAAAAGATGTCTACTTGGCACTTACATTATTAGTAATCGCATGTCCAGGAGCTCTAGTAATTTCCACTCCAGTATCAATCGTAGCTGGTATTGGAAATGGAGCTAAGAATGGCGTATTATTTAAAGGTGGAGAAGTAATTGAAAAACTTGGAAAAGTTAAAGCAGTAGCATTTGATAAAACCGGAACACTTACAATTGGACGTCCAAAAGTAAATAATATAAAAGCATATGGAATTAGTGAAGAAGAGATGATTAAAATTGCAGCTATTGGTGAGTATTATTCAGAACATCCTCTAGCAAGAGCAATTATTGAAAAAGCAAATGAATATGGTGAAATTAAAGAGGTACCTACAGATGTTAATATCATCATTGGTAAAGGCTTAGAATTCACATATGATAATAAGAAATATTATATTGGGAATCGAAAACTATTCAGTGTTGAAGCGGTTAATGAAGTTAGAGAATATTTAGAATTAGAAGAGTCCCATGGGCAAACAGCCGTAATGATTGGTGCTGAAGATAAAATCATAGGAATAATCTCAATCGCCGATAAGATTAGAGAAGACGCAAAAATAATGATTGCAAATTTAAAGAAGCAAGGCGTTAAAAAGGCTATAATGTTAACAGGGGATAATGAACTAGCTGCTAAAGCAATTGCTATAGAATTAGGTCTTGATGAATACTATGCTGAATTACTACCTGAAGATAAAGTTAAAAAAGTAAGTGAGCTTCAAGCAAAATACGGTCAAATAGCGATGGTTGGAGACGGTGTCAATGATGCCCCAGCCCTTGCAACAGCAGATCTAGGGATTGCTGTTGGTGGAGCAGGAAAAGACGTAGCAATGGAAACAGCTGATATTATTTTAATGTCAGAAAAAGTTGATAAATTATCATATGCGATTGGTTTAAGCCGAGCAACAATTAGAAACATAACACAGAATGTTGCCTTTGCATTAATCGTAGTTGCTGTATTATTAGCGGGTGTTTTAATTAAAACTGTAAACTTATCAATAGGAATGTTAGTTCATGAATTATCAGTATTATTAGTAATTATTAATGCCGTTAGATTATTAGGATATGGTAAAAGAAAAAACAAATAAATAAGGAGAATGCTATGAAAAGTCACGAACATCTATTACATGATGGTTGTATTAAATTAGTTCCGATTTTTTCCAACCTAACAGATGAGGAAATGGTAGAAGTTGCCATGATATCAAATCATAGGAAGTTTAAAAAAGGCGATATGATTTATCTCCAAGGAGATAAAAGCGATTCTTTATATGTGGTTCATAAAGGTCAAATTAAAATTACAAGATTAGCTGAATCAGGAAAAGAACAAGTAATCAGAGTATTAGGACCTGGAGAATTCATGGGAGAGTTATCACTATTCAGTGGGCAACCAATGAATGATTATGCCCAAAGCCTTGGCGAAACAAATGTCTGTATGGTAGATGGGAAAGCCTTAAAACAGCTAATGATGAAATATCCTTCAATTGGTTTCAAAGTAATGGAAGAGTTAAGCAAGAGATTGGAAAAAGTTGAAAACATTGTAGAAGGAATAAATCTCCATTCTGTTGAAAGTAGACTTGCAAAAGCATTATTAGAATTATCAGATGAATTTAATGAAATAACTCTAGCAACAACAAAAGGTGATATGGCATCACAATTAGGGATAAGTCAAGAGACTTTAAGTAGAAAGCTAACGATGCTACAAGATGATCATATAATAAATCAAATAGGACATAGACGAATAATTATCCTTAATCGAAATGCATTAATTGATATGGTAGAAGAATAGGAAAGTGGCTTGCCACTTTTTTAATGTTTTATAATAAATGTTTAAGGAATATGGGGTATAATATTTATAACTATGTAATTTAAAAAAGGGGGAAATAAATGAAATCATTAATAGGAATGTATAGAAGGTCATATAGCCGAAAATATATATTTTATGCAATAATTGCAATTGTCACATTGGTGATTGATATTGCAATTTCTTTAATTATTCCTTACTACTCTAAACAAATAATAGATGTTGCCATACCCAATGGCGATTTAAACTTAGTTTATAGTGTAGGGTTATTTATCGTAATAATAGCATTAGGAGCAGTTGTTGTGACAATCTTAAATAATGTTGCTGCGCAATATCTTTCTACGAGCATTACTGCTGATTTACGTAGAGAATTGTTTGGTAAAATTCAAGAATTATCACTAGCTAATGTTGATAAAATTACAACGGGGAAATTACTAACAATTGTTACTAATGATACTTCACAAGTACAGCAGGTATTAGTAATGAGTTTTAGAATTATGTTAAGAGCACCAATAACCTTTATTGGAGCAATTGTTATGGCATATATTACATCGAAAGATTTATTTGCGGTAATCTTAATTGTCGTTCCAATACTAGCGATTGGATTTACGGTTTTGTTTAAAAAGGCGACACCTCGATTTAGGATAATGCAAAGTAAAATAGACAACTTAAACACAAAATTAGGTGAAACGATTAGTGGAGCTCGTGAATTAAAATCATTTGTAACTGAAATGGATGAACAACAAAAATTCGAATTAGTAAATGAAGATTTTAATCAAGCGCAAATATCTGCTCATAAATTGATGGCAGCATTATCGCCTATGGTTACATTAATTAGTAATATGGCTATTGTTGTTATTCTATATTTAGCAGCGATAATAAGTCAAAGACCTAATATGGAAATGTCCGGAACAGTAATGATTTACATTCAATATATGCAGCAAATAATTATGTCATTAATGATGTTATCGATGGTATCAATTTTTGTTTCTCGTGCCGGTGTAAGTGCTGAAAGAATCGATATGGTTTTAGGAACAGAAATTGATATAGTTAATGCTATTGATGCACAAGAAGTTGATCTTGATGGTAATATCCAATTCAATAATGTTAACTTTGCATATGCTGACGAATTTGGAAATATTGATGGTGTAACATTACATGATATTAATATTGATATTAAAGCTGGAGAAATGATTGGCGTAATCGGTTCAACTGGTAGTGGTAAAACTTCCCTTGTGGAATTAATACCAAGAATATATGATGTCATTGATGGAGAAGTCTTAATTGATGGAGTCGATGTTAGAAAACATAGTTTAGAAACATTACGTAAGCAAATAGGTTTAGTTACTCAATCTGCTGTCATTTTTGAAGGATCAATTGCATCTAATATTCTTCAAGGTAAAGCTGATGCTACATTGGAAGAAATGCAAGCAGCGGCAAGAGCTGCAGCAGCCGAAGAGTTTATAAATGGTGAACCATTGGGCTATGATGCTCCAGTCCAACAAAATGGAACAAACCTCTCAGGAGGACAGAAACAGAGACTATCAATTACAAGAGCTCTAGTAAGAAAACCTAAGATATTGATCTTAGATGATTCTACTTCCGCAGTTGATGCGAAAACAGAAGCATTAATTAAAGAAAACTTACGAAATATAAAAGGAACAACAGTAATAATTGTTGCTCAGAAAATATCTTCAATTATGGATTGTGATAAAATTGTTGTTCTTGATACTAATGGACGCGTTGATGCATATGGTAAACATGATGATATCTTAAACAAAAGTACAGTATATCAAGAGATTTATCAGTCACAGATTGGAGGTGTTGTATATGAATAGAGGTCATGGACGTGGACCTTTGAGAAAAGGTCCAAAACTTGAAAAAGGTGCAACTAAATATGTTTTAAAATATATTTGGAAATATATTAAAAAATATCCAGTCCATCTTGTAATTGTTACAATTGCAATTATTCTAGGATCAGCATTTAGCTTGTCACTTCCAATCTTAGTTCAAGTCTTTATTGATAATCATGTTGATGCGGAAGTTATCGATATGACAGGATTATTATTAATCGTTGGTGGAATTATTGCGGGAACAATTCTTGTAAGTATAACAACATATTTCCAATCATATTTAATGGCAGTAGCTGCTTCTAGAGCAACGAAAGAAATTCGTCATGATGCATTCAATAAATTAACGGATTTACCAATTAAATATTATGATACTAATCTACATGGGGATATCATGAGTAAACTAACAAATGATGTTGATGCCATAAGCCAAGCAATATCTCAAGTTATTCCTCAATTGATAACAACAATAATTACATTCGTAGGGGCAATTGTCCTAATGTTTGTTACTAGTTGGCAATTAGCCCTAGTTGCCGTTATAGCAATCCCTCTAGCAATTATTACAACAGGAATAATTCTTAAAAAAGGTAATAAATATTATTCAGTGCAACAACAAGCCGTTGGAGAAATGAATGGATTAGTTGAAGAAAATATTAATGGTTTAAAAGTAGTTAAACTATATAATCAAGAAGCAGCAATGAATGATCGTTTTGCTGTAATGAATGAGAAAATTCGTAAAGCAAGTTATAGTGGTCAAATTTATACAGGAATGATGATGCCAGTAATCAGATTAATTGATAATATTATCTATGGTCTATTAGTAGGTGTTGGAGCAATCCTTAATATCAACTATGGATTATCTGTTGGTAAAATAGCATCAATGACCCAATTCGCAAGAATGTCTACAAGGCCAATTAATAACTTAGCACAAGTGTTTGGAGCATTACAAATTGCAATTGCTGGTGGATATCGTGTCTTTAAACTAATGGATGAACAAGATGAATATGTTGGAACATCAAATGAACTAATAAAGGATACAAAAGGTCATATAGAATTTGAAAATGTCCGCTTTAGTTATGAAGAAAATGAAGAGGTTTTGAAAGGTATTAGTTTTGAAGCAAATTCAGGAGAAACAATTGCAATTGTTGGACCAACAGGATCAGGTAAAACAACGATAATAAATCTCTTAACAAGATTTTATGATCCGAACTCGGGAAGAATTCTCTTAGATGGTGTTGATATCAATGAATATGCAAAAAGATCATTGAGAACTCAAGTAGGAATCGTCTTACAGTCAACATATTTATTTAAAGGAACAGTCCTTGATAATATACGTTACGGAAGACCAACAGCAACAGAAGCTGAAGTCGTCGATGCTGCAAAGCTAGCGCAGGTTCATGATATTATTGAAAGATTACCAAATAAATATCATACGAGAGTTCGTGAAGGTGGGTTGAACTTCTCCCATGGAGAAAGACAATTAATATCAATTGCAAGAACAATTTTATTTAACCCTTCAATTCTAATCCTCGATGAAGCAACTTCAAGTGTTGACACGAGAACAGAAAGCAGAATTCAAAAATCAATGGAAATGGTTACTGAAGGAAGAACTAGTTTTATTATTGCTCACCGATTACAAACAATTAGAAATGCTGATAAAGTATTAGTAATTAAAAATGGTGAAATATTAGAACAAGGAAACCATGATGAATTAATAAAGAAAAATGGTTTATATGCAGAAATGCATAGAGCCCAATTTGACATATAAAAAAGTTCATATCAAATATGAACTTAATAGAAGTACCTTGTATATCAAGGTACTTTTATTTTTCTTTAATTTCAAGATATTTCTGAACAGCTAAATCATTACCGAGATTAATTGCTTTTTCTAAGTACTTAATGCATAAATCAAAATCTTCATTTATATATATAAGTGCTAATTCATAATAACCATATGAAGAACCACTATTTGCAGCTAAAGCAAAGTATTGCTTAGCTAAGTCAATATTATTTTGGTCATCGGCTCCATTTGCTATTGTTCCTAAAAATAAAGCTGATTCAATATCTCCTAATCCAGCTGCTACTTCATAGTTATATACACCACGAGCAAAATCAACTTCTGTTCCCATTCCTTTTATATAGCAATATCCTAAATAACGATATCCTAGACTATCGCTATTATTAGCAGCTTCCGTAAATAATGCTAATGCTTTTTTACGATTCTTACGAACAGTAATTCCAAACAAATAACATTTACCTAATAAACTTGCAGCCCGAGAATTGCCGAGATCATATGCTGTTTTTAATATTGACATAAAATCAATATCGATTTTATAGTTAATAATTAAATCAGCAGTGTTTACCATACAATCGACATCTCCCATTTCAATGCCTTTAAAATAATAAATTAAAGCCATCGAGAAGTCTTGATTTACATGGATTCCATCTTGATAGGTTTTCCCTAGTAGAAAATACGAACTGCCAATTTTAGCTTTCCGCAAACACTTTAATCCCTCTTTTATATTATATGGATAGACTGTCCCTTCCAACCTCAATTTACCAGCAGTATATAGAGCATATGGATCATTACTATCTATTAGAGGTTCTAGGTAAAGACGGGTCTTATCAATATCATAAACAGGTGTTGCTGAGTTTGAATATATTTCAATTAGTTGATGAATTGATTCTAAATTCCCATAATCAGCAGCATGATGAAAATGGTCCATTGCTTCTTCCGTATTCTTTTTCACAAGAATTCCATCATAATAGAATTTACCTAAAAAGTAATGAGCAATTGTACTTCCCCCTGAAGTTCCTTTTAGAAAGTATTGTAAGGCAATTCTTGTATTTTGTTTAACATGAATACCAGAAGCATACATTGTCCCTAAGAAAGCAGAAGCATTTGCATTACCAATTTTATCAGCTTGGGAAAAATATTCATATGCTATTTTTTGATCAGGAGTTACAAATGGCGAGCCTAAATAAATGACCCCTAAATGTAACATTCCGATATCATTACCATTAGATACAGAAGTTTTTAATAATTTGATTATCGTCGATGCCTTAAGAGAGTTCGCTTTCATCTTTCCGGCTATCTTACTGTACGCCCTTTTTATCGCAGTGCTTTTGAACGCCAAATTCAAAGGCCGGATTTTTTTCAGGATCATTTTTTTCATATGCTTTGTTTAATAATTCAATCCCTTTTTCGATATCAATTGGAATTGTATCACCATTGATATATTCCATCCCTAGGAATGTATATGCTTCAGGATAGGAGTCCCCGATTTCCATAATGATATCAATCGCCTTGTTAATATCTTGTTTATATTTATTACCATAGAAATACATAAGTGCCATTTGAAAAAGCCCAACATGATTATTTGTTAGATCTTGTTTAATATATTGTTTCAACACATCTGTATAATTATATCGCTTATTCATATTTACACCTGACATTATTATACCATAAATAGCTGAAATAAATATATTGATTTATCTTTACTTTAGTGTTAGAATAAATTTAGAGGTGTAAAAATGAAAATATCATTAGGAACAGATCATGCAGGATTTGCAATAAAAGGAAAAGTCTCTGATTTTTTAAAGTCTTTGGGGCATGAAGTTACCGATTACGGGACAAATTCTTCCGAAAGCTGCGATTATCCTGATTTTGCTTATAAAGTTGCTTTGGACGTTTCAGAGAATAAATCGCAGAAAGGCGTTTTAATTTGCGGAACTGGAATCGGTATGGTAATTGCGGCAAATAAAGTTCCTAACATCAGGGCGGGAATCTGTTGGAACAAGGAAACAGCCCAATTAATAGCTATGCATAATAACGCAAACATAATTTGTCTGGGCGCGAGATTTGCAAGCCTTGAAGAAATATGCGAAAGAATTAAAATTTTTCTGGAAACAAAATTTGAAGAAAGACATTCTAAAAGAATAAATAAAATTACGGAAATAGAACAAAAATATTGTAATTGTAAAAGTATTAAATAAATGAGAAAAATTTTAAATATATTTTCCGTTGCCGTTTTTTTTATGTCTTCATGCGCTTCTGTCGTTCCTGTTTATAAACAGGATTACGATTTTTCAAAAATAAAAACAGTTTTCGTAGAAGATTCCGCCTATTCAAACATAGGCGGAACAATACGGAATGCCGTAATAAAACAGTTGATGACTAAAGGCTTTTACATAAAAGATTCAGATACCGCCGGTATTGATGCCGTCGTTTCTGTTTCCGTTTATCAATATCAGCCTTCTAAGACTTATCTTATAAGAGAAAATAACCCTGGTGCTTCAAACG
>ENA-UOOK01005493-UOOK01005493.1-fermentation-metagenome-genome-assembly--contig:-NODE-5493-length-12722-cov-29.483145_pt1 | contig 12722 bp, 20 predicted proteins | sample MGYA00245777_ERZ724023 | MGnify/ENA primary metagenome ERZ724023 (study PRJEB28704, sample SAMN03018312) | fermentation metagenome | biome: anthropogenic terrestrial biome; feature: soil... | reverse complement strand
ATTTGAAAATATTTTTAAAACCCCTGCTAGATAGGGGTTTCTTTTTTAAAGAAATGTGTCAGTATGTATTTACATATATATAGATATGTGCTATAATCTAATCAAGGTAAGAAAACAGTTGCGGGAGGAACGAAAAATGGCCATAAAGGTGCAGATTGAAAAGGGTAAGGGATATTCTGGCAAAACAGGCTTGCCGTCATGGGTTGCGGAATTAATTGGACTAACCCCGAGCGGTGCCTTTGAGCGTGAATTTTCGGAAGCCACTGAGATTGATTGGTCGGACTACAAACCCCAGCGGCAGAAGGGTACTTGGATCGAAACTCACGAAATCGCCGAAGGGGTATGGGAAGTCAATGAACACAACGAAAAGGAGTATCGCGTCATTTATGAACGCGAAGGAAAGCTCCGTTCGCTCAGCGTAGACCCGGAAGACATCGTAGCTTGTTTCAAACACATGCGGGAGCGTCGCATTGGCATCGACCAACTGCCGTATGCTTACGCCGCGGTTGTCACGGGGATTAAGGCAGAGGGGAAAACGTTGAAGGAATGCCCGGTAACTGTAGACTCATTGATTAACGAGATTAACACGTGGAAGGAGAGCTGAAAATGTATTACACGACTTGGGGATCTGCGCGGCAAGGTTGCGGCCACGCCCACAAAACTCTCGCGGCAGCAGAGCAATGTCTTCGCGAGGATCGGGAAGGTTGCTCAGGGGACGGGTACTCAGATCGCGAGATACGAGCAATCGAAACCCGTGAAGAAGCAAAAAACTACGACACAGAGTGCGGCCCCGGCAGAAAATTGATGAATGAATGGGAGGAAGAATAAGGCGCAATGACCGACGAATACAAGCGCATCACGCTCCGTCTGCCCTTTGAGATGTGGAAGCGGATGCTGTCGCTGACCATAGACTCCAAGCTGGCAGGCAAAAATGAGACCGTTACCGACATCGCTCTCAAGGCAATCGAAAAGGAACTCGACAGACGGGAAAAGGCGGGCAAATAACCCGCTCTTTTTTATGGTTTTGATAAATCTTTGATAAACAATCCGAATTAATCTGGATTCCACCGGATCACTTGACAGAGAAAAACCCTGCTATATCGCCTTTCCGGATCTCTCTGGATCGCTCTGGATCACCTAAAATCAGACTTAGGATCTAGTGGGCAACCGTGGGGGTTCGAGTCCCCCCTTTCGCACCAAACTAGCAATGACAAGGGTTCAGCAAAAACAACACTTTTGATAAAATCCGGTTTTTGATAAAACTTTTGATAAACAAAAATGAGCATTGAAAAAGCCCCGTCAAATCGGGGCTTTTGCTATCTCATCGCCTTGTCGAGCTTGTCCATTGCTTCGCTTTGCGCATTGGCGATTAAGTGCTTATAAACCATCGTCGTTTTGATGTCGGAATGTCCCGCTATTTCTTGCACGATGGCCGGAGAAACTCCTTCGGCCAGCAGGTAGGTGACTGTGCTGTGCCGAATGTCATGCACTCTGATCGGCGGTACGCCAGCCTTTGCAAAAAGAGGTTTGATTTTATTCCTTTCCCATCGGCTATAGGCAATAGGCGTACCGATGGAAGTTGGGAAGCATAAATCAAAGTTTTGCCAGGCTTGTCCGGCTTTTAGCTTCATGACGGCAAGCACTGGGCGTAAGGATTTTAACTCACCGGCAAGTGTTTTTGTCATCTTGATGATGCGCGGACCGTAAGCGGCATACGTTTTGTGCGGCCCGAACCTGCTCCCGTTTTCGTCCGGTTTTTTGAGTACCTGCTGTTCGACTGTGATCTGCATCCGGTTAAAATCAACGTCGGACCATCGCAAGCCTAGGCATTCATTCAAACGCATCGCCGTGTGCATTAAGCAGGTTAGGATGCCGTGGGTGATAGGATCATCTGTCGCCGCAAGCAATTTTCTATACTGATACGGTTCCAGCACGGTTCGCCGCTTTTTGAGCGGATCGGGCATCATTTTCTTGATGTCGTTCAGGATGTCCGGCACAGGTATTTTCAGATCCACACTGCTTTTCCACGCCGCCCGAAATGCCCGGTAGACGCTCAGGACATAATCCGTTGAACAGGAGCGGCCATTCTTGGTTTTTATCTGCGCGAACACCTGCAGGATGTCGTCTGCTGTGATTTTGGTCAAGGGCTTGTCCCATAGTTTGCCAAAATACGGCTTGATGGTTACGGCGTAATAATCGGCTGTGCTGCGCCTGATCTTTTTCATCGCCACGCGTTGATCGTTATACCTGAAAAACGCTTCCATGTAATCCCCAAAACTCTTATGCTTGTCCACGGGCTTGAGTCTGCCTTCGGCGTGTTCGCTGATCAGCTTTGATCGGCGTTTTTTGGCATCCTCCACGCTGCCGCGAAATGTCTCCACAAAAATCTCATAGTTGCCGGTTTCGCGGTTTCTGCGCCCGGTGCTGAATCTGATGGAGAGGGAACCGTCTGCCTGTCGGTAAATGCCCGTTGCCATACGCTGGCCGGGCTTAGACTTTGGTGCCACTTTTACCACCTCTATTCAGATTCTCCACAATGATTGTACCATTTTGACTCTCGAAACGGATCATGAGTATTTGGGCATGGACGGACATCGAAATAACGCGGACGGCAGAAGTACCAGAGGTATATTCTATCATTTCTTCAATATCCTCCCTTTGATGTGGTATAGTAAACCCCGCCCGTTTCATCCGTGGCGGGGGAATACTACTTTCCTTTACCCTGTTCCTCCTTGGCGAGCCTTGCCGACACCAGCCTCCAAACGCTTTCAATCGCCGCCCGTTCCTCTGGTGTCAATTTGCTGAAAGGCACCTGCCGTCCGTCCGTGAACGTCACTACAGTATCTGCTGGTGTTGGTGGCGGGTTGTCACGACCTAGGAGATAATCAGCTGTGACCTGTAAAACGTCCGCTATTCTAGCCAATGTTGTCGGATCGGGTTCGCGTGTCCCGCCCTCGTATTTATTGATTGTCGAAGGCGTCATCCTCAGCTTGTCCGCTAATTCGGTCTGCGTCCAGCCGAACATTTCCCGCGCTCTGCGCAGTCGCTCACTAAATATCGGCATTAAAGCCACGTCCCTCTCTCATCATAATATTGTTTTGGCACTATGTCTATTGATATTATACCATATTGGCATTATGCCAAACTATAGTTTATGCCAAATTGCCTAAAATTATTCTTGCATTTATCCAATCCGCCATATATAATGGTGACAACAAATAGACAATCTGCCACAGCAAGGGAGGTGCGGGAAATGAAAGTTAACGTTGAGAAAATTAAGCATCTGAGGAAAACTAGCAAGATGACGCTCTGCGAAACAGGCGCAGTCATTGGCTGTACGCCGAGCGGGTATTGTAAAAAAGAGCGCGGGCAAAGATCGTTTAGTGCCGCCGAAATCGCAATACTTGCGGGCAGGTTCGGGGTGCCGATGAACGATCTTTTTATTTAACTTGCTTGTGGCAGACCGCCACAATGGAAGGAGGATTACGATGAACGACATTCAGGTAATCGAGCGCAACGGTCAGAGGGTCTTGACAACTCAGCAACTGGCAGACAAATACGAAACCGATCCCCGAACAATCAGCAACAACTTTAACCGTAACATAGAGAGGTATCGTGAGGGAATTGATTATTTCGCGCTTGGCGGAGAAGAAAAGCGCGCATTTATCGGCTTTTGTCAGTTGGATTCACGCTTGAAATGCGCCGGTCAATTATACCTCTGGACGGAAAAAGGCTGTCTGCTCCACGCCAAAAGCCTGAACACCGACAAGGCTTGGGAGGTTTACGGAGCGTTGTTAGCCACATATTTCAAGACAAAAGGAATTTCCATTGCGCCCGCTGGGGCGGCGCGGCACTCAAAACTAACGGCAGAAGGTGCGCCTTGGTCTATGTTGGCTAATCACAATAATGCTTCTGCCATCTTCGGCAAAAAGAGACTTCCGACATACTTTGGAGTGGTTTACGCAGTTGAATATGGCGAGTTTATCAAAATCGGCGTTTCCACATATCCGGCGCAAAGGTTTAAGGCATTGGCAACGGTGGGCAGGAATTACGCCGACAAAGCACTAGGAAGGGCGCTGGTGTCTCAGCCACATACCAATTACTTGGAAAATGAGCGTTACCTTCATAACTTGTTCAGCAAAAAGAGGATCGGGAACGGTGAGCTTTTCGGGATAACACTTGAGGAATTCGCGCAGACGCCGAAGGAAATTATTTTCGCCAATGATGCGGCAAGCAAAAAGGCAAAAGGCGATGCGGCGGTCGGGCAACTAATCGAATTCTTGTTTGGGAGGGATTGCAGTGAACGAATTGCGAGTTTTCAATAATCCCGAATTTGGACAAGTGCGAATGGTGGAGTTTGATGGCAAGCCGTTCGCGGTTGGCAACGATGTTGCAAATGCGCTTGAGTACGCAAGACCTCATGAAGCGGTTACAGCGCATTGCAAGGGGGCGGTAAGTTACAGCCTCCCTACAAACGGCGGTGTTCACGCCTGCAAGGAAGCAAGGTGTGGCCTACGCCCCAAACCCGCGAGGAAGATGGCGGTTATATTTTTTGTCCTTTTTTGTCATGTTTTGACTTGACTTGTCATGTTTAAACTGGTACAATCATGACATAACAGTTAAAAAAGGGGGTGTAAATCGGTTTTACATCCTTCCGTAACCGGAGTGGTTACAGAAGAAAAAAGGGAGGGGGTGAATCGATGGGGTTGATTAGTGTTCAAAAAGCCGCGGAGCATCTGGAAGTGTCAGAGCGCACCCTGTACCGTTTAATTAATCGAGGTTCTTTAATAGCTTCTAAGGTTGGAGGACAATGGCGCATTTCAACCGATGAGATCAACAGATACCTAAAAGACAATCAGAAGAAACGGGGGTAAAAGAATGAGGAAAGCGGCGATCCTTAATTCCAAGGGTGGAGTAGGCAAGACAACCACAGCGGTAAACCTGGCGGCAGGAATGGCGTCGCAGGGGTGCCGGGTGCTTGTCCTGGACATGGACCCGCAGGGACATGTTGGGGTGCATCTTAATGTGCAGGCCGGTCCGGGCAGCATGGCCGAAATGCTGATCGATGCAGCGGAACCTAAAGACTGCATCCAAACGCTGCGCCCGGGTATCGATGGCATACTTTCGGATCGGCGACTCGAACGCGCAGCCAGAATCTTGACCGGCGAGAGCTATCGGGAAACGAAACTAAGGCGGCTTATGGAAGGCGTGGAGGGCTATAATTTTGTATTGGCCGATTGTGCGCCAGGCATGGGTATCTTGTCCCAAAACGCGGTCATGTGGGCAGACGAGGTTTTTATTCCGGTCAGTATGGAATTCTTGGCACTTCACGGACTAAAAGAGCTTGAAGCGCAACTGGATGAAGCGAGAAAGATGGCCGGGCATAACGTGAAGACGGGCTGCATTATCCCGACATTCTACGACCGCAGGAACGGACGCACAGAGGAAATAATGGCTGCACTGAGGGCGAAATTCTCTGGCTTAGTGTTAGACCCTATCAGGATCAATTCTAAGCTGTCAGAAGCGGCAGCGGCGCGAGAGGACATCTTTGCTTATGATCCTAAGAGCAACGGGGCGCAAGACTACGCACGATTAACGCTAGATATTTTAAACGGGAGGTAATGAATTGAACGGCGAAATGGTTTTATTCGTGGATTGCTCAAAATCGGTGGCGGCTGGTTTTGTGCGAGTCGAAGGAGCGGCGGGGAATTGCACGGCGATATTTATTAATAATCGACTTTCCGGGCGGTGGCGTGTTTTTGCGGAAAGCAGGATGCGGGAATTGATCAAATCAAATTGTTATCCGGACGCTGCGGTGGTTATTGAAACACTAGATACCTTGAAAACGGTACGGAAGCAAGCGAAATAAACTGATGGGATGGCCAAGGACGGCATTTCCTTTTAGGGCGGTGAACGTATGCCGAAGAAGCGCGAGGATCTTTATAAATCAGTCTTTGCCGAAGATACACATACACAAGCACATACACAAGTGGAAGCACAGGCACATACACATGTGGTTACACATACACATGTGGAGGAAACTACACAAGCACATACACAAGCAAAGCCGGGGATTCTCCCCTTGCCAGAACCGAGAAAAAGCCATCGAATAGACTTCTTGGCCACAAAAGATCAAGCGGAATGGATCGAGAAAACAGCAAAGGCGCAGGGAGTTTCACAGGCTGATATTATCCGATGGGCAATAGACCAGGCCAGAAAGAAACGGAAGTGAGAAATGATGTCGGTAACTATAACCCTGACCGATGAACAAGCGCTGGTTCTAAGAATGTATATCGAAATGACTGCCTATGTACGCAAGGGACAGATCGAAACCTGCGAGAACTTAGCGCGGGAAAAGGGCGCGGACGGAATACCGATATATCCGAAGATGGATGTAAATGCGGAATTCTGGCGAATGATTGACCAAACGATGGAGCAGGTAAACGAGGTTCTGAAAGGGTAACATTATCTGGCCACCGAGTAGGAAAAAGCGACTTGCAGTGTCGGCAACAGATCAACGACCGGACTTTTTGTCCTTTCGTTGATCAACCTAATTCTTTTTGAAGGCGGTTCGTGCCGGCGGGGGCAGGGGGGATCAAATCTTAAAAAGCGTTTTATGTTGTGCCGTGTCGGCAGGGCCGCGCAAGTTTTCGCGAAATTGGGGAGGGGGGGTGCGCATTTGATCTCCCCAAAATTGGGGTGAGTCGTCTTCTGCGACTCCCTTTTTGCAACCGACAAAACTTCTGTCGAGGGTTATTCAGAATAACCCACCAAAGCAAAAATATGCGGGTGTTTTCTTGATAAAAAAGAGTGTCTAAGGTGTTTATACCTTCGGGCGTGAAATGCCCTGTAATGCCCTTAATTTGGCGCAGGTTGCATTATACCAGCTAAATGGGCTATTATTTTGCACAAATTAATGTTGATTGACATCAAAAAAACAATCATGTATAATAAAGCAAGGTTGGGATGTTTATCCAAATATAGGGGGGAAGGACTTGCGGGAAAAATATTTAACGCCAGATGCAGCGGGGAAGATGTTGGGCAAGAGCGGCGAAAGCATCAGAAATCTTTTGCGCAAGGGAGATCTGCCTGGCACTAAATTGGGAAGGCTTTGGTACATTCCGGAATCAGAACTTTACCGGAGGTTGAAACTTCAACAGAAGTATATTCAAAAATACGGGCGGGGAGCTTGATTCCTGTTCGTGGCTGACCTGAACAGACAGGAGGCCAGGGAAGAACATTCCCTGGCTTTCTGCGAAAAGTGGCAAAAAGAAAACTGCCCAGCGTTGCGGCGCGGGCAGCGGCGAAATGGTTGGTGGTTGCGAACCCACCTCAAAACGAGAGCGACACAAGGCAAAGCGACAATGCCCAGTGTCAGAATAACATAACAGTCAAGGACGTGTTGACCACCCGAAAGGATGTGTTGACTGTTTGCTTATATTATATCACTTTACCCGCAAAATTACAACTTGGGCGGTTTAGTAAACAGAAAGGAGGGCCGAACCGAGATGACAGAAGGAGAACGATACACAAAGATTCCTAATAGCTTCATCGACAATACGGATCTAAAATTAACGCCCGTGGCCAAATTGGTTTTTATAATTCTCTGCCGTCATTGTGATTATTCAACAGGAACATGCTGGCCGAGCATGGCGCGAATAGCGGAACTGGCTGGCTGCACTATACCAACAGCGCGAAGGGCCGTGGGCGAACTATGCAAATCCGGAATCGTTCAAACAGAGCAACGAAGGAACGGCAAGCGCGAAAGTACCTCCCACCTGTACAGGGTGATAGGTAGAAAAAATCTTTCCACCTCAGGCGATCAAGATGTTTCTGGAGAGGTAGAAAAAATCTTTCCACCAGGTAGAAAAAATCTTTCTACCGAGGTAGAAAAAATCTTTCCACCAGGTAGAAAAATTCTTTCTACGAACAGTAACCAATTAACAGGACTCAATGAACAGGAACCAGAGAAGAAGGAACCGCCCTCAAAAAAAGCACTCTCGCAAAACACCAACAAAGGACCCGGATCGGGCGGCAAATCCTCCAGCTGTCAAGCCAAGGTAATAAACCTAAAACCGTTTAGCGCAACAACGACAGCGGAGGAAAGCACGATCCTGGACGTATTACGGAGGGTTGAAGGGTATCAAGTGGATCTCTCCAAAGACCTTCCCCTGCTGCGTGACTTAACCTCAGAGAATCCGGAAATAGACCTGCTGCAAGAAATCAAGGCATGGCGAACGTATAAGCTGGATCACCCTTTAGACAAAAAGAGCAGCCCCAGATCGCAAATCCGGAACTGGATAAAAAACGCGAAAAAATACAAGCAAGAGCGCGAGGAAAGAACAAAGAAAGAAGGTGAACGGAATGGAGAGTCTAGCAAATATCGTTACAAAGACGAAGCCCCTATTCCCTGCATCGAAGCCTATTGAACCCGCGAAGTGTGAAAAATGCGGGGCAATGGTTGAACCGATCGAGTTTAACCTCTTTGGGGAAATGCGACTAATACCAGGGACGTGCAAATGTGTAGAGAGGGAATGGGAACGGCAAGCCGAGGAAGCGAAGCGCAAGGAAGAACGGAAAAAAATCGAGCGCGTCTTTTCCCTCTCGCAGCTGGGGCCGCGATTCGCTGAATGTACCTTCGATAATTGGACAAGCAGACCGGGAACAAGCGCGATCCATGATGCGGCGGCCAATTACGTGACTACATGGGAACGGGTTAAGGCAAAGGGCGAAGGGTTGATAATGCTTGGCCCGGTGGCAACGGGGAAAAGTCACTTGGCGGCAGCTATTGTAAATGCCCTTGTAAAGCGTGGAATAACAGCTATATTCCAAAGCACTCCCGAACTTATGAGCCGAATCCGGGCGACTTTTGACAAAGGAAGCACGGAAACTGAACGGAACATACTTTCTGCCCTTGAAAATGCGGATCTGCTTGTACTGGATGACCTTGGAGCAGAAAAGACAACAGAAGCGACACGGGCGCGGCTTTATCAGGTGATTGATGCGCGGTATAGGTATAACCGGCCCATAATTGTTACTACGAACTGCGAAATCAAGGAGCTGGAGGAACAGATCGGAACGCGAGCTTTTGATCGGTTATGCGAAATATGCGCGGTTGTTAAGGCAAACGCCCCTTCATACCGCATGGAAATAGCAAGGAGCAAAATGGCCGCAAAAGTACAGAACGCTGGATGAGTGGAAAAGATTGTCACCAATACGCAAAAGCGGATCCGTCAACCGAAGGAGTAACCGCCCTTGGTAATGCCCAGCGAAACGATGGCGCCAAACTATTCCCCTTTTTGATGAATAGTCACAGGAGGTATATGATGCCGAAACGATTAAAAAAACCTTGTTCATATCCGCGATGCCCGGAACTGATTGAAAGTGGCAGCTATTGCGAGAAGCACAAGAAGACTGAACGGCAGAGATACGATCAGGCGCGAGGAAACTTCAGGGAACGAGGTTATACAAGCGCATGGGATAAGCTGCGCAAGTGGTTCTTGACTAATAACCCTCTCTGCTATGACTGCTTAGAGCGTGGAGAGGTAACGCCGGGCAAAGTAGTGCATCACATCAAACCCAAAGAGGACGGAGGAACAGACGATGCAGACAACCTCATGACCCTATGCCATAAGTGCCATAATGCAAGGCATGAGAGGTTCGGGGGTAAACGACAAAAGACCAGCTAGGGGAGGGGTATGCAGTTCCTTGGTAACGCATAGGTAGTGCCGAGTGGCTAGGGCTGCGCGAATAAAATTCCTTTTATCTCAAAACTAGATCGCCCTGGCGTGTTCCAACGAATCCCGAAATTGCGGATCCCTTAAACGCCCTTAATTCATCACCTTCAGCTTGAAATAACACAGCAAGACCCAGGGCGTTAGGTGTTGCTGGCGTATCTTGCGAACAATTAAAGCCGAAAAGAGCGAAAAAACAACCGGAGCAGCATCAATTCATGGATGTTGAATAATGCGAATTCTGGATATTGGCACCCATGACTCCATCACGATTCGCTAACGCTTATCGGATTCCATCAGGGCAGCCAGAAAACCGGCTAGAACGAATCTAGACAGCAATAATAAAAAACCAATATTATCGGTAAAAATGAAAAAAAGTTTAGTAAAAAGAAGGAATTTATAAAATCATGTCGAATACAGACATTAGGAGCAAAAAATGAATATGAAATCTATCGAGCCATTCAGGAGAATGAGCGCGATCGATATAAGCACGAATCATTACCAGCTGGCCGGAGGACCGGAAAAAACAGCCGATAATGACAAAGCATCTTTCAGGGGAAAGAAGCGCGAGCGTGCAGCGAAACCCTATTAAACTAGGGGCTGCCATGTTTGCGCTTTTTTTGCGTAATGGCAGCCGGGAGAACAAAAAAGAATGAGGTGGAATCATGGACATAAAACAGCTATTAGAGAAACACGCGAACCTAATCGAAACCGGCATCAAGGTGTATGAAAACGAGATCGACGGCAAGAGGAACACAGCAGCCGAAAAAGACCTTTTCGGCATCGTAAATAAAATAATGACAACGGAGATCGCCATAGCGGAATTGGACGGCCCTGACTTTGTCACAGAGGAAAGGTTGAATATAGCCCAAAACAAAGACCCCAAAAAGATTTATGACTGGCTCAAAGCAGCCCAAGCAGAGCTTGATACGCCGGTTAAACCTTGGCGGCCATCAGGAGATCCGGGCGAATCCGAAAGCAAAAACAAATTAGGGATGGTCGGCCCGAATGAGCCAAAAACCTTTCGGAACCTATTCCATGGCGGGAAAGCCAATGCGTCGCTAGATCGCGGCGGCTTCAAAAACATGGAGGACTTTTTGAAAACCATTTATTCGGGGTTGGCGGACCCCAGGATGAAAGTTAGTGATTGGGCTAGCGGCGGTTATGCGGTGCCGGAGGAATTCGGCGCGTGGCTATTAGATAAAAGCCTTGAGAGCGAAATTGTTAGACCGAGAGCGACGGTCTGGCCGATGGAAACAGACACCAGGCATGTACCTGCATGGAATAACTTCAACCATTCCGATAATCTTTATGGCGGCATTACCGGTCAATGGTTAGGCGAAAAGGGGCAGGCCAATGAAACAGAGGGTAGCATTACGAAGTTAACCCTTATAGCCAGAAAGCTCGCCTGCTATACCAAGGCTTCTAATGAGCTGCTGGATGACGGCGTAACCTTTGAACAGCAGCTTGGAAACGCATTAATAAAAGGCATGGGTTGGTTTATGGACCTGGCCTTTCTGAGCGGCCCCGGCGCAGGGCAGCCCCTGGGCGTATTGAATGACCCCGCCCTGATAACCGTGCCGAGAGGAACGGCGGCAACAATAACCTACAATGACCTGGCCTGCATGTTTGCCAGGGTTGCCCCTGCGTGTCTGGCTAATGCCATATGGATAGCTAACCAGACCGCCATTCCTTCCCTGCTGCAGCTTTCGGTGGTTGTTGGAGCTGGCGGGAGTCATATTCCAGTGTTACAGCAGGACGGCAAAGGCGGCTTTACCATCTTGACCCGCCCTGTAATCTTTACCGAGAAGGTTCCGGCCCTTGGGAGCAAGGGCGACATTTTACTTGCAGACCTCTCGCAGTATGTAATCGGGATGCGGCGCGAAGTGATGATGACGAAATCGGCAGCGGTACATTGGACCACAGACGAAAGCGCGTTTAGAACCATCGCCCGTGTTGACGGACAAGGTTCTTGGAAAGAGCCGATCCAGCCCAAGAACGGCGAACCCGTTTCATGGTGCGTGGCCCTTGGGTGATTGCGGACTGATTCTCCCAGTCTGTTATCATAAATGCTGAACCCTTCGGTAAGGTTCGGCAGAACGAAGTCGAGCTTCTGCGGGCTTCGAGTAGTTCATTTCATTCCTCCAAATCCGGGCAGGGAAGCCTACCTGCCCGGACCCCTGCGGGGGTAATGCAAAGTTCCGAAAACAAGCCGAGAGGGTGACTCTTTGATGGATAACAGGTACTCATATATACTCATTGGCCAAGACGGATCGGTACGAAGAATCGACATAGACCCGCGGAGAAAAAAATGCTTAAAACGGCCAAAAATAGCCCGCTTGAATGGCGACTGGACACTTGGCCGGGACTTCCTGCACGATAACCGTCCAGTCATTGGGCCGATCAGAAACTTCCTGCGGAGGTGGTTTTAATGACGTGGCAGAACCCTAAAACCGACTGGCACAGCAAAAGCCAGCCCCTGCCCCTTGACTTTAATCGAATCGAGGGCAATATCCGCGAGCTAAAAAACGAAATCGAGCTAATGAATAAAAGACCTCTCGCCAGGGTGAAATTAAACAGCCCTTTTAGTGCGCCGGTTGGATCCTTGGTAAAAATACCTTTCGATTCAATCAGCATTGACACTAACGGATATTATGACGGTTACAAATATCAATACATTCCACCTGCTGGATATTATAGAGCGAGCATTTCCTTGAACGCGTATCTAAGCGAAACCGACAGCATAACGCAGATCACGTTACAGCTGGCCCGCGGTAATGCCGCTTACTATACTACTTTTGAATTCATTATTAATATCGGCACAGCAGGACCGATCGAGCAAATAATTACGTTATCGGACATCGTGCGCGTTGATGGCACCCAAGCGATTGATTTCAGGATCGCGGCGTATCCTCTCGCTTCGTCGTTGGGGGTATGTGTCGCAACTTTTGAGAAGATAAGGGATGTTTAAGCGCGGCATTAAAGGAC
>ENA-UOOK01005492-UOOK01005492.1-fermentation-metagenome-genome-assembly--contig:-NODE-5492-length-12724-cov-3.315889_pt1 | contig 12724 bp, 13 predicted proteins | sample MGYA00245777_ERZ724023 | MGnify/ENA primary metagenome ERZ724023 (study PRJEB28704, sample SAMN03018312) | fermentation metagenome | biome: anthropogenic terrestrial biome; feature: soil; material... | reverse complement strand
TGTAAACCTTTAATAAATACAGATGGATCTGAATTCATATCATTTATTGCACAACGTGGACTTAATATAAAATATTTTTTAAATATTTTATATTGCTCTTCGCTTATTCTCAAAAGGCTATTTGTCAGGCAGTTATATAAGAGAAAACCATCTTCACACTCTGTAAAAACATTAAATCTTGAAGTATTCATAAACTGACCCTCATTTTTTAAAATAATATTTATTCTATATGATGGTAAAGAATAAACGGGAAGCAGGAAACAAGTTGTTAAATAAAAAGTTAAATTATATCTATTGTTTAAATTACCACAGTTTTAAACTACATGGCGTATAATCATAGCACCCTGGATCTCCACAACACTCACCCGGGCAGGCTCCAGTCATACCACCCTGACATGCTGCAACATAGGAATCATCCTGTTCTTGATTATCATCCGGTTTTATAATCCAATCCATAATATCACCTCCTGTCACATTCTAGTTTTATTATTTATATATAAGCAATATGGTTTTGGCTGCTTCCCGTTAAAAAATTTTATGATACAAATTACATAAATTTGTAAAAAACACAATTATTTCAGTTATATTCAATCTGGAGATAATATTCCATTATATTTACACCTTACTCTTTATATTATGATTGTGAACAATTGAATTTTGTTTTTCATAAGGCACCTCTCGTTTAACATATTTATATTCAAGAAACAAATTCTTAACATTTTAAAGAGAAATTTATCTGATTGTAAAATTGCATGGTTCTATATCACAGAATTCTTTATCGCATTAGGCATAATCAAAATATAAACTGGTCAATTGGGTTTTCAAAAAAGTTAATTTAATGCCTTAATAACCAGAATTTTTGAATAATGAATTTTTGAAAACACCTTAGTATTATTTATAATATAACTGACAAAACAGAATATGTCAATAATTTCTGTTTTTGTTATTTTTTCATATCAGCAATTACTACTTTTACTATGTTCCCAGGTGTGTATTGAGGCGGAAATATTCCCGGGAAATATTTTTACTTTGGAATTACTCCTCAAAGATAATCATAACCTCACATTATCATAATCTTTGTTGACCAATTACATTCTTTCACTTTCTGTTTTGGTTTAAGAACAATTCTATAAAGATAACTGCCCCATTGTTCAATTAATCTCATATCATTAAGCTGTATGGTTTCATAAGAATAATCGAAAACATCAGTATCAAATTGCAAGAAAAGAATTTTTCCTTCTGACATGTTTTTTGAAAATCCATTTTCGTAAATGCTTTCTGGTTCTTCTTTTACTGAATCCATTTCTATACCTTATTCATTACAAGCACTGCTTCTTCATCATCATTATGATACAACACATTTGTTGCTTTATAAACCCTGCCTTCCTTTTGCTGATAACCATTAATTACAGGTAGATTATGAAATGATGATTGCATTGTCCAAAGGCTTTATCTTTCCTGGCTGAATGTTTTCCCTGAGTATATCTCCACACCGGGATCAACAATAACAGGATCTGTTACTTCAATTATTGGGAAAGGGTTGATACCATCCACAGGCAACAAAATCCTGCTGACTTTTTCACTGTATTTTTCAGTAAGCATTTATTTCTTCTCCCTTTTAATTATAAATAATGCATTATATTCTGTTTATTCTTTCCTGCACGATTGGCTAAGTGGAATAACAAATTTATCACCAGGCTCTGCATCGTAAAGAAAACCTTTTCCTTCATCATCTTCATCTGCCAATCCTCTTATTAAAGTAACATCTCCGATATCAAGAGCAAACAGGTTATTACCAATTTTCTCTGCATTAATAATTCTATATGCAGCATTTCGTATGTCTGCATATTGTACAGTTTCTTCTCTTAATTCAGGTATGCTTTTTATAGAATTGTTCCGCAGTTTGGACATTTCAATTTCCATGGCATATTTACACTATCAGCTATCCATGGGTAATGCCCGAATTTATTTATTCCTTTCCCGCATACAGGGCAGCCATCATCACACACTGCTGCACTCCTGGGTATGCTCTGAGAGGTAACCAGGTTCCATAAATAATCAAATCCTAAAGACAGATAATACTCTGCATTTTCAACCGCCTCATTCATTATATCTTTTGCCCATTGGTACATCCGGATATTCGTCCGTGCAGCATCAACTTTTTCATGCGTATAATACGTTCTTTTCTGTTTTACGCTTTTAATGGTGCTATCTTTATTATGATTTTTATAGTAAAGCATTTTTACCTCCATTTAGAAGATTTCTAGATGCATTTTGATGTAATGTGATGTAATGGGTACGGTTCCATTTGCATCATACATTTGAATGTGCAAATGGAACCGTACCCATTACATTTTTATATTATTTTATTTTTTAGTTTTTGCAAGGAATTCATCAAGTTGTTTTTGAGCCTCTTCCTGAACCTTTCGAATTCCTGCCGCTTCGAATTTGGCAATTGCCTTTGGTATATTTCCATCAGGATTGAGCGCCATAATCGAATTATACTCTGCTGTTATATTTTTAATTGCTGCTATTTCTGCTTTAACAGGTGCATTATTGAAACTGAATCCAAGAGTCTCCATTACTATAGCACTCTTGTTAAATTCCAGATACTTCTCGGCTTTCTTTGGATCCTCAGTCTTAAAAAGATAATTAATAAACACATTACCTATTACCCATGATTCAGCAGGATTATAACCGGATTTTTTCCCTCCGTCCGTATCAGGTGCGAAATCTATTATGTTGTCAGATACTTTTACATAGTGCTTATCCTCTATACCAAAGTTTATTAAATTGTTTAAATATGGATCAGTATTTAATAATTCCAGGAACATCATAACCCTTGCAGGATCTTTTGACGCTCTGGGTATTGCTTGCATTGAACCTCCAAGTTCAACATTCGACATTATAGTGGGGCTAATCATGACCTGAACCCATGGTTTTCCAAACTGATTGGATATTTCAGCATCTTTGCCGGGCTTCAAAGTATAAGTTGCGCAAAATACCTTATAGTTTTTAACATCATCTTCTTTTGATGTATTGAAGTCCTGTCTGATATATCCGAGTTTCCACCATTTATTAACAGTCCTTATCATTTCCTGATATTCGGGAGTCTCATACCAGAATAATACTTCCTTAGCTCCTGCTTTTGTATAGGTAGCAAGAGGTACATCAGAATCTGTAATGAAGTTCCAGTCAAGTGGTATTCCTCCCTTATTATTAGGATATATATCAGGTTCATTTTCCTTTATTACCTTCAGCATAGGTTCAACATCCTGGTATTTTTTTATTGTAGAAAGATCAAATTTATACTTTTCCACCAGTTCCTTGTTGAAAAGATATCCCGTGCAGCGTGCCATTTCCTTATTACAGGGTATTGCATAGTTAAGCCCGCCTATTCTTGTGCCTTTAAGAACATCTTCACCAAGAACTTTTTTTGTCTTTGGCGCATATTGATCAAGCAAATTGTTTAGCGGATCATTTAAAGGCGTAAACAGCCCTGCTGAAACACTTGTCCTATACTTAGGTGTAGACCAGTCGCTGGTAAAGCAGATGTCAAAGTATTCCCCCGACTGAAGCATAACATTTACCTTTTCAGTATAATCTGCCCAAGTCATAAAAACAAGCTTTAGTGTGGCATTGATTTTGTCCTTCAAAAACTTGTTTGCTGCTTCCTCTATTAGAGGAGTATCTTTTTGAGGAGTCCCAGGGATATACCAGTTGATTTCATAGGGCTTTAATTCAGATTCTTTAGGAGTTTCATCTCCTTTAGTATCCCCATTTGATACTGCGTCTTCTTTTTTAACTACCTCACATCCAGACATTACTCCGAGTACAATAAATAATGTTAACACGATGCAAAAGATTTTTTTTAATTTACTCATGAAAAGACCTCCTTGTTTATTTTTTATATATGCTAATCTACCAAAATAGTATTAGCCTTTAATAGCTCCAATAGTAAGTCCCTGTACGAAATACTTTTGCAAAAACGGATATACAAATATAATTGGTCCGATTGCAAGTATACATAATGCCATACGACTGGATTCACTTGGTATCTTGCCAGCTAACTCTGGGACAACACTTCCACCTATTTCCTTCATTTGTGTAATAAACTCTATATTCTGTTGGACTCTTTGCAGCATGTATTGAAGATTTATATATCTGTCGCCGGTTGTAAGCATTAAAGGAAGCCACCAATCATTCCAGAATAGAAGAGCACTGAAAAGACCTATAGTTGCAAGTGAAGGAGTGGATAAAGGTAGAACAATGCTGAAGAATATCTTGAACTCTTTTGCTCCATCTATCCTAGCAGAATCTATAAGACTATCTGGTATTGTAGTTGAAAAAAATGTTCTTATTATCAATACATACCATGCACTCATAAGATAAGGAACAAAAAGAGAAAATATTGTGTTTTTGAGGTTCAAAATTCTCACACACACCAAATACCATGGCACTACACCACCACTGAACAACATAGTAAAAAATAGAAAAAACGAAAACTGCTTTCGATACTTAAACTCCTTTCTAGACAATGGATAGGCAAACATGGCAGTAATCATAACAATTAAAACAGTACCTATAAGGGTTACAAAGCAAGTATTTGTATAAGCCGTTACAAGCACTCCTGATTCTTTAAATATGAAACGGTATGCTTCAAGACTCAATTTCCCGGGGAAAAAGCTATATCCATTCTGAATAAGCACACTTTCATCCGTCATTGATATTACTAGTACAAATATAAGAGGACCTATACACATTATTGAGTAAATAATGAAGAAAACATTTAATAATATATTCGCTGTATTCGAGATTGAATTGTATTTACTTACCATATCATGTGCCCCCTGTTAATTAATCATATTATTGTAGTAATTTGCTAGAATAATGATTTACTCTCATCAACCCTTCTTACAATAAGGTTTGAAACAAACACCAGAATAAAACCAACAATGGATTGATAAAACCCTGCTGCAGAAGACATTCCTATATCACCCATAGTCATTAATGCTCTGTAAACATATGTATCTATTACATTCGTAACTCTAAAAAGTGCACCAGAGTTAAGAGGAAGCTGGTAAAAGAGACCAAAATTACCACGGAATATTCCTCCCAATCCCATAAGTATCAAAACACTCATTATAGCAGTAAGTAGAGGTATTGTAATTTTCCTTATCTGGTACCACTTGGTAGCTCCATCTACTTCGGCTGCTTCGTACAGCTCTTTGTCAATACCCATTATCGCTGAAAGATATACTATACTACTGTAGCCTGTGCCCTTCCAGAAATTAGCTCCCACAATAATAAAAGGCCAATATTTAGGTTCATTATACCAATAAATAGCTTCACGATTAAAATAATTCACCAGTACATTATTTATAAATCCCCTTTCCACATTTAGAAAAGCATAGGCCAAATAACTTACTACCACCCAAGAAAGAAAGTAGGGTAGAAACATACAGCTGTGGTAAAACTTGGCGGTATAGCGGTTCTTCAATTCGTTTATAGCTATTGCAACAAACATTGCCAAAACATTGCGAAAATAAAGACTAAATTATATAGTATAACATTTCGTGTAATTATATAAGCATCCTCTGTTGCAAACAGGAATTTGAAGTTTCTAAGACCTATAAAGTCGCTTCCAAAGAATCCCTTTTGTAAGTTAAAGTCTTTAAATGCCAACACTATACCAAACATAGGCATATAACTAAACAGTATAAGAATTATTGCTCCCGGAAGTAGCATAAGTAAAAATGCCTTATTTTTTGACAAATCAGTTAAAAAAGTATATCTTTTCTTGCTGTTACCAGTACCATTCTTCGATAAAATACCAGATTTCATATAAAGCTCCTTCCTCTGTAAAAATAATTCTACAATATGAGATTTCATTTATATATGCTATTTCTATGCATTAAAAATTTTATATAAAATATAATTTCACTATTTTATGTAAACTGCATCATCACTCTACTTAATTTACTGTTAAATTTACTATCTGTAAAGCTCATTTAATGTACAAATATAACATAAATGATGTACTAAATCACTTGTGAGTTTAATATATACTAAATTATAATTGATATTTGAAATAATTAAAATGAAATAATCTATAAAATAGTCTAATTTTCTATTGACTTTTAATAAATTCCATGCTTAGTTACTGTTTAATATTTCCCAGGGTGAACTCCTGTGTACTTTTTAAAAACAGTACTAAAATAGTTTGAGTTTTCATATCCTACCATTCCTGCGATTTCGAAAATCTTTAATTTTGAAGATTTAAGAAGTTCTTTAGCCGCTTCCATACGAACTCTTGTTATATATTCCACAATTGTTTCGCCTGTTTCTCTTTTAAATATGAGGCTTATATAGTTAGGTGTAAGGTAGACTTCTTCCGACAGCATGGATACACTAATATTCTCCATGTACCTTTCATCAATAATATTTTTAATCTTTCTTATGGCTCCTGCATTCTTGCTATTGTACCTTCCTGCAAAAAAATCTACCAACTGAATGAATATAGATTTGACATAGTTATTTAGCTCAAACATATCTTTCTTCATGAATATATCACTAAGAATTATAGAGTGGTCGGCTATAATATCCTTCATATCCTCACCAGCTTCATAAACAACCCTTTGTGCAGTACATACCAATTCAATACATATACTTTTAATATATGCATAGCAAAATTTTTTACCAGAATATAGCGAAGGCATGAATATAGCATCCACTGTTTCTGATACACTTTTTATATCTCCAAGTCTCACGCAATTCATTAATCTTTGCTCCAATTTATACAGATCCGAGAAATTAATATCGTCATCTTCTTGATAGATGTCATCTATACTTATCAAAGAACCCTTCCCCGTATAAAACTTGTATTCTAATGCATCTAAAGCTTCCCTGTACGAAATTGCAATGTCACTCGGTTTGCATGCAGCACGTCCTATTCCTACTGATATAGTTTCATCTGAAAATTTATTAACACACAGCATTATTTCTTCACATACATCAATATATTTTTTTCCCAATTGAGCATTTCGGTTATATATAACTACAAATTCATTCTCTTTAGCAGTAAAACTAATTCCAAAACCATACTCATGGATTATCTTTTTAATAATATTAATAACTGACAAATTCAAGAGCTGCCTTTTTTCTTCAAGACTATTCCCGATTATACGTACATATTCATCAATCTGAAACACGGCAACAACAACACTTTCATCTGATTTCAAGGGTATTTCCAAATAACTAAGCTTTTCATTTATTTCATTTTCATTTTGATAAAAACCTGAAATAAGATTTCGTATAAAATTCTCTCTAATAATCGGAATACTGTTGCTAAGTTCTTGCTTTAAGGACATTATTTCATGCTCTCTGCATTTTTCTAATTTTATACTATTTACAACTTTTGTCATAGCACTTCGCAACTCATCAATTTTAATGGGCTTCAGTATATATCCCTCAGCATTTATGTCTAGAGCTGTTTTTGCATAATTAAAATCCTGAACGCCGCTCAACATAATAACCTTGATGCTGCTTTTATCTTCTTTAAGCCTCATGGCAACCTCAAGTCCATCCATTATGGGCATTCTAATATCAGTAAAAAGTATATCCGGTTGAAGCTTCATACAGAGATCAAATGCTTCCTCACCATCACAAGCATCTCCTACAATTTCAATGCCGAATTCCTCCCAATGTATATTATTTTTAAGCCCATCTCTGACGATATATTCATCATCGGCTATTACCATTTTTACCATCTAACCCCTCCATTTTTTTACTGCAGGTATCGTAATTAGTGCAGTAACTCCTGACTCATTGCTTATAGCAATTTCCTTGTTTGTTGGTGTTCCTTTGTAAAAGTAGAACTTTATACCATATTGCTCACCAAATAGCTGCTTTATTCTTTCATTTACATTTCTTATTCCATAGGATTTTACTGTCTCTCCTCTATTATGAAGAAGAGAATTCATCTCCTCAATATTTCCCCCTACGCCATTATCTGATATTTTTATTTCAATATTATCTTCAACTTTTTCAGCTGTAATATCGATAATCCCCTTTCCTCTCTTCTTTTCAATTCCATGAATAATTGAATTCTCTACTATTGGTTGCAGAATAAGTTTTACAGTAAGGTAGTCAAGTATTTCCTGAGAAAAACTGATGTTATAATCAAGTTTGTCCATGAATCTAATTTTTTGTATAGCCAGATAACTTTCTATCTGCTTTTTTTCATCACCTAAAGGAATTATGTTTTTCCCCTTGCTGAGGGTATAACGAAAAAAATCCGATAGAGAAGTAACCATTGTACTAATATCACCTGCATTATACTTTAGTGCAAGCCAATTTACTGAGTCCAAAGTATTATAAAGAAAATGTGGATTTATTTGAGCCTGCAATGCTTTTAACTCTGCTTCCCGTTTGCTTTCTTCGCTTATATAGAGTTTGTCTATTAACTGCTTTATTTCTTCAAGCATATTCTTATATGTATCTATCAGATATGAAAACTCATCGTTCCGTCGGTATTCGAAAGATATTTCAAAATTACCTTCCTTTACTGATGCCATTGAGTTAATGAGCTTACGTATTGGATATGAGAGGTTTTCAGAAAGAAAAAGTGCAAGAAGGACAGTAAGAGTTATACATAGTGCAAGTATAAGGTACATTATTTTTCTAAAAGATATTAATTCTCCATATAATTCGAATACTGGGCAAAATGCGACTATTGTCCAGTTAAGGCTGCTGATCTTTTTGCATGTAACAAGCATTTCAGTATTGTTTATTTTTTCTTTAAATGATGCATACTCTGACTTAAAATTTATATCACTGCTATTCATTTTTACTTCGTATAATTTTTCGCCAAGTAAAGAATAATCCGGATTTATTACAATATTGGAATCTGCGTCTATAACATAAACATTGCTGTTTTTAGAAGGCCTGAACTTTTCAAGAATACTCGTAAAATCTGCTACACTAATATCTATAGTCAATAATGCGCTATATGGTATATCAGGACTTTTTAAGCCAAAAAGCTTCTTCGCTACCCTTATTGTTCCGGGTGAGTCAGTTATTAATGGTTCATTATTAAGTCCTACAACAGTATATCTGGCTGATGCAGGCAAATTAAGGTACCACTCTTCTGTTTCAATCAAACTTAAGCTTGATACTTTGTTTGAAAAATTAGACTGTAAATACTCGGGTCTGTTAACCATGTATATTCTTGGGAAAATGGTCATCCCTGTAATTCCTGAAAGCTTGTAACTATCCAGCAATTTATCAAGAGTTGCCATCTCATTTATCATATCAATTCTGTCTGAAGCCATGTATGAAGGTCTTTCCGGGGGATATTTCACAGAAAGTATGCTGACAAGATCGGTATTCATATATATGAAGGTAGATATATCGTTTATTACTTCAAATTTTTGCATTATATTTATCTCTGCCATGTTAAGACTATCTTTCAACGAAGAATCAATCCGTTGTGTAATTATACCGATAGAGCGCTTATAAACAGCCACTATTATAATAGATGTCGGAAATATAACTATAATGAGAAAAAATATCAAAAGCCTGTTCCTTATATTCATATTAAATATGAAATTATTTGAAAACCTCTCTTTTAGCTTATCCGTGAACATGATAACTTCACTCCAAACCCCTATATAGGAATTCTAAAGAGATTTAAAAATTCCTATACTAAAATAAACATATTTAAATATGTTTGATAAGTTCCAGATATATATGTACAATTTTACATATTATTGATATAATTACATTGTACATTATATCATAAAAATATACAAGTTAATGTAAATATTTATAGGAAAAATTTTATGAGAAGAATACTTTCATTTATAACTAAATATTTGCTTATATTTTCGTTTTTAATTATATTAAGTGTATTAATTACTGTTTCATTTTCAGGATGCAATATAGTAGATAATACCGATAGTGCCATAACAGATATACATAAAAGCTCCGAAGACTCTGTTAGAATAACAGTTTCTCATTGGTCTTTAGGTTATTCAAAAGGATTTGAGGATGCAATAATGAATTATAACCAGAAAAATACAGAAGGAATAAAGGCAACAGTCTTGAAAATACCTCAGGACAGATATAGTGAAACAGTAAATATGCTTATGGCATCAGGAGAGGGGCCTGATGTAATCGGATTAAATGATGAACTTTTAAACTCATATATCGGTCGGAGATGGATTTTAGATTTATCAGGATATATAGGTGATAGCTTTATAAGCAAATTCCCCAAATGGGCTGTAAATTCCGTTTCTGATCATGCATATAGAGGAAAAATTTATACAATTCCTTCATGTATGATTACATTTCGGCTCATATATAATAGAGATCTTTTTGAAGCAGCGGGATTGAATCCTGATAATCCTCCAAAGACCGTTAGTAAATTAATAGATTATGCAGGTAAAATAAGCAGTACACATAAAGGTGAAAGAAAGTATGGGTTTGCTTTCCCGGGAGGTAGTGAATGGACAGGCTTTATTCAGTCTATGGAAGCACCAGCTACTTATAGCGGGATATATTATTATGATTATATAAATGGTGTTCATGACCTTTTTGTATATGAACCATGGTTTAAGGCAATAATGGATATGAAAAAAAATGGCGGGCTTTTCCCTGGAGAAAACAACCTTAAAATAGATTCTGCACGTATGCAATTTGCAGAAGGAAATATTGGCATGATGTTTGCAACAAGCTGGGATCCTGCTATTTTTGAACTTCTGTATCCTGCAAAATGTAATTGGGATGTAGCCATGCCACCTGCACTAGATAAAAGCAGCATAGGAAAAGGTGCATTATTAATAACAACAGGATCATGTTATGCTGTTAATTCAAAAACCGCCCACATACCTCAAGCAATAGAAGTATGGAAATACCTATACTCGGAAAATTTTCAAGAAGAGCTTTACAAGTCCGGTTCTGAAATACCCATATTAAAGGGTTTAGTTGATGATCCCAAATGTACTCCACACATTAAAAACTTTGATAAATTCATTCCTTCGTCTAATGATTCGCCATATCCCAACACACCAAAGGGATTTGACGAGTGGTCAAGAATGAAAGCTTACTCTTCAATCCTTGACTGCTATAGCTCATTACAAGATAAACTTACTGAAGAAAATGAAAGATTGAAAATCTATTATAAAAGTGAAAGATCTATTGGAAGATACTTAGAAGATGAATATATTATGAAGAACTTCAACCCTGGAGAACCTTTAGGAGAGGAGCAGTAAATATCCATCTTCTGGTGAGTGCCTCACATGTATCTAATTAAATCATCCAGTTCATAAACAAATCCAAAAGCTAATGCTACACGCCATAACCCGATTTCTTTACACAATTCATATCGGGCAGTATCCTTATTTTCAACAGCAGTTACCGCCTGGCGGATTGCAGAACACAATAATCCCTTTTGACTCATTTCAAACATGCCCCCAGGTGAAAGTAAAAGGCACCAGTTAATTGCAAATCCAACATATATTAAGTGGTTAACATCATAGTACCTGCAAAGAGCCGTCAATTGATTTGCATTTTCAGCAATGCATTCGTTTCCGATAGGCTTAGCTTCCTGCAGGAAATCTACATTGGCAAATCCCCTTTTTATATCCTGTCGGTTATGGCTTCCAAGCTCCTTCTTAAATTGTACCAATTTATTATAGGCTTCATCCATATCCGGAGCATGTTTATTTTCCTCGAATGATGTACAGGTTTCCTTGTTATACTCAAGTGCCAAATTCTTTGCGAACTCATATCCTTCATAATTTTTATAATAACCATTTTCTCCTGCACAAACATGAAAAACCCTCATACCTGATTTACGGACAGCAGCCAGAAGCTTGGGAAATACTGCCTTGCTTATTTCAATAGACCTTGGGATATACTCTACTGCACGGTACCATCCGGGATACTGCTCATAAGTACCGCAATCCCAGGCATGCATAATTGTTAATGCAGTTTTTCCTAAATTTAAAGGCAATAATGCTTTTTTCCAACCACCATATCCTTCCGCCGGAACCTCTAAGCTATAATCTGCATCAAATTGTTCATAATAACATGTCGGAACTCTAATAATACTCATTCTTCACCCTCCTATTAACTTAAGATGCTTCATACGCATCAGCTTCACTGTTCTGTTCAGGCTTCAATAGCTTCTCCCTTTTACATATTAGCATTGTGCATGTGCTTTGAGGACAGTTCATATTGCATCCGTTGCATCTAAAATGAGGTTTCATACACATCAACTACACTGTCCGTTTCAAACTTCCATTCCCCAAACTTCAAATAGCTTCCCTTCATTAAAGTTGCCTTATATTTGCCGTTTTCGTCTTTACGTATTACGCAGAATGCTGCGTCGGTTTCCACACCCCATTCGGGCTGTACCAATATACCTCTATTCTTCATATTAGCTGCCATGATCAAATCAGAACATCCATTCGTGCTCTTAATCTCAATTCCTACTGCTTCTTCTTGGTGATTACCATCCTGACAATCATCACCTGCTTTAACAGTGCCCGATATTCCACTGTTCATACCATTCAAAACATGCTTCTGATATACTTCACCATTTCCAGTTTGAACATTATTTACCGTTTTGTCAAGTACCTTTTTGTCCAATACCTTAAGCCTTTTAATTGAACTGATAAAGCTTTTCCCTTCGCATGGCTCATATATCCCAATAAATGTT
>ENA-UOOK01005491-UOOK01005491.1-fermentation-metagenome-genome-assembly--contig:-NODE-5491-length-12724-cov-53.876391_pt1 | contig 12724 bp, 9 predicted proteins | sample MGYA00245777_ERZ724023 | MGnify/ENA primary metagenome ERZ724023 (study PRJEB28704, sample SAMN03018312) | fermentation metagenome | biome: anthropogenic terrestrial biome; feature: soil; material... | reverse complement strand
TTTGGCTGCTCGACGACCTGTTTAACAACTTGCCCGAAGTGGGCGATATGGACAAACCTAAACTGGTTTTTTTCTTTGATGAAGCACACATGCTGTTTAACGATATGCCCAAGTCGTTGCTCGAAAAGGTGGAACAAATTGTCCGACTTATCCGCTCCAAAGGTGTAGGCATCTATTTCTGCACGCAAAACCCCGCCGATATTCCGCCCGTAATTCTCGGACAACTCGGAAACCGTGTGCAACACGCGCTCCGCGCCTACACACCCAACGATCAGAAAGCGGTAAAAGTGGCAGCCAACACGTTCCGTTCCAATCCGGAATTCGACACGGAAGAGGCTATCACACAACTGAACACCGGTGAGGCGCTGGTGTCGTTCCTCGATGAAAAAGGTGCGCCCCAAATGGTGCAACGCGCCAATATCCTGCCGCCGCAGGGCCAGATCGGACCGATTACGGCAGGAGAAAGGGACCAGATAATGAAGCAATCACTCATTTATGGAGTGTATGAAAAACTGGTCGACCGGGAATCCGCTTTCGAAATTCTTTCCCAAAAACAGGAACTGCTCGCCGAAGAGCGTGAGCGGGCAGAAGCCGAAAAAGAGCGTATCCGCCTGGAAAAAGAGGAACGGAGATTACAGGCGGAAGCCGAACGTGAAAGACGTGCCGAAGCCCGCAGGAAAAAAGAGGAGCGGGGCATTGTGGGCGATTTGCTGGAGCAAGTGGGCAGAAGCGCCACACGGCAAATAAGCTCGCAACTCGGCAGAACCATCACCCGAAGTATTTTCGGCGCATTCTTCGGAAAAAAATAATTGCCTTATGCATATATATGGACACAATAGTATTTGATTCTCCTTTCGACAAAGAGGCTTTTATACGTTCCAACAAGGTGTTTTGGGATTACACTTGGAAAAAGAACAAAAAACAGACAAAAAAATTTCTAATCTCTTTTATTATTTTACTTGGTCTTGGATTACTGACAAGAACAAATCACGGAACGAGCAATCCTTTCGTCATTGCAGGTATTTTTTCGCTCTGCATCGCAGGCTTAATTGGTTTACTTAGGTTCTTTTCCTGGAGAAGACACAACAGAATAATGAAAGAGGTGGCCGACGAATATGTGAAAGTGAATTCGGAATTCACGTTTGAAATATTCGAAGAAGCTTTTAGATTCAGCGATTTTCAAAAGAAATTGGAGCTCAAATGGTCTGCATTCAGCCATTATACGATTTATAAAGGATACATCATTTTAGTTCCCAAACATTCCTTTTCCGGTGCTTTTCTTTTTGATACAAACGATGAATCGGAAGCCGAGAAATACCAACAAACGCTCAAAATAATAAAAGATAAACTGAAATATATAGAAACCTGACTTTTTGTAAAGCGTCTTTGTTTCTTGTCTCAACTACACTATAAACTATGTATTCAACATTTTTCAAACACTATTGGCTGAAAAGTGTACGCGCACCCGGATATTATAAAAACCTGATCGTTAATATATTCGTCGGGTTGAGCGCTGTATACTTCCTGGTAATCTTCGTACTCCTGGGTTTTATGATGCCCAGAATCCTGGCAGAAGCCGCTCCGAAACTCGATCCCGCACTCACGTTTAACGGTATCCTGATGTACGTAACCGTCCTGGCATTGCTTTTCCGGTTCCTGTTTCAACCGTTGAGCACCATCAACCTGCAAAGCTATCAGGTGTTGCCGGTGAAGAGAAGCAAGCTGGTGAATTACCTGTTGATCAAACCCTTGCTCAACCCGGCAAACTACCTCACACTTTGTTTTGCCATACCTTTTTCCGTCACGGGTATTCACCCGGCATACGGTTTAGGCGGAGCGTTCCGGTTTGTTCTGATCGTCATTTTCCTGATCTGGTTCAACACGCTTTTTGCTTCTTTCCTGAAACGTAAATTCGGGTCATCCATTACGGGAATCGCCTCTTTTCTCCTGATCGTCGCCGGACTGGCAGCATTGGAATATTTCAACATCTACTCCCTTTTCGCGTTATCGCAGCAGGTGTTCGGCTTCCTTATCGAAAATCCGATTGGATGGATAATTGTTTTGGTATTCAGCGGAGCAGCTTTCCTGCTGAACAAAGGGTTCTTCGCTCAGAATTATTATCCCGAGAACTTCGACAGAAAAACAATCCGGAAGCAGGCCGAAACCCAAAACTTCACGTTCATGGAACGTTTTGGGAAAATAGGAGAGATCATTTCCCTGGAGATGAAACTCGTGTTAAGGCATAAACGGACCAAGAACGTGCTCTACACAGCTGTACTTTTCCTGCTCTACGGGTTGCTGTTTTACCCCAGCGACATGTACAAGGAAAACGATGCCATGCTGATGTTCGTCGCTATCTTCGTTACCGGCATAGGCATGATCCTGTTCGGACAATGGATCATCAACTGGGAAGGTTCCTATTTCGATTTCCTGATGACAAGAGACATCGATACCCAGTCGTACATCAAGGCCAATTATTTTCTACTGTTGTCGCTCAGCATCATCTCCTTCATACTTACCACGCCCTATTTCCTGTTTGGAAGGGATATTCTGATCAATCACTCGGTCGCTTTCCTGTATAACGCAGGGGTGAACATCCACGTCTACCTCTTTGGGGCCACGTTCAATACCAAACGGTTGGAACTCTCAAAAGGCTCTGCCATGAACATGCAGGGAGTGAGCTACAAAAACTTCATCATCATGATTCCCCTGCTGGTTGTTCCGATGGGATTAATCGGTATTTTCTCGTTGTTTTCCGCTAAACACATTGCTCTCATCATCTTGGCCGTCCTGGGGCTGGCCGGCATTGTTTTCTGGAAACAACTGCTCGAAATTACCGAAAAGCAGTTCTTGAGGCGGAAATACGCGCTTTGCGAAGGATTCAGAAAGAAGGAATGAACTTACCACGAACAAATAATTAAAATTAACGATATGAACGCTGAAGAAATTCAACCAACCCTGGATACCGCAATTTCAATGCCGCCACCCGTACCCATTGCAGCAAATACTGTGATTAAAGTAACCGATCTCAAGAAAATATACAACGGCGTAGCTGTTTTAAATATTCCGGAAATAACCGTTAAGAACGGCGAAAGTTTCGGACTGGTTGGAAACAACGGCGCAGGGAAAACCACTTTTTTCCGGCTGATACTCGACCTGATTGAAGCGAGCTCGGGCGAAGTACGTATTGACGGGGAAAGAGTTGCCCGTCGCGACGACTGGAAATCGAAAGTGGGGTCGTTCCTCGACGAGAGTTTCCTGATCGACTTTCTTACTCCCGAGGAATATTTTGCTTTCACGGGAAAAGTCTACGGAAAATCGGAAGGCGATATTACCGCCTTTTTAGAGTCGATGAAGGAGTTCTTTAACGGCGAGATCTTGGGTTCGAAGAAGCTGATCCGCGACCTCTCGAAAGGGAACCAGAAAAAGACCGGGATAGCCGCCGCACTTCTCAGCGATCCGCAGATACTTGTTCTCGATGAGCCGTTCACCGCGCTCGACCCCACTTCGCAAATCCGCCTGAAACGGATGCTCAATGAACTGAAAAGTACCAGGAGCATGACGATGCTTATTTCGAGCCACGACCTCAACCACGTTACGGAAGTCTGTGACCGCATTGTTGTTCTCGAGAAAGGGCTGGTGGTGAGGGATACCCAAACCACCCAGGACACCCTGAAAGAATTGGAAAGTTATTTTGCCGTGTAACGGATCTATCTGAGGCTCGGATCGTTGAACGTGTCACCTTGCCGGATATCGCCGGTCTGGTAACCTTTGCGGAACCAGTATGTCCGTTGGGCAGCCGTTCCGTGCGTGAATGAATCAGGGACGGTGTAACCCATCGCCTCCTTTTGCAGGGTATCATCACCAACGGCGGTCGTGGCGCTGATGGCCGACTCCAAGTCTCCCGGCTCGAGTTGAATTATTCCCAGTTTGCTGGCCTGATTGGCCCACAACCCGGCGAAAAAATCGGCCTGCAGTTCCATCTTGACCATGATCTTGTTGTATTCAGCTTCACTGATACGGCCCCGGTATTGGTTTACCTGATCGACAATACCCAGCAGTTTCTGCACGTGATGCCCCACTTCATGAGCCGTAACGTAAGCCATTGCCATGTCGCCCCTAGCACCGTAATCGCGTGTCAACTGGTGAAAGAAGTTGAGATCGATATACACTTTTTCATCGCCGGGACAGTAAAAAGGCCCCACCTGAGCCGTTGCGCCGCCGCAGGCAGAGGTGGTCTGATCGGTAAAATTCACAAGAACCGGGTTACGGTAACTTTCACCCATCTGAGTCCTGAAAATTTCCGTCCACACATCGTTGGCGCTGTTAAAAACACCAAGCGTGAATACTTTCAGGTCTTCGTTTTCGTTCATGCGCGAAGGATCCACCACCTCTTCCGATGTTTGTCCGGGCACCACACTGTTTACCATATCGATGGCCTGAAAAGGGTTCTTCCCCAACAACAGGGCGATTATGGCAACAATGATCATCCCAACACCGCCGAATGCAGCTCCCCGCTTCACTCCTCTACCCCGACGATCTTCGTAGTTGGATTCGCTATCGTTTCTGTTTATCCATTTCATACGATAATTCTTTTTACGTGTCGGTTTGCTCCGAACGTATTTTTGGTTTTGATTATACTTTTAATTCAAACGCAAATCTACATTTTTTGTTCGGGATAAAGCACCAAATCACAAGCAATTTTCAAATCCATAGAACAATCGATTGTTCCTTCCAGGCAAAGGCCATACATTAAAATAATTCCGGCACGTTACACCTACGTTTTTTTATAATTTTATTAAAAAAATTGTCATATTCCTCACTTTACAACATTTTTTTATTTCTTTGTAAAGAATTCATAGTTTTTTACTTTTATGGTAGATTTCTCCAGCAACTACGATTTATTCAACGAAGTTAAAAAGGGCAACGAAAAGGCATTTGAATATGTCTTTAAACGTTTTTATTTTCGTTTAAAAGGGTTTGCCCTCCGTTTTGTTGGTGATCCCGACGTGGTTGAGGACATTATTCAGGAGTGTTTTCTTACGTTATGGGAAAAAAGAGAAAGGCTGGCTTTGATATCCCTTCCTTCGCTTCTTTTCATTATGGTGAGAAACAGTTGCCTGAACCATTTAAAACACGTTTCGGTGAAAAACAAACTCATCTCAGGCATTCACCCTTTAACGGAAATCGAAGAACGGCTCTATTACGCTGATTTTGAACTTGATGCTTCTCAGAAACTACTTTACGATGAACTGGACGAACAAGTGAATAAGGTAATAGAAGTACTCCCCGATCGATGTAAGGAAGTGTTTGTATTAAGCCGGAATGAGGGCCTGAAAAACCGCGAGATTGCCGAAAAATTAAAAATATCCACCACAGCCGTAGAGAAACACATTAGCAAGGCATTGAGTATTTTTTCGTTCCATTTGAAAGAGAAATACCCCGTAGACTACACCTTCTTTTTTCTGGTTTTTTCCCCTATGCTGTTTGCCTGACATTCTTTCTTGTTATTCTTTAAAAAAAAGTTTTAACATTGTGGGAGGTTGGGTAAAATACTATCCGGTTGTTATATCTTTAGGACAACATGGAAGAACAACAGCAACATATAAAATTATTGGCTTTTCGGTATTTCGAAGGAAAAAGCTCCCGGGAGGATGCCGAAAAAATATTTGCTTTCCTGAAAGAAGATGATTCCCATCACTCGATTTTCAGAAAATGGGAAAACGACTGGATCAACTCCCTGGAGCTTCACCCGGAATTGAACGAGAGGTGGGAACAAATAAAACTGGCGAACAGAAATACGGAATTTATCAAGAAATCCGTACCCGTCATAAAACCCTACCGGAATTATATTTATGCGGTTGCCTCAATTGCAGTTCTTATCCTCGGCGTTTTTTTCGCGCTCATGAGCATGCAGGATCTTCAGCCCGAAGAATTTTTCATCCTGGAAACTCCGCTGGGCCAAAAAAGTAAAATCACCATGCCAGATGGCAGTAATGTGTGGTTGAATTCTGGATCTTCGCTAATCTATTCCAATAAGTACGGAAAGAAAAACCGCGAAGTTCAATTATCGGGTGAAGCTTATTTCGAAGTAAGAAAAGGGCTCAAGGATTTTATTGTACGAATTAATGAATACAGCGTCATTGTAAAAGGTACCCGGTTCAACGTATCTGCCTACCGCGACGACCAACTTCTTACTACAACGTTACTGGAAGGGAGTGTGGAATTTAACTACATACAAGGCTCACTGGAAATGAATCCCGGCGAAACAATGGAAATGAATCTTGAAACCAATTCTATCACATGCAAAAAAAGTCAGCACTCCACCAATGCCTGGACCCGGAATCGCCTGGAGTATGAAAACATAGAGCTTGAAGAACTGCTTAAGAAATTATCGAGGGAATACGCAAGGCCAATATTTCTGGAGAGCGACTCGCTAAGCAAACAGTCCTTTTCTATCAGTATCGATACAAACAAAGATTTATCGGATGTGTTGAACGCTATCGCCGAAATAATACCTATAAAAACGATTCATCAGAACGATACAATTAAATTAAAACCCATTTAAACTAATTATGAGATTAAAAATGAAAGTAACCCGTTTGTTTGCACTCATGTTTGTTCTGCTTATCAGCTCCGTGACGAGTGCACAGCCATTAACGAAAGTTTTCAGCAACGAAACGTTGAAAAATGTTTTAAAAGAAATTGAAAATCAAACCGGCCTGTCTGTTATTTACAGAAACAGCGATTTGAATGAAAGCAAGAGAATCACCGCATCGTTCGACGATGCCTCTCTTTCTGAAGTAATGAACGCCATATTGGACGGCAATTTGCAATACAGCATTCAAAACAATATTCTTGTTATTTCCAGGAAAGAAACAACACCAGTAACGGAAGTTGAAAAGGTCCAACAAGGAAAAACCATTAAGGGGAAAGTTACGGATGCAACGGGAGAACCCATTATCGGAGCCACCTTAACCGTGGCAGGGACTACAAAAGGAACTGCAACGGATTATAACGGAAACTACATTATTGAAGGTGTTTCCGATTCCGATGTGATTTCCGTATCGTTCATCGGTTATATTTCACAGGAACTTTCTGCCACAAGCCCCCAACTCTCCAATATTGTTTTACAGGAAGACAACAAATTACTGGAAGAAGTTGTGGTTACGGCTTTGGGAATAAAGCGGGAAGAAAAATCACTGGGTTATGCCGTGCAAAATGTCTCCGGAAACTCCTTGCAAACCATCAAAGGGGTAGATATGACAGCTTCACTGACCGGAAAAGTTGCCGGACTTGTAATTAAGAACTCAACTGAATTTAATGGAACATCGGGAATAGAGATGCGTGGGGAATCTCCGCTTTTAGTTATCAATGGCGTGCCCTACGGGAACATGTCGCTTCGTGACATACCGGCCGACGAAATTGAAAATATAACCACTCTGAAAGGGGCCACGGCTGCCGCATTGTACGGTGCGAGAGGCTCGGCAGGAGCAATTATGATAACCACAAAGCGTGGAGCAAACAAAGGGTTGTCTATTGATGTCAACAGCAATACGATGTTCAGGGCCGGTTGGGTAGCCATACCTAAGGCACAAACCTCATACGGCCATGGTTTGAATGGAGAATTGGCCGACGATTATGTCTGGGGACCTAAACTTGATATAGGCAATACAGCTCTTCAATGGAATCCGACTACCAAACAAAACGAAGTGATGCCACTGGTTTCGAGCGGGAAAAATAATTTTCGCAATTTTCTGGAGCCCGGATTGATAACAAACAACAGCATTAATGTAACACAAACCGGGGAAAACGGTTATTTTAGAACAGGACTTAACTATGTGTATAACAAAGGGCAATATCCCAACCAAACACTCAACAAATTCAATTATTCACTTAGCGGTGAAATAAAATTGGGAGATAAATTACTGGTAGAAAGCCAGATGGGCTATATGCGTTCAACGGCTCCCCAGATTTGGGGAGGTGGATATGGTAATCAAGGATACATTTACCAGATATTGATGTGGACAGGACCCGATTATGACATTCGTCAATACAGGGATTATTGGGTTACGCCCAATGAAAAACAAAACTGGCTTTATAACGCATGGTACGATAATCCTTATTTGATTGCCTATGAGAAACTGCTGGGAGTTGAAGAGAATAAGTTAAACGCAAGCCTTACCGTGAACTACAATATCCTGGATAATTTAAAAGTTATTTTCCGGAACGGATATGATTTCTATAAGAATGAAGATAAATTAAGAAATCCTGCCGGCATATATTCCACCAGAGGCCCATCCGTCAGCGGCAATTATTGGGGCTGGAACGGGAAAGGCATGTACGGTATGAACCAAAGGTGGGGACACAGTATTAATAGCGACTTAATGCTTACATATAACAAATCTTTCGGAAAATTTGATTTTGATTTATTGACCGGAGGAAGCCTGTACTACTACCAGGACAGGTATCAGGGAGCCAGGACGGCAAATGGACTGGCGGTACCCGGATGGTACTCATTGGCCAATGCTGTACCCTCCACGGCTGCAGGTGTTAATTCCATAGAAAATATTGTAGGCACATATGCACGCGAAGTAAACAGTATATACGGAAAGTTATCACTGGCATGGAACAATGCAATTTATGTAGACTTAACAGGAAGAAATGACTGGAGTTCAACACAGCCGAAAGAAGAGATGTCCTATTTCTATCCTTCCGTTGTAGGAAGCGTTGTATTGTCTGAATTTTTTCAGGCACCTTCATGGCTCAGCATGTGGAAAATCAGGGGATCATGGACAATTGCCAAATCTCCACTGGGGGTATACGAAAACAACCTGCCTTACAGTACATACAATTCATGGGGATATATCGGAGCTTCGCTTGCCGCCAATTTAAAAGGAACCGATCTTCTCCCTTCGGAAACCCGCACCTGGGAGACCGGTACGGCCGCGTACTTCTTTGGCAAAAGACTATACCTGGACATTGCCTATTTCGATAAACTTTATTATAACAGGCAAATTAAACAAGACATTGCTCCATCTTCCGGTTTTAACAGCACACTGATTAATACTGAAGAAACCTATGCCAGGCGAGGTGTTGAAATTACGGTATCGGGCAGCATCATAAAAAACAAGGAGTTCGAATGGAACTCCATGATTAACTATTCAAATCAACACAGGTACTATGTGGATATCGATCCGGTATACTCGCAGAAAGACCAGTGGACCAAATCCGGCAAAAGACTGGACTATTACGCACAAACAGAAAAGGTGCTCAGAGATCCTGAAGGCAATATGATCCACAGTGCTGATGGAAACGTGTGGTTAAACAACTACAGACAACTGTACGGATACAGAGATCCCAACTTTACCTTTGGCTTTATCAATAATTTCACCTGGCGGAATTTAACTATGGGTATTAGTTTGGATGGCCGCATAGGGGGGTTAATGGATAATTACATATATGGCAAGATGTTTGATACTGGATCGGCTCCGGAAACAGACACCCAAGACCGTTACGATGAAGTGGTAAACGGGAAAAAATACATAGGGAAAGGGGTAAAAGTCATCAGCGGCACAGCAAAATATGATACCGATGGCAATATTATTGAAGATACACGGCAGTATGCCTCCAACGACATTCCGGTGAGCTACCAGGAATATATGAGGTTGTGGGGTAATTCCTGGGAAGAACGTATTCGCAACCAAACGTTCATTAAGTTAAGGGAAGTATCTATTGCTTACAGTTTTCCCAAAAAATTACTTGGCAAGACCTTTCTCAATCAAGCTTCTATAGCGCTTACCGGACAAAATTTGCTTCTCTGGACTAAGGATTTTAAATATTCCGATCCGGATGTAGGTTCAGAAGACATGAATGCCCCCTCACAGCGTATGATCGGTTTTGATCTTAAAATTGGCTTTTAATTAATCAAATAAACTTTATAATTATGAATGCAAAACTATTCAAAATAACAGCTACTTTGTTGGTTGCAGTTTTCATCGGCAGTTGCAGTAATTTTGAAACAATTAATACAAATCCCGACCAACCTTCAGTAGCATCTGCACCCTGGCTGGCCACCAATCTGATAACAACAGTGACGTCGTCCGCTACGTCTACCACAAAAGGATTTACGGAACCTTATCAGCAAGCCAAATACTTACTTTTTACCGAAAGGAAAGAAGGTACACAATACAACTATATGGGAAGGGCAAATTTTTCCAGCAGGTTGACCGTCCTAAAGAATGTAAATCCCATGATTGAATATGCTAAAAAACTAAGCCCGGAATTAGCAAATTCATACGAAGCATTGGGCCATTTTATCCGTGCCTGGCAGTTTTTTCATCTCACCATGTCAGTAGGAGATATTCCGTATTCAGAGGCTATCCAGGGCAATGAAGGAATTATCAAACCCAAATACGATACTCAAAAAGATGTATTCAAAGGAATCCTAAATGAGTTGGATCAGGCCAACGACTTGTTCTCCAAAGGAACTGACATATCGGGCGATTTTATTTACAAAGGCAATGTCGAAAAGTGGCGTCGTCTAGTTAATAGCTTTGAGTTGTATGTATTGATTAACCTGTATAAAAAAACCTCCGACAACGACTTAAACGTCATTGCCAAATTCAAGGAAGTGGCACAACGTCCGTTAATGAGAGACTTTAACGATAATTTTGCCATAACATACAATACCTCCAAAGGATATTGTTATCCGTGGAGCAACACTCCCACAGACCTGAATCCGTTCACTCAATACACCATGCTTTCCACAACCTATATAGACTTATTGAAACAGAATCAGGACCGTCGACTGTTTTACGTGGCAGAACCTGCCGAGTCACTCCTAGCACAAGGCAAGATTGCTTCGAACTTTGATGCATATATTGGAGTGGAGCCATCAGATGAATACAACAGCACCATTGACAAGAAAAACATGAATGAATACAGCGATCTAAATAAGAGATACGTAGAATCGGCCACAGCGGAACCGGTAGGGCTATTGTGCCACTGGGATCTTGAATTTATTTTAGCTGAAGCCGCAGTAAGAGGATGGATTGACAGTGATGCCCAAACCCACTATGCTAACGGGATTAGGAGTTCCATGAGATTCTACGCACACTACGTGCCTGATAACTACACACACAACGTTAGTATGGACGATCCATACATTGCATCTTATCCTGCTTCTGTAGCACTTGCGGGAAATACGGAAAACAAAATCAAACAAATAATCAGCCAGAAATACATGGCGGGATTCTTTCATAATGGCTACTTGGCATGGTTTGAGTTCAGACGTACAGGTTATCCTGAATTTGTTTTAAATCCTAACTCAAATATGAATCCGACGGATAATACAAAATTTCCAACGAGGTGGCAATATCCACAAAACGAGATTAACTACAATACCGACAACCTCAATGAAGCCGTTCAACGACAATATAACGGCAGTGACGACTTCAACGGTATCATGTGGATATTAAAAGAATAGCTTCACCTAATAAAAACCAAAAGGCGTTTACTACTTTCGTAAACGCCTTTTGATTTTTTACTTGGTTAATCTTTACAACTCCCTGATTTTCACGTTACGGAACCAGATGGCATATCCGTGATCTTGCAACCCGATATAACCTTCCCGGGAAACACCTTCCTGGAATCCGGGAAAACTTTTGAACTTGCTGTTTTCCACCATTCTGTCCCAATCTTTTGTCCACAAGGTGTATTCAACTACTTTCACCCCGTTTTGCGTATGGGTAACCTTGCCGTTGTCCACCCGAATAACAATCGTGTTCCATTCCCCGTAAGGGTTCACGGTCTTTGGATCCGCAGGCAGCATATCGTAAAGCGATCCGGCGAGGTGACTGTCTATTTTGTTGTCGCTAGCATTCTCGTTATCCAGAATTTGGACTTCGGGCGCCGAGCTGTAAATGGCCCTCCCTTTTTCTTCGCGGACGTTGTAGAAAATACCGGAATTGGCTTCTTTTTCGGCTTTCCAGTCAATGGAGAGTTCAAAGTTTTTGAATTTTTTGGCGAAGAAAATCAGATCGCCCCCTACCCCTTGTCCCGGCCGTGCATTCGGGGCCGTAAACACTTTCATGGTACCGTCTTCAATGGTCCAGTTGCCGGGCACACTGTTCCCGTTATACTGACGCCATCCGGTAAAATCTTTTCCGTTGAACAAAAGTGTCCATCCTTGTTTTTCTTCTTTGTTGGTCAATTCGTTCACTTTTGCCGGACGCGTTGCTCCGCAGGAAACAAGGAAAAGAATTGATAACAGGTAGATCCATGTAGTTTTCATTGCTTAAAATTTTTAATAATTAGTTATTCGTGTTTTTTCTGACCTTTATTTCGAAAGCTTTCACGGGATTTGTCTCCAGCAAAAGCCGCACTTCTTCACGGGTAAAACCGTTGTTCAACAAGGCAGGGACAAGTTCACGGAAAAGAGCCGTATATCCCCGGACTTCGCCACCGCCGGGCTTCGCCGGATCGTACCAGCCGGCATCGTGCGACAGAAGTACTTTATGCAACAGATTTTCATTCTTCATCCCGGTTATCATCTTGATGTAATCCGGAATGTTGTCCTCGTTCAGCCCGTCCAAGCTTATCCAGGCACCCAGACGGGCTGCTTCCGCACGTTTTACGGAATCCTTTTCCGCTTGCGCATGTACCCAAATAAAAGCATCGGGCAACACCCCTTCTTCTTGCAGAACGGAAAGTTGCTCAAATG
>ENA-UOOK01005489-UOOK01005489.1-fermentation-metagenome-genome-assembly--contig:-NODE-5489-length-12725-cov-3.270797_pt1 | contig 12725 bp, 11 predicted proteins | sample MGYA00245777_ERZ724023 | MGnify/ENA primary metagenome ERZ724023 (study PRJEB28704, sample SAMN03018312) | fermentation metagenome | biome: anthropogenic terrestrial biome; feature: soil; material... | reverse complement strand
GGGGCAAATGCATGAACTATCATAGGTCTCTCCATAAATGGGAGGTATCTTGAAGTTGTGGTCGCCTCCATCGAAAAACCTTCCTTGAAATTACCTACTGTAAATTCAAAATTTTTAAGTCCGGAGTAGCGGATAATAGCATCTTTCAACTCAAATACACCATTTGCAAAATCGGTATCGATTTCACCGTACCAATCCGGAGTTACCTGCGCTTTCATTGCAAAACGGGCCCTGCGGATAGATACACCGTTTCCTATTGGATCAAAATCTTTATTTTCTCCAAAAAATGCAGCTCCATCTACCTGTACTCTGGTATCAAACCATACACGGTAATCACTGTTTTTAGATTCCATTACCAAAATACCGTTTCTCTCTTCAACCTGAAGTTTGGTTCTGTTGACCGGAACTCCATACTGATTGTAGCGAATCTCGTCCTTAGAGGCTTCCTGCCCTTTATTTTCACAGCAATTCGCACCATTAACTTGCGCATTGGCGGTGAATGCCATCAGTGACAGCATCATGACCAATAATGTAAATTTAGCTTTCATAAATAAATTGTTTTAAAGTGTTTTTATAAATTTAATGAGATTGTCTTCTCGTGATAAATTCAATTTTTTTCTCAATCTGTAGCGGCTGATTTCCCCACTCTTGGTGGAAATATTCATAAGCGTAGCTATTTCTTTGGTGGAGAAACCGAGTCTTAGGAGTGTGGCAAGCTTCTTTTCCTGCTCGGTCAGATTGGGAAACTTCTCCTGCAGTTTGATAGAAAAATCTTTGTGCAGTATCTCCGCCTGAGTGTAAAATCCGTCTATTTCCTGTCTGAAAGACATTCTCTGAAACAGAATCTGCTGTACATCTCTGATGGCGGCATCCTTATCACTGCCCTCTTTCATTGTATCAAGCCCCCTCATTTTATTATAGATGGAGGCTAAAAAATCCTTCTGCTCGCTTATGTTCAAAGCCACGTCGATTAATTCCTGCCTCTTCTTCTCCAATCTGTTGTGCAGGCTGATATTTTCAGCCAAAATGCCTTTTACTTCAATGGCATTCAAAGCTTTTTGATTTTCATAGATTAATTGTTGCTGCACCAGAGATTTTCGTCTCTCCTCAGCCTTAGCCTTCTGCTGATAGTTTATAAAAAACAGCACAAGGGCGATAACTGACAGAACCACAATGAATAAAAATAAATTATAATCAGGAGCTGTGCTCTCTTCTACCGCATGTTCCGCAATCTTTGTGAGATTACTTGTATTGAATAACGAACAGATGCTGTACGACAATAGAAAAGCAATAACCGGAGTGGCAATAAATGAGAGCAGCAATCTGTTGACGGTTGTCCTCTCTATCTTTTCTTTATTTTGGACCAATCCTACACCGATAAGGGACATAAACATGACACTCGGCAAAAATATCGGAGAGACGCAAAGACCTATTGACGATGTAAACGATTGGGAAGAGAACAGCAGCAATACAATTGCTGTCGAAAACAGTATCGAAATAGCAGCAGGTGATTGAATATCAAACTCATGATCCAGCATCTCATACATTCTTGCCGTCATCTTTTTATCAAGCATAAGAAATAGCCCGATTATGGCAAATACGAACACAAGTATTGAAAAACTACCTGATAATGAAGAATTTGCTATCATCATAAGTATAGGTCCGTTATTGAGGGCAAATACAAAAGCAAGAATGACACTTCCAATAATCATCAGATATTCTACAAAAATATTGAGTTTAAGCAAGTGAACATTGATTTTAACCACAATGAAATTGTATATGACATATATGACGATTGCTGTCATGAAGCCCATTACCGGAGCCACCATCCATGACATAAACACCTTGACGGCTATCGGCAGACAAGTACTTCCCGAAATATACAGCAATGCACCAAACAGAGCCGATATGAAAGAGTATGTAATCGAACTGAATTTTGTAAATTGAGAAGTAACCAGCACGGTTACAAATGCCGACACGGCACAAATCAGAATAGCCTGACGGGAAAGATTATTACCATAGTCGAGCTGAATGTACGGAACATATCCGAGTATCATAAGAAGCAGTGTGATAATAACTGCCGCCAACATACCGGATTTGAATGTCTTGGGCTTGAATATACCGGCAGACATCATAGGTCCGAACGCGACTGTCGCGTCAACCTTGAGCAAGCTGTATATTACAATCAGTATCGCTATTATGGCACCTATGTAGATCATATTGTGTTAAAGTCCGCGTTTGATTGACATTACCGACAGCTGGTCGGCAACTTTTTCGGCTGCATCCGACAAATCTTCAATATGAAGCGCAAAATATCTCAAATGAAACTTTTCGCTCAATTTAATATCGTGCATATCATGAAACACATGCCGCTTGATGGCCTGAGCCTGTTTGTTTGTCTCTTTTTCATAAAAATATACCCTGTGTATCTTCTCGGTAATCGTATCGGGATTCCTGAAATAGGCCTTTGCTGCCGGAATTGCACTTTCCACCGAAAGAGTTGACAATTCCGTAAGTTTCATAAATGAATTGTTAAGCTCTGACGGAATAAACGGAAGCTCTATTTCAAATTGAAAAAGACTGTTGTTGAGTATATTCATTATATGATCCATACTCTCAAGCAACCGCATAATATCTCCTCTGAATCGTACAAGGACGGATTGCGTGTAGAGATTACTCTCTATCTCCCGTCTCAAAATACCGGCATCGGTTTCAAGTTGCGACATAGTCTCGATATTCTTATTGAAATCTTCCCTGTTTGAATATAGATAATCCTTGACTCCTGCTTTGAATATGAGCAGAGCCTGATCGATTGTGTCGAAAAACTTATCGATATTCTCTATTGCGTAGTTGGTTTTTTTGAGTGAAAACATGGTATTTCGGTGCTTGATTGTTCATTTTGACAATGCAAGTTACAAAAAAAACTCTACATGTAATTGTAGAGATTTTGACAGACCAAATAGAGAATATCGCGCTTATAAAAAATGCCTGCGTATTTATTTAATACACAGGCATTAACAAAAACAGTTATGAAAATTACACTACGAGCCTTGTAGAGGCTTTGTAGAGTTTTATTTTTTACTATTTAGCAGGGCTCATTACAACTTTTACAACATTTCCCTGATTTAGGAGATCTGCTGCAAACTTTTGAATCTTCGCTGCCGTAAGAGAATTTACAATCTCTTCACTCTTGGTATCGAGATCAACTCCCAATTTATAGTATGTGCTTAAGCAATTTGACCAATAGCCATTGTTGATTCTGTTTTCAGGGATATTCTTGAGGAAATTCTCTTTAGTCATTGTCATCTGGGCATCGGTAGGGCCATTCTTGGCAATATTTTCAATACCTGAAATAGCAAGATTAAGCAACATTTCGGCTTTGTCCGGATCTGCATCAAACTGGAAAATCATCTGACCTTGCTGTTTTGGCAATTGCGAAATACCTGATTGTGTTGACACCCCGTAAGTTCCACCTGCTTCTTCTCTGATAGTTTCGGTATAGACCAGATTAAGGATATATTTGAAAGCTCTCATCAATGTTGTATTTTCAAGAGTATAATCGGTCTTGCCGCTAAATACCATCAATGATGTTGTCTTTGGAGTTTCCATGGCAGTTGTGAAGATCTTTTCAACTTTACCGGGAACTACTTCAAGGTTATGGTCTATATATTTGCTCTCTTTACGTGCAACAGGAAGAGAACCTATGTATTTTTCAACAATAGGTTTGATAGTTGCAAGATCGACATTACCCGTAATGAATACCTGTGCTCCTGCCATATTTGAGAACAATGCCTTGTATGATTTTTCAAGGGAAGCAAGGGAAATCTTCGACAACATTTCTGAAGAAATAATCTCTTTACGAGGGTTGTTGTTATATGCAGTGTTAATATATGCTGTTGACATAATGAAATTCGGCTGCTTTTCGATGTTTGGAACAATTGCATTCAACTGCGCCATGACAGGTGCAAACTCATCGGCATTGAAGCGGGGATCGCAAATCTGAAGATAAACCAACTGCATCATGGTTTCAAAGTCTTTTGGAGAGCAATTTCCCGATACTCCGTGTCCAATCTCACCGATTGAAGGATAAACACCGGCAACTTTGCCTGCCAGCATTTTACTCAACTTGCTTTGAGGAAATTTGGAAACACCGGCCATTGAACCGTATAATGAAAGAACATTATCGTCCATAGACGGAAGATCTTCAATAGCTATAAGAGATTTACCGCCATCTACTTTCAGAGAAAGTCTTACCTCTTCCTTGTTATAGTCTGAAGGTCTTACAATTACCTTGATACCATTCTTCAATGTCCAAACTGTCGAGCCATACATACCTTTTTCTTCCTTCTTTACAGGAGAACCTTTCAATAAATCGGCATTGACAAGCGGTTCCATTACTTCTTCGACCGCATTTGATTGAAGTTGTGCGGTTTTGACCTCTTTGACAGTATTAATCAGTTGATCTTTGGTCGGATGAGTCAGACCTTCTTTTTCGGGAGCAGTATATAATATTACGAGATCCTTGTCAAGAGGGAGAGCGGCGACAATCTGATTTATTTGAGCAAGAGGAATCATTGAAAGATATCCTTTATATTGAGCTTCTTTGTATTCAGGAGACATTGCAGGAACGCCCATGAAGAAGTCCATATAGAAATCACCGATAAAATCGCTGTTTTTACGACTGCCTGCGTTGGAAGCATCTCTTTCAGCATATTTAATAATATTTGCTTTTGCTCTTTCATATTCACCTTCGGTAAATCCGAATCTCTTTGCCTTTTCAACCTCTGTCAAAGCAGCTTTAAATGCAGACAAACCATCTCCATCCTTGGCTATTGCATTTACAACGAAAGCGTCTGATGTGACAACAAGGGTGTTGAATGATGCACCGGCTGCAAGGAACGGAGCATCCGCCTTGTTTGTCAAGTCTTCAAATCTCTCTGAAAACATGGCAGCAATCACATCTTGAATCATATCAATCATAAAGCCTGCTCCGATAGCTTTGTACTCTTTTGGAAGAGGATCAGTCTTGACATATAATGAAACTGATGTCATTCTTGCCTCAGGGTCTGTGATAATACCTACTATAGGTTCTGCATTTGAAGGAAGTTTGTGAACATCTTTCGGTTTCGGATTTTCGCGTGCCGGAATATCTTTGAACAAATCTTTCAATTGAGCTTCAACAGCATCTACATCTATATCTCCGACAATTGCTATAGCCTGTAAATCAGGACGATACCATGTCTTATAAAAGTCCTGCAATTCTGAAGCCGGGAAAGTTTCAAGATTCTCTTTGGTACCTATGATATTGCAGGTGGCATATTTTGAACCCGTATAAAGGTATTCCCATTGTTTTTCCATCATCCTCCAATCTGCTGTTCTGCGTGTACGCCACTCTTCAACAATAACTCCTCTTTCCTTGTCAATTTCGACAGGGTCATTGGTTACATATCCCGAATAGTCGTGCATAATCAGCAATGCGGTATCAATAATACCCTGACGTGTGGTAGGGATATTGTTAAGCATATACATTGTCTGTTCGACACCTGTTGAAGCATTGATGTTGCCACCGAAACTTGCCCCTATGCTCTGAAAATAATCAAGCATCATTTTGCCGGGAAGATTCTTAGTTCCATTCAAAGCCATGTGCTCCAAGAAATGGGCAAGTCCGGCCTGTGCCGGAGTTTCCTGAATAGCACCGACATTGGTAAATAGATAATATTCAGCTCTTTGAGCTGGTTTGTCATTATGTCTGATAAAATATGTCAGACCGTTGTCAAGCTTCCCGTACCTTGTCTGGGAATCTCTTTCAAGAGGAGCATTCGGATTAACTTGAGCGAATGCCATCATTGTTGTAAACAGAACAACAATAAATAAAGTTAATTTTTTCATCCTTTACAAATTATGATTTATAATATATGTTGATATTTAAGTTATATGTTTAGAGACAATCGGTTATAGTGCACAAAAATTATGCCTCTATCTTTTAATGCCTATTTCATCCACCAATATGTTCATTTTACGCCGCAATCGGCTGATAATCGGGACAAATATCAAAGCCAGAGACATTATGGCGCCAAAAGCCACTCCATAAGACATCCCGTCTAAGCAATCGGAAGAAAGCGAAATTGCCAATGCCTTTAGCACAAGCGCTATAATCGTAAACACGCTCAATAACCTGCATAATACTTTGTTGGCATATCCATACGCCTTGTTTACCATCTTCAGACGTGGATAAGTATTGTCGGATGTTTCAAAAGGTCCGTCGGCAGCACTTTTGCGAAGATAAATCCAATCTTTGTTCTGACAGACAATTCTGTTGCCGCATTCGGTAAGAAAAAGATAGTACTCCTCTTTTCCAAGCCCGTGAGCATTATTTTCAGGCAAATCCATCTTATAGATAAATTCACCCGGAGTGCCTTTTCTAAAAGTGAAGATAAGTCCGTTGGTCCTTACAAAGTTCCATCCGGAAGCACTCATATCGTTGAGCCACCTCTCCTCTTGTTCAAAATCGGCAATAGAGAAAAATCTCCATACTTTTTTATATTCCATATCCATTTTTGTTTGTTGTTATCATTTATTCAAAATATCTTCTCCATTCCGAACAAGTTCTTTTAAACGATCAAGTTCCACTTCAAGTACGGAACGCCCTTCCGGAGTAATCACATATTCTTTTCTGCGGCTGATATCGTCACATTTGACAGGAAGTATCCACCCTTTTTCTATCAATGAAGAGATGGCACCGTAAAGCGTTCCTGCCGAAATAATCAGACGCCCACCGCTCAATTCGGCAGTTTTTTGCATAATTCCATATCCGTGAAGAGGTTCCATCAGTACCAATAATATGTAATAAACCGCCTCCGACAAAACCACATTTGATGTATTCATTTTATCTTTCCAATTATATTGCCTTCCGTTATATCGGTTGACGATACAAAGGTAGCCGATATATTTTAGATTGCAACTGTTTTTTAAATTATTTTTAACTTTGTATCAAATAAGGCATATATGACAGATACGAGATTACAAGTATTTTGCACTGTTGCTGAGCAACTTAGCTTTAGTAAGGCTGCAAAAATATTGGGAATCAGCCAGCCGGCTGTAACAAAACATATTTCGAGACTCGAACAGGAGATAGGTTCTGCACTGTTTGTCAGGATAAGCAACACGGTGCTCCTTACAGAGATAGGAGAGGCATTTTATAAGAAGTCTTATGAAATCTTGAAACTATATCAGAGCATCGACTCTCTGAAATATCTTAAAACTGACGTAACTGTCTGAATGTCAATTTACCTCTCGACAGAAAGAATTTAGCCACTATACTTCCGGAATAATATCCCCTATTGTTTTTCTCTTCCGAAAAAGGTGAAGGGTCCATCTCTCTTTTCATTTTGGAATAATCGGAATGCGCTCTTAGAACGGATTTAAAGAAACTCCATTTGCCTGTAAACAGATATACCATTGCAGAAGCCCCATCAAGACACCTTCTGACAAACAATCTTCTTCCACGTATCTTTTCCGGAAGATTTTTATACAACATCAGCAGATTGTTTCGGTAATTGAGATATAGTTTCTGAGGGGAATTATTGGGCAAAGTACCACCCCCTACGTGATATATCACCGATGATGGAACGCACCACACTTCGTATCCGAGCAGTTTGGCCCTCCAACACAAGTCGATTTCCTCCATGTGTGCAAAGAAATTTTCGTCAAGTCCGCCGAGATGATGATACAATGAAGAACGTATCATAAGGCATGCACCCGTAGCCCAGAAAGTCTCCATCGGTTCGTCATATTGCCCCTCATCTTTTTCGATTTTGGACAATATGCGGCCTCTGCAGAATGGATAGCCGTACCTGTCTATGAACCCTCCGGCTGCTCCTGCATACTCGAAAGAGTGCTTATCATGCATCGAAAGTATTTTGGGTTGACAAATCCCTACATTGGGAGCCTCTTCCATAAAGTTAAACAAATGATCCAGCCATAGAGGAGTGACTTCAATATCGGAATTGAGAAGCACATAATAATCGGCGTCAATCTCATTGAAAGCTCTGTTATATCCTCCCGTAAAACCGTAGTTCTTGTCGAACTGCAATAGCTCTATTTGAGGAAAATGAGCCTCCAACCACTCCTGTGAACCATCAGTAGAAGCATTATCTGCGATTACAATGAAATAATTGCTGCTTTCGGTATTTTTTACCAAAACAGGCAGATATTCTTCAAGAAATTTCTTTCCGTTCCAATTCAGTATTACTACAGCAACATCCATATTGTAAATTAATTATCTTTCGAACATATCACTTCAGGCCGCAAAACGGACCGTCATGCCTGAAGAAGTGTTATAAAACTGACAAATGTAATAAATTTTTGATATATTTGAAGCATAAATATCAAAACACTCCATCATGATTAAAAGAATTGCCATTTTAGTTTTGACCGCAACACTGCCCGTACTATGCCATGCAGGATTCAGAATTATCGAGAAAGAGTCATATATTAAATATGTAAATCCTTTTGTGGGAACAGATTTCCACGGACACACATTTCCCGGAGCTGTATATCCTTTCGGAATGATGCAACTCGGGCCGGACACGAGAGAAGACAATTGGGACGGATGCTCCGGATACCACTATTCCGATTCGACAATATGGGGATTCAGCCATACACATCTGAGCGGAACAGGGTGCGCCGACTATTGTGATATTTTGGTAATGCCGGTGACGGACTATGAAAAAACCGTCAGACGGATGGATAAAGAGAGTGGTTCAAATGGAGGTGAATACCCTGCGGATTACATCTTTACGGAGTATTACAAATCTCCTTTCAACCATAAGAACGAAAAAGCTTCACCGGGCTACTATGAAGTATTTCTCGACAAATGGGGAGTAAATGCACAACTCACAGTAGGACGTCGTGCAGGAATGCACAAATACAAATACCCTAAAAAAACTCAACCTGAGATAATTATCGATCTTGAGCATCGAGACGATGTAATAGACTCCTATATTGAAGTCGTCAACAAAAAGGCAATACAGGGGTACAGGCAGTCCAAATCATGGGCCAACGATCAGATTGTCTATTTCTATATGGAGTTTTCCAATCAAATAGATGATGTACAGGTACTTAATAAGGAAAGAACGTTCGGATCGAAAGCTATTCTCCGATTCAAGCGCAACATATTCGACAACCTTACCGTCAAGGTGGGCATATCATCCGTATCGGAAGCCAATGCCAAATTGAATATGGAATCGGAAGTCACCATGAGAGGTTTTAACGGAATGCTCTACTCGGCAGAAAAAGCGTGGGAAAGATACCTTTCAAAAATAGAAGTTGACAAAGAGGCCACGGAACGCGACAAATCTACTTTCTACACAGCGCTTTATCACACTGCTATCTCCCCCTGCCTCTATTCTGATGTAAATGGAGAGTATCGTGGAATGGATCGCATGGTTCACAAGGCGGAATACCACGAACAATATACTGTATTTTCTTTATGGGATACATTCAGAGCACTTCACCCGCTATTTACAATTATAGAAAGAGAGAGGACGGTTGACTTTATCAAATCGTTTCTGGCAATCTACGATCAGTGTGGCAAATTACCTATATGGGAGCTGTCGGGCAATGAGACAAATTGCATGATAGGATACCATTCCATCTCCGTCATTGCAGATGCGATAGCCAAAGGCATTACCGATTTTGACATAGATCACGCTTTGGAAGCCATGGTTGAGAGTTCCAACAAACAGGAATTCGGCATAGACGTCTATCGTGACAACGGCCTCGTCCTTGCCGAAAAAGAGCACGAATCTGTATCTAAAACTCTTGAATATGCTTACGATGACTGGTGCATTGCCCAAGTTGCCGACTATATGAGGAAGAAGGAGTCCGGCAACAGATCAGTTGCAGTAGCCGAAACCGATACCATATTCAAACTCGTAGTTCAAAACTCCTTCAATCCATACACTACCACCTATAATACCTATATCAAGAGGGCTCAATTCTACAAAAATATATATGATCCGTCAACCGGATTTATGCGTCCGCGAATCAACGGAATATGGCTCGACCCGTTTAATCCGAGCGAGGTTAATGTCCACTATACCGAAGCCAATTCGTGGCAGTATTCATTCCATGTGCCACAGGACATTTCCGGACTGGTTTCTCTTTTCGGAGGAGAACAGAAGTTCGATAAGCGGATGGATGACTTATTTTCAGCCTCAAGTGATATTTCCGGATGGAATTCGGCAGACATGACGGGGATGATAGGACAATATGTACAGGGAAATGAGCCGAGCCACCACATTGCATACTTGTATTCGTATATAGGCAGGCCTTGGAAATCCCAGAAAATAGCAAGACAAATCATGACCACATTGTTCACACCATATCCTGACGGCCTGTGCGGAAATGAAGATTGCGGACAGATGTCGGCATGGTACGTGTTAAGTGCATTGGGATTCTACCCTGTCACACCAGGAAGCGATATTTATGTGTTCGGCTCCCCTATTTTCAGAAAAGCAGTCATTAATCTTGAAAACGGAAAAAAATTTACAATAAGCGCTCCGGCAAATACCCCTGAAAATATATACATTTCATCTCTATCTAAAAATGATACGGCATACTCCAAATCATATTTCCACCACTCGGACATTATGGACGGAAGTACTTTTACATTTGCAATGCAGGATAAGCCTGACGAATCATTCGGAGCAAAAGTGGAGGACAGACCTGTATCTGCTATTTCGGAAGAAATAGTCGTCAATCCGTGGTTCAAGGTTGAAAATGCCATGTTCAGAGAGAAAACGCAGGTTTCAATTGAGGCATTAAAAGATGATTATCTGATTATGTACAAGATATACAACAGGGATAAAGATGCAGATTCGGGGTATCAGCACTACACAGCCCCGTTTACGGTGGATTATTCCGCTGAAATAAGCGCTTATTGTGAGGATGAAAACGGAAATAGGAGTTTCATCACTAATACCGTATTAAACAAGGTTGTCAATACGTTTTCAGTAAAAATTACAAAAAAATACAGCAGACAGTATAGTGCGGGCGGTGATGAGGGACTGATTGACGGCATACGCGGTGCTCTTAATTTCAGGCTTGGAGGATGGCAGGGATATCAGAACAAAGATTTTGAGGCCGTAATAGACATGAAAGAGGTCAAACACATTACTCAGGTGGGTGCCGGATTTCTGCAGGACATCAAGTCATGGATATGGATGCCGCGATATGTTGAATTTTACACATCTGCGGATGGAAAGAATTACAGTTTTGCAGGGAGAATCGGACATAAAGTATCAGAGGACGATTACACTCCTCAAATTCACGATATGATTCTGACAATCACCCCTTCAGACGGATTAGACACAACCGGAGTCGATGCTCGCTATATCAAGGTATTTGCCAAAAATTACGGAACAATTCCCAAATGGCATCTCGGTGCCGGAGGTCAAGGATATATCTTTGTAGATGAAGTGATTATCAAATAAATCCGTATAAGGCCGGCATAAAAAAACTCCGTAAGCAATTACGGAGCTTTTTTATATTATTTGAAGTAAAGATTACTCTTCACCTACAACTTCGATTTTAATGTTAGCCTTGATATCGCGATAGCATTTGATAACTGCATCATAAACACCAACTTGTTTAACATTGTCCTCTCCTGTTATAGAGATGTTCTTGCGATCGACTTCATGTCCCATAGCCAAAAGAGCGTCTGCAACCTGAATATTGTTGATGGAACCGAAAATCTTACCGGTCTGGCTTACCTTTGTGGCAACCTTAACTGTCAAACCTTCAAGTTTGTTTGCAAGAGTTGTAGCATCTTCACGAATCTTAGCCTCTTTATGAGCGCGTTGTTTCATGTTTTCAGCGTGAATCTTTTTGGCAGTAGGGGTAGCCATGATTGCCATACCTTGCGGAATAAGATAGTTGGCTCCGTAGCCGTCTTTTACTGTTACGATGTCGTCTTTATGCCCAAGATTGACAACGTCCTGTTTTAATATAATTTCCATAATATTTCTCCTATTTCAATAAATCGGTTACGTAAGGAAGCAAAGCGAGATGTCTTGCTCTTTTGATAGCTTGAGAAACCTTTCTTTGGAATTTCAAAGAAGTACCGGTAATACGGCGAGGAAGGATTTTACCCTGTTCATTCAAGAATTTCTTCAAGAATTCGGCATCCTTGTAATCAATATATTTAATACCCGCTTTTTTGAAACGGCAGTATTTTTTCTTTTTAACCTCAACTGTAGGAGGATTTAAATAGCGAATGTCATCATGTTGTGCCATAATTGTATCTCCTTATTCGTTAGTTGTTGTTTCGGCAGCTGCAGCAGCAGGTTGAGCCGGTGTTTCATTTCTCTTTGAACGGCGACGTTCAGCATAAGCAATAGCGTGTTTGTCCAAAGATACAGTCTGAAAACGGATGATACGTTCATCACGTTTGTACTGTGTTTCAAGTTTGGCAATAACTTCAGGTTCGGATTTGAACTCAATCAAATGATAAAAACCTGTAGTTTTTTTCTGGATTGGATAAGCCAGCTTTTTAAGGCCCCAATCTTCTTCATACACGATTTCTCCACCATTCTCTCTGATGAAGTCCGTGTACTTGGCAACCGCTTCCTTCATCTGGGCTTCAGATAAAACGGGAGTTGCAATGAAAACGGTTTCGTACTGTTTTAACATTTTTAAGTATTTAATTAATAAAATAATAAAGC
>ENA-UOOK01005488-UOOK01005488.1-fermentation-metagenome-genome-assembly--contig:-NODE-5488-length-12726-cov-31.123905_pt1 | contig 12726 bp, 9 predicted proteins | sample MGYA00245777_ERZ724023 | MGnify/ENA primary metagenome ERZ724023 (study PRJEB28704, sample SAMN03018312) | fermentation metagenome | biome: anthropogenic terrestrial biome; feature: soil; material... | reverse complement strand
GCCCCCCAGCACCAGGGAGACGGTGGGCTTGCGCATGCCCGCCACCAGCTCCGCGATGGCAAGGCCCGCCTCCACGTCGCCCCCCACAGTGTTCAGGATGATCAGCAGTCCCTTGATGCTGTCGTCCTGCTCAATGGCCACCAGCTGGGGGATGACGTGCTCGTACTTGGTGGTTTTGTTTTGGGGGGGCAGGGTATAGTGCCCCTCCACCTGACCGATGATGGTCAGGACATGGATTTTATGGCGGCCTCCCTCGGGGGTCACCGACCCGGACTGAAAAATCTGATTGGCCTGCTGCTGTTCCTCCTGGACGGTCTCCTCGGTCTCGGACTCGTCGCCATCCTCGTCATTTGCATTGACAGGGCCGCCGGGCTTTCGTTCCTCTGGGCACATATGGACATCCCCCTTACTGGTTGCTTTGCTCTAGTGTGAGCCGGAGGACGGCCGAATATGCAGGGCGCGGCGGACATAGGGGCGGCGGGTCAGACCTTGGGATGGGAGCCGACGCCCCGCAGGCCCACCTCCTGCCCCCGGGCAATGCGCCGAAAATTTTCAAGATGCTTCCAAAATACCACCAGGGCCACCGCCCCCAAAAGCCATAGGGGAAGGGGCGTTGTCCTGCCCGGCAGCAGGTGCAGGGGGAAAAGGATGTACCCGTGTTTCACGCACAGGGCGGCAAACCTGCCGAGGAAACGCAAAGCGAAAGTGTCGGCCACACCATTTATAAGCACCTGATGAATGGCATTTCACATATGCTGCCTTTTGTCATTGGTGGCGGCATCTCTATTGCGTTGGCGTTTTTGTTTGATGATTATGCAATTGACCCAAAGAATTTTGGCATGAACACTCCGATTGCAGCCTTCTTTAAGACTGTCGGCGGCGCGGCATTTAACTATATGCTGCCTATTCTCTCCGCGTTCATCGCTATGTCCATCGCGGATCGCCCTGGTTTAGCAGTTGGTTTTGCTGGTGGTATACTGGCTATGACCGGCACTAACTTTTTGGGACTTGCCAGTGGCGATGCCACAGGCATTTCCGGTGGCTTTTTAGCGGCACTGCTCTCTGGCTTTGTGGCAGGTTACCTAGTAAAGTTTCTGGAAAAAATCACCGAAAAGATGCCAAAGAGTATGGATGGTATTCGTCCAATGCTCATTTATCCGCTGGGCGGTCTCTTGTGTATCGGCATAGTGATGTGTGCTATCAATCCGCTGATGGGTCTCATTAATTCTGGCATTTCCGCTTGGCTGAACTCAATGGGAGGCGTTTCCAAAGTACTGCTGGGCGCTATTTTAGGCGGCATGATGAGTGTGGATATGGGCGGCCCTGTTAACAAAGCAGCCTACGTGTTCGGCACGGCAGCTTTGGCCAGTGGCAGCTTTGACGTGATGGCAGCGGTTATGGTTGGCGGCATGGTTCCGCCCCTGGCGATTGCACTCTCTACCACTTTTTTCCCAAAGAAGTGGACACCCAGCGAACGCCGGGATGGCATTGTCAACTATGTAATGGGTCTGTGCTTCATTTCTGAGGGTGCCATTCCTTACGCTGCAGCTGATCCGCTGCGTGTATTGCCAAGCTGTATTGTCGGTTCCGCTGTTTCTGGTGCACTCTCTATGCTTTTTGGCTGCACACTGCGTGCTCCGCATGGCGGTATCTTCGTGTTCCCAGTGGTAGGAAATCCGCTAATGTACGTAGTTGCTTTAGCTGCTGGCAGTATTGTTGGCGCAGTGATACTCAGCCTGTTAAAAAAGACACGTACTGATGTCGTATAACTGTATTTTTGAAAACTACAATCAGATAAAAACCGGAAAGCCCTTTTAAGCAGGGCCTTCCGGTTTTTAAAACTCTGCAGGCTGTTGCCAGTGCAGGGCAGGTGGCTCATTTGTGGGCGACAGACAGGTATGACCAGTATAAACGAAATAGGCGAAGTTGAACTGCCGGTGGCCGTTCAACTTCAGAATTCCGAAAAGATCACGGATGATCCGTTCCCGCCAGCCGATAACTTCGAATGGCTTTCCAACCCATACCATGAAATCTTCATACAACAAAATGTTTTGCAAAGTTTGACAAAAAAGTTATTCGAAAAATGCGCTTATTAAAGCATTCCTGGTCATGTTGCCTTAAATTTAAAATTATTAAATGCCAAAAACCCGACAGTTAAATAATTATTTTATATTGACATATAATCCCGCTTTCGACACTTGAGAAAAATTAAGAGAAGGGAACCCGAGTAAACAACGGATTTTCTTCTTTTTTTTGTCTTAAAAAGATGTTGTATGGAAACCCTATCTGGAAATATTTTTGATTTTTTTAACTCATTTAATTTTACAACTCACTATTACTGGTTTTCCAGCAATTAACACTAGTATAATAACTGCCACAATGGCTGCAAGCTATTAGTATTGAGCTAATACTATAAACAATATACTATTGTAAATAGGGGGCTGGATGATGATGTTAACAAAGCGTCAAAAGGATATTTTAATTTATCTATGTTCTAAAAGAGAATATATAACAATTAAACAACTAGCGATGAAATTTAATGTTAGTAATAGAACAATACAAAATGATCTTGCTTTTACTGATTCATTTTTATCAAACTCAAAAGTAATTATTGATAGAAAGTCCAATAAAGGCATAAAAGTTATTGCTAATGAGTCTGAAATTTTTAATTTGTGCCAGGAATTAAAATCATTAAAATATAGAACTTTAGATAATTATGAACGTTTATCAATTATTTCATTATTGTTGTTATGCAATCCTATTAATACTTTTGAACAACTGTCTAATGCTTGTGGCGTAAGCAGACAAACCATTATTAATTCTTTTCAGCAAGTTGAGGATAACTTTATTAAGGAAGGAATTAAAATTCATAAGATAAGGGGAACGGGTATTAAAATTACTGGAGATGAGATAAGGATACGCAAATACTTTGAAAGTAAGCTATCAAAATCAATTCAAGATGAAGTAATTTTGAGTGTTGTTGTAAGAAATTCAAAACTAATGGAATTTGATAAAATAGCGAATGAAATAATTGAATCGGTTGAAAATGAACTTAATGTTCAATTTATCGAATTTATGAAAATAAAATTACTGTTGGACTATTCATTATATAGAATAGGCAATGGTTGTGCTTTACCAGCAGATAAATGCACGAATATAAAAGAAATTAAGGATTATAAGGGATATGAGTCTATAATTAGTGCACTAAGTAATTTTGAGTATTCAATAAGTGATAAACTTTACTTTTGCAGCTTGTTTATGAATGCAAAAATATCCGATCAGTATTCGGATAATTTAAAAACTTACAGAGATAGCATTGATGAAGCAAGGATGATTTCAGAATATTTGTTTAATAAGTTGCAGGCTATTCAACCCCTAGCTATAGATAGTAAAGAACACTTCATTCATGGACTGACGCTTCACCTGAGAGTTGCAATATACCGTATAAGAAATAAAATACCAATTCATAATGAATTTTTGACTCAGATAAAAATCAGTATGCCGCTTATATATGAATTTACTAAAAAGGAATTATTAAAGTGTGAGAAGGAATTTGATATAGCATTCGATGAAAATGAAATTGCATTTATTGCAATGTACATTGGTTCAGCATATGAAAATAGCTTTAAAACCGAATCAAGACTAGCAGTACTTCTGGTTTGCTCATTTGGTATAGCCACCTCTTCTATTTTGAAAACAAAAATTTTACAAGCCATACCTGAATGCAACATTATTGGGCCAATGTCAGAGAGGGATGCAGATGATTATCTGAGTAAAAATGAAGTAAACTTGATTATTTCCACAAATGAGTATCAGGCAAAAGACATTCCAATAATTACAGTTAATCCATTATTATTCCCCGAAGATATTGATTACATTAAGAGTCGTTTATTTCAGCTTTCCTATTCAGCGATGTGCACTCATTTTATCAAATCTTGTGCAAATTTTGAAAATGAGAAAGGGGAACCAACATATGTCAAAGATTATGTAGCAAAGGAAAACATTCAAATTGTTGATACTTGCAAAACTTGGGCCGATGCAATTAAATTAACAGCAAAGCCCTTGCTTGACAAAGGTAAGATAGAACAAAGATATGTTAGTCGAATGATAGAGGCTGTAGAACAATTTGGAACTTATATGGTTTTTGTGCCTGAAACAGCATTTATTCATGCTGGAATAGAAGATGGTATTAATGAAAATTGTGCTGCAATATTAGTATTGAGGAATCCAATTATATTTGGCAATAAGAACAGTAAGATAGTAAGAAATCTTGTTGTTCTTGGAATCAAGAACAAAGATGAGGATTCTTTGCTAAGATTGATATACATTTTTGAAAATAAGTTAAATTTATCAAGCTTGGCATCTAAAAAAATAACAATAGATGCAATATACAATATGCATGATTAGAGGGATAGGATGAAAGAATTAATTAGTTCTGCAAATATCAAAGTAAAAGTAAGCGTAAAAGATTGGAAAGAAGCAATAGAGGTATCAGGCAGTTTATTGCTAAGGAGTAAAAAGATAAGAAGAAAATATATTGATGATATGATTAAAGCTGTTATTGATATGGGCCCATATATGGTTCTAGCACCCGGGTTTGCGTTGGCTCATGCCAAGCCATCACCAGACGTGCTGGAAAATGGGTTGTCCCTTATTACATTGGAGACTCCGGTAAATTTCGGTTCAAAAAATGACCCTGTAAAAGTAATTTTGTGTATGGCATGCACTGACAATACTTCACATATAAGTGTTTTAAGGGCAGTAGCTGAAAAATTGATGACAGATGGAATGATCGATAGAATTGCTTCCTGTAAAAGTGTGCAGGGAGTTTATTCACTAATAAATGAGTAGGGCTTTAGACATTTAAAAGTAATATGACAAATTAGAAAGGAGGTTTGAGGATGGGTGTACCAAAAATTCAAACAGTTTGCGGATTTGGATGTGGGTCTTCGTTAATGCTAAGGATGAATATTGAGAGCATACTTAAAAAACACAACTTAAAAGCCGAAGTATTTTGCGGAGATGTCGGTACTTGTTGTTCAAATCAATGTGATGTTATTTTTATTTCAAAACAACTATCTGAAAGGATTTCAGACAGAGCAAAAGTTCCTGTAATTAGTATTGATGATTTTATGAATAATGTTGAGATTGAAGGAAAAGTTTTAGAGTATTTCAATAATCTAAAAAAATAAGGGGGGAGTAATTAATGGCAGTGCTAAATTTTATAACTCATGAAATATTCGGCCAGGGTGCTATATTCCTTGCGTTAATCGCTCTTGTAGGTTTATTGCTGCAAAAGAAACCTTTTACTGAAGTTATTCGTGGAACAATGATGACTGCGATTGGATTTTTTGTTTTATCCACTGGTACTGGCTTAGTCACTAGCAAGTCGATTGATGGGCTGGCAAAAGCATTTAATACAATAATGCCGCAAGCAAAGGCTACGACGACTTCAGTAGATATCGGAGCACAATATGGTACACAAATCGGTATTGTAATGATAGTTGCATTTATGATTAACATCTTGGTTGCACGTTATACTAAATGGAAATCTGTATTCTTAACAGGGCATATGTTATACTGGTTTCCGTTTGTATTCATTGCGGCAGGTGTTGATGCAGGCTTAACCGGAACTAAATTAATCGTAGTTGCAACAATATTTACAGCTACATATATGATTGTTGCTCCAAATTTAATGCGCCCATTTGTTAAAGAGGTTACAGGTGACGATACATTTACTATTGGTCATCCAACAACAGTATTGTCTGTAATATCCGGACTTCTTGGCAAAGCATTCGGTGATAAATCAAAGTCTACTGAGGATTTGAAATTTCCTAAATCACTAGGCTTCTTAAAGGAAGTATCAATTACTGGTTCAATTGTTATTTGCATTACTTATATTGTTATGGCAATAATTTTAACTACTAATGGTTATAACCCAGGTAAAGTTTGGGGCTATGCTGGCGGGAATACTGGGATATTTACTTATATATTTACACATTCTATATATTTTGGTGTTGGTGTTACAGTCCTGTTACTTGGTGTTCGTATGTTGATCTCAGAAATTGTTCCGGCATTTAAAGGAATATCTGATAAGCTTGTTCCTGGTGCTATTCCTGCACTTGATTGCCCGGTTATATTTGGTTATGCTCCAAATGCTTTAATACTTGGATTTATTGTATCTATGATTACTTCTACTATCACAATTATTCTAACTGCAGGTATGTTCCCATCAGTTGTTATTCCGCTGACATTTACTTGTTTCTTTGAAGTAGGATGTGCTTCCATTATTGGTAATGCAACTGGCGGAATTAGAGGCTGCGTTATTGGTGCAGCTGTTTCCGGTGTCATAATGGTATTCCTGGTTGGATTTGGTGCTTATTTCTTCAACAATACTATTCAGTCATGGATGCTGGTATATGGCGGGAATGACTTCTCATTATGGGGAATAATCGAAGGTGCAATTGCTAGACTGATAAAATAAAGAATAATTATCATTTAAGAGAAAGCATTTTATTTTGGGATGCTTTCTCTTTTAAAATATTTTTTGGAGGAACAGGAAATGAATTTTGATTATATTGATAGAGTTTTAGAATTGATAAAGATTGTTCAAGTTGAAGAAAAAGAAAGTATGGAAAAATGTGTTGAACTTTTGACAAAAACAATTTTAAACAAGAAATCTATTTATACTTTTGGTGCAAGTCATGCAGGTATATTAAGTGAGGAAATGTATTATAGAGCCGGCGGTCTCATGATGATGAACCCAATATTTGGCAGAGAAATTATGCTTGACACAGCTCCTATAACTGTAACGAGCAAGATGGAAAGATGTGTTGGGTATGGAACAATACTGGCAAGTAAAGTCCATTTTGAAGAAGACGATGTGCTGATAATTCATTCTGTTTCAGGCAGGAATCCAGTTTCTATTGAAATGGCCATTGCTGCAAAAGAAAAAGGAGTAAAAATAATCGGATTGACAAATCTTAAATATTCAAAGTCTGTTTCATCGAGGCATCCATCCGGAAAGAATCTATATGAATTTTGTGATATAGTTCTTGATAATCATGGCGATGTAGGCGATGGGTGTGTCAGCTTGGAAGGACTGGAGCAAAAAGTAGGTCCTACCTCTACTGTTATTGGGGCTACAATTTTAAACTCAATTATAGCGGCTACAGCTCAAAATTTGATTAAGAAAGGCATGAAAAATCCTCCAATATTTTATAGCGCTAATATTGATGGAGGAGATGAGTTGAACCAAAAATTATATGAAGAATATAAGAATTCAATTCATTATAAATTTAAATGAGCCAACTATTAATTTCAAATATTAAAGATATTAGAAGGGTAACCTAATAGCTTAACTGCCCTTTAGAAAAAACATAGACTGATATAGGAGGGTTTACAAATTGTGAAACATCAATACATTTTAACAGAGGCAAAAAAGTGTTTCATTTTAACTTGCATTTAGCGATGACTGCAAAACATACATCTTAATATTGTAAAAGTCACTTTTGCGTGATATAATTTTTCTTGAGTTTACGATGGAGGATAAGGCTATGGCTGTAAGCTACAAGAAACTTTTTCATTTAATGATAGAGAAAGATATAACCGCATCACAGTTGCAGAAGAAAGCCGGTTTCAGTGGCAACATTCTCACGCGGCTCAGACGCAATAGGTATGTTTCTTTGGAGAGCATAGAAACCATCTGCAGAGTCTTAGACTGCAAGGTGGATGATATTTTGGAATTTATTCTGGATGAGGAGGATGTGTAATGTTTTATAAAATGATTGAAAATGCTTGTAACAGATGGTATTCCTCATCTGAATGCACTGTGAACTCAATAATTGACTACATAGAAAACAACGGCAAAATGCGTGATGCGCAGACTGATGCCATAAAAACATATTTATATTTGAAAATTGCTTGTGAAGGACAACCTCTGGCAGATCTATTCCAAGCAGGTAAATTTAATACGCTTGATTTGGATAGCATTGAATTGTCGAGTTCTGTGCATCAGTATTTGCAGAATAACAAGGCCGCCGCTGCACTATTCGAATATGCGTGTCTAAAAAATGAAAAGGGTGAACAGGTTTCAGAAAAACTGGAAAAAGCGATAAAAAAGGCTCCGGAAGAAATTGACTACATTAAATTTTTCCAAGATGCCTTTTATGGTGTATCATATACAGATTATCTGTTCAGCCTTCCAATGGGTGCAGGTAAAACATATTTAATGGCTGCATTTATCTATCTTGATTTGTACTTTGGTATTAATGAGCCTAATAATCCGGCATTTGCACACAACTTTATAATATTTGCACCGTCTGGTTTGAAGTCTTCTGTTGTTCCAAGCCTTAAAACCATACAAAAATTCGACCCATCTTGGGTTTTGCCAGAGCCAGCAGCATCTGATATTAGGCGAATAATATCCTTTGAGGTTCTCGATCAGGGCAAAACTACAAATAAGTCTAATAAAACGAAAAATCCGAATGTACAGAAAATAGCTAACCATCAGCCGTTGTCTGAGCTATTCGGATTAGTGGCTGTTACAAATGCAGAGAAGGTTATTCTTGACCGTATTCAAGAAAAGAATGGACAGATAAGCCTGTTTGAACAAAGTGACGATGAAAGGGATAGGCAAGCAAACGAACTCCGCAACTTAATCGGGAAGCTTCCTTCATTAGCGATATTTATCGATGAAGTTCATCATGCTGTGAGTGATGAAATCAAACTCCGTGCCGTTGTAAACAAGTGGGCAGAAAACAGGACAGTAAACTCTGTCATAGGTTTTTCAGGCACTCCTTATTTGGAAAAAGCCGAAAAAATCTCGGTTACTGATAAATTGACTGTTGCAACAGCAGAAATTACAAATATAGTCTATTACTATCCTCTGATAAAAGGCATAGGTAATTTTCTTAAGCGACCTATTGTTAAAATATCAGAAATAGCTAATAGCAGTCGCATTATTGAAAAAGGTGTCAGAGAATTTCTTGATAATTATAAGGATACTTTATATGAAGGTAACCTTGTAGCGAAACTGGGCATTTACTGTGGCACTATTGAAAAGCTGGAAGAACTGGTATACCCATTGGTTAATCGTATAGCTTCAGAATACGGCATTGGTAATGATGCTATTCTAAAATTTCATAAAGGTAACAAACAATATCCACAGCCAATTGATAGCCAGCTTCAATTTGACACGCTCGACACATCACTGTCTAAAATACGTATAGTTTTGCTTGTACAAATTGGTAAGGAAGGATGGGATTGCCGCAGTCTTACCGGTATTATTCTTTCACAGGAGGGCGATTGTCCTAAAAACATGGTTCTCCAAACTTCATGCAGATGCTTACGACAAGTGGTCAAGGATGAGCCAGAGACTGCATTGGTTTACCTCAATGGGGATAATGCTAAAAAGCTGGAATCGCAGTTACAGCAGCAGCACCACATCTCTATAAAAGAATTTACAGAGGGCAATGATGATAAGGTGACATTACACCGCTATGACCGTTCTTCTTACCTTAAGCTGCCTAAAATCGATTTTTATCAGTTTAAAATTAAATATGATACGCTTGTTGTTGAGGAAGCAAATCCAGAAAAGGATATTCTGCAAGCAGCCGATAATGCACAGTTATCCGCAGACATTACAAGAGTTACTGATTTCTCATTACAGACGATAACAAGGGAAATTGATACTACCGAGCGTGGAGCTACACAGGCAACCTTCACGTCATGGTTATATGCGATAGCTAAAGAGAGCTTTTATACACTATCTGTTGAACAGCTGATGAAATACGAATTGCAGCTTCAACGTGTTTATGATGCGATAACATATCAACGGGGCGATGCTCGTTATTTTAGTTCCAAGTATGACGTTTCTACTGTTAATGCAAATATCAGGAAGGCTTTTACTGCAAAGAGGGATTTCACTTCTACAGAAGAACTGATACCACAGCAGTCCAGTCTGCTTAATATTGCCAACTTCTCACCAGAAGTACGCACGGTTAATCCGAATATTTACTATCCGGAACAAGCAATTGTTGAAAATATCATACTCGATGATAAGGGCAAGCTGAAGGTTAACCCTAAAGTTCAACAGTTGATTCAGTTGGCAGAAGAAACCGGTAATCAAGCAATGGCAGACACACTACGCAAGCAGAATGCATCGCACCCGCAGAAAAACCGCTCTTTCCATTACCTGCCATACCGTACTGATAGTGACTACGAGCAGACATTCTTAAAGGAAATACTTACTTTTTCCGAAATGGAAAGACTTGATCTTGAAGTGTATTACAATGGTGACCGAGCAATGACAGAATTTAAAATCAAATGCTATAAGCAAAGCGGGAGCAAGTGGATTTACATTGGCATTTATACTCCGGATTTCCTTGTTATTCAACGCAAAAATGGTCAAATCCATAAAGTAGTTATTGTTGAAACGAAGGGTGAGATATATGCTAATGACCCAACATTCAAGGATAAACGCAAATTTATGGAAACCGAATTTTCAAAGCAGAACAATACAGCCTTTGGCTATGAGCGTTTCGATTATTTGTACTTAGAAGACACAATGTCTGAAAATGATAGAATTTCCGCAACGAATAGAAAAATCACAGAATTTTTTGGGGGTGTACAATAATGCCGATTAAATATGTACCATTTATACCGGAACCAATTGAAGGACAAGCGGTTCTTGGCAATTTTAACAGAATACTTAGATATCGTGGTGCAGATGAAACTTCGATGATTTTGCAGCACGGTATGCCACTCTATGATATGGAGAAGATAGAAACTGTTGGTGAAAATAAAAATGGTAATATGGTTATCCGTGGTGAGTGCGTTTCAGCTTGTGCATATTTGAAAGAGAAAGGGATAGAAGTTGACCTTGTTTATATTGATCCCCCTTTTGCCAGCGGTGCAGACTATGCAAAACAGGTTTATGTTCGCCGCAATCCTAAGTTGGCTGAGACTATTGCAAAAGCAGAGGAAGAACTGGATATTGACGAACTAAAAACTTTTGAAGAAAAAATGTACGGTGATGTTTGGGATAAAGAGAAGTATCTAAATTGGATGTATGAAAATCTGGTTGCAATAAAAAGTGTTATGAGTGAATCCTCAACTATCTATGTTCACTTGGATTGGCACATAGGACATTATGTAAAAATCCTCATGGATGAGATATTTGGAGAAGATAATTTCTTAAACGAAATTGTGTGGGGATACAAGGATATTGGAGCAAAGGCTGTTCCATATTTCAAGAAAAAACATGATACCATTTATGTTTATCAAAAAACAGATGACGAAAGACGTGTTTTTAATATTCAGAGGCAACAATTATCACAAAGTACAATTGACAGATACGGAACATATTTTGATGAAAATGGGTGCATTACATATCAATGGTTAAAAGACAACAATCCAGGCGTCTATGCAAAGTTAAAAGGACATCCAAATGATTTATCTCAACCATGGCTTGATATCAATAAAGGACAACCATTATCTGATTGGTGGGATGATATATCTCCACTAAAATCACACTTTGATGAGGCAGTAGATTATTCTACTCAAAAGCCAGAAGCTTTACTTGAAAGGATTATTAAAGCATCTTCAAATAAGGATATGCTCGTTGCTGACTTCTTCGGTGGTAGTGGTGTCACCGCTGCTGTCGCAAACAAATTAGAAAGAAAATTTATTCATTGCGATATAGGTCTTAACTCGATTCAAACGACTCGCGACAGGCTGAAGTCTGAAGGTGCAGAATTTGATGTCCTTGAAATCAAGGATGGGGTTCAACTGTACCGCAATCCAGTACAAACAATGGATAAAATTAAATTTCTCATACCTGGTTTAAAGAATGAGGATTCATTGGATTCGTTCTGGGAGGGAGCAATTTCTGACAGTAAGCTGGGCACAATTCCCGTATATGTTCCTAACTTGATGGATAGTTCTACTAAGTTGCTTGATACTGTTCTTATGAATCGTATTATTCATCAGGCAATACCCGAATTAGACAATAATATTAAAAAGGTAATTGTTTACTATGTTGATATTACAAATAAGGATGAAATTGATAATTTTATTGCCGATGATGATAGTACAACCGTTGAAATTGAACTACGAGATTTAAAAACAATTCTTGATGATGTTGTAGTCGATGATTACGCTGAATTTCACGTTGAAGAGGCACACGAAGATTTATTCGGCGATTATGCTGTTACTATAGATAAATTCGTTAGTGATCGTGTTATGCAAAAAATTGCCGAATTCAATCAGAAGGCGTTTCTTAATTCATCAAAAAAGAAGCCATACAAGCCAATTGAAATCAGTGAAGAAGGACTGGAACTTATAGAATATTTAAGCCTTGACTGTACTGCTGCTGAGGGCGAATGGCATTCTGATAGTGAAATCAAAATCGATAAAAGCGGCTATGTTATCAAGGATGGTGCTAAAACAAAGGATTTCTGGGATTCAACAATTCGATGTAGAAAACAACCACTTCGTCTTAAAATCCGCAATATCTGTGGTGACGAAACCATTTGGGCTTTCGAATAAAAACAATAAAGAAAGACTGCACTAAAGGTATTATCCTTCGGTGCAGTCTTTACTTTCGAGTCTCCGCTTGAAGAGAGCCGGTCAAAAATTTACTTGTTTTCGTAAATCCCTAAGTTGAACTCCCTTTTGCTGGGGCATTTTTTAATTAGAAAAATAATTACATTTTTCAAGTATTTT
>ENA-UOOK01005487-UOOK01005487.1-fermentation-metagenome-genome-assembly--contig:-NODE-5487-length-12729-cov-12.933249_pt1 | contig 12729 bp, 18 predicted proteins | sample MGYA00245777_ERZ724023 | MGnify/ENA primary metagenome ERZ724023 (study PRJEB28704, sample SAMN03018312) | fermentation metagenome | biome: anthropogenic terrestrial biome; feature: soil... | reverse complement strand
CCACTTGTCCATTTGGCTACGCTAGGTCTATTCGCTCATGGCGGTGTCCATGAGCATCACCCCCTAGGCGTTATTACATAAACAATTAAGAGTAATCCCATTACTAAGGTGGTAACGACAGCCCCAGTTCCATATCTATAACCCCCTTATATTGATACATGGCAATCCTTCTTCTGCCCATCAAGGCGTATCCTTGGAGTGCCTAACTTGGCAGGGGCAAGCGACATACGTTCTGCATACCCTCCCCATGACAAGAAAGAACCCGCACTTACAAAGGTACGGGTCATTTTGTCTATTTTCCCGTTACGGGTGTCTGGAATAAAGAACGAATCTTTGAATACTGTTGCAAAATGCACATGTCCCGTCACATATATATCGGCAAGCACGATATTGCTCAGTTTAGATACTGCGTTTATCTTTGCACCCTTCGTGCCTCCACCACCGAATCCGTGACTTACATAGGTCGTATAGTTTATCTTGCCCTTCCGCAACTCAGGGTACGGGTCGAATTTCATATTCAATAACAGACCGTCCATATCATACGGAACGCCCAATCTATCCGCTATATCTTCACTTATATCTGTCCCGCTTTCCCTGTATATACGGTATTCATGGTTTCCTGCCACCATCCCGATCAATCGGTCTTTGATGGGAGTCAATAATTCCATGGCATATTTCTTGGCCTGTTGGGGATTCATTAACTCATTGTATATCTCAGACTTACTGCTCTTGATGGCGCAATTCAATATGTCACCAACAAGGATTACATAGACATTGGGATTCTCTAGTATCCAATCCCTCAGTTTGATAAACTTCTTACTGTCAAAGGCAGGATCGCCAATATGCATATCCCCCAACGGCAACACATAGGCATAATCTAAATTACCGAAGTCTTTGATTATAAACCTCATTAAATAACCATGCCCCCTTGTGGAGGCATTTGCATTGGCGGTTTCTCTGGTATAGGCATAGGTTGAGATTGCATCTGCCCTTCATCCATCGGCATATTAGCGAAGTCTTGCGGTTGCAACTCTATACCTATCTGTTGCGCTAACTGTATCTGCCCATTGATAGGTAGGTCAGTATAACTGATTGATACACTCGGTTTATCAATGGGTGCCTCTGGTTTCCCTGCCCTCTCCGCTATCTTGCGTTTGATGTCATCCAACAACTCCTGCTTACGGGGTATATACCCCTCTGGCATACGCTCTAAATACTGAACAAAGTCTATCGACTTCTCCCTAAACAGGCTGTCAAGGGTCTGCGCAGAGGTTATCTCGCTCCAATAGCTTGATGCTCCAACGTCTATACGTAGATTCATTTGCATATCACGCAAGGTGTCGAAATCAAACTCTACCTTCTGGCCTTTATGGACAACGGTACGTTTACCATACTTGTGTGCCATAATGTCAAACCATATCCTGCCTATATCTTCTACCCATTGATAGAGGTTTCTCTGTACGGTTTCTAGCGGAACCATGGCGGCCTTCTGTAAAGCTATGATGGCACTATGATTCTCCGGTCTTATGTCACCCAAAGCCGCATCATTGGCTCCAAGCATCTGTTTGGTGTAATTGATGGCAGCATCTATGACGTTCATTACCTGGCTGCTCATTACCCCAGGTGATAGATACATGGCCACCCTGCCCATATCTTCGGCGGCTTCAACCGGTATCGCTTCACCGATCTGATTCGACCACTTATCAATCAAAGAAGAATTATATACTGCCTTGGGAAATGCGGTCTGCATGAGATTTAACATGACCATAGCGAACATCTTATTAATGAAGATTTGATTCGGAATTATCTCTGTCCCTACCGCTATGCCATGATAACTGTTCTTGCGGAATCCCCAACTTGTCCATGCTATTAAGTAGTGAGACAGTCCGGCGTCTACATCTTTTTTTATCGTGCAATTCTTAGTTGACTTGTTCCAAAAGATACGTTTGGTTTCCTTGTCCCGCCACATCTTAATAATGGTGGTTGCTTTACCCCCACCGTCCTTGCTGTCTAACTCTATCTTGGCTCTGTCACCCGCCTGGTTTTCTACGTCATTATCAGCCATGATAAATTCGTAATCCCGCTTGGGTATACCATTGGCCTTTGCTTCTTCTTTTAAATCCTCAACCAAAGACCGGAACACTATTAATATGTAGGGTTGCGTTTCCACCCTGTAATCATTGGGATTGCCGAACATAACATTGACGTTATCAACCAACTCAAAAGCTATATCGCCCTTAGGTCGCTCTACCTCCACCCCATCTACCTCTATGGGATCGGCTATCATTAGGTTTTCGTCAAAGTAGGAATACCCTGCGGCATCACCGCTTAATCCCATATCCCTCAATGCGTGGCGCATGATGGTTGACATTTTCAACCGTTCCCAAAGGTTAAGGCATTGTTCATTGACTATCTCCGCTGCATACGCCTTGTATTGGTCTTTAGGATTTTCCGGTTCCTTGGGTATATTATAAGGCGTGAATTGCAACCGTATATCCTGGCTTAATATAGAAGAAATAAAATGATCTATAACCCTCTTGTGAATATTAAAAACAGGAGTGGGCAGACCGTTTGCCTGTACTCCATGCCATTGATCCCCTGAGTAGAATCGTTCTGCAATATCAACGTCATAAACAAGATGGATTTTCTCATGGTATGACTTACCTGTTTCATATAACTTCCAGGCATCGGTATTCATCTCTGCCACCTACTCACTTCCCTTCTGTGGGCTACCATCATAGGCAAACAGATTGCTTATACCCTTGGCGATAACGTCATTCTCTTTTTGAGTTTTCTTGACTTCTGCTCTGCGCTCGATGTACTCAATAGGATTGGCAATCAACGGCTCAATGGGCTTGCCCTGTGCTACCGCCTGTCCTGCGTTATACCCTGTCTTGAAACAAAACAGACACATAAATACAAAAAGCAGGGAAAACCCTGCCATAAAGGAATAAACCATTATTCAATTCCCCCTATTTCATACCGAATCGGGTGTAACTGTCGGATGGTTCCCCACCCCTGTAAACGTCATCAATGTTGCTTGTGTTCCTATGTAAAAACTCGTCCCTGTCTTTTATCTTCGCTTTCTTTTCCCTTGCGTACATGAACCGTTGTAACCCTTGACTTAGACTGTCAACGCGATCATCGTGTGTCCCATTGGGGAAAGCAGCACATTCTTCTATGAAATCTTCTACCCAAGAACATATTTTGGGGGATGGCAAGAATACGTTACCGGCCTCCATCAGCGGGGATACGGCACTAACCCTTGCTACCTTTGAGCCTTTGGGTGTTATGGGTATAATCCCACGTATCTCCTTACGCAACATGGCAATAACAGCAGGGCCATTAGCTTTATCCTCTATCAGTTTTAAGTGCGCCTTGGGATTCCTTGCTGTTAGTTTCCTTATCGCATCTAATGTAGTCGGAAAATCCATTCTGCCATAAGATATGTCAGGTAATAAATATATGTTGGCCCCGACATTCCCCATCACCATTCCCGATACGAAGTCACTCCCTACGCTATCTTTGAAGGATAAATCCCAACTCTGTAACAATAGGTCAAAGTTAGTCGGGACTTCTTCATAAAACTTAAACCATTCCCGCTTTATCATGGCTCCCTCTGCCGGTGCGGGTCTTTGTTGGTATAATGCGTTCCAAGTCTGCGTACCTACCGCATTTTTAGTATCTTCTGCCCACTTCAAATCAAATCCGTGTTCAGGCCAGTACGGTTCCCCTGGTTGTCTACCAAGTAAATCATTTTCTTCTGCTATGGCAGGAATATTTATGATTCTCCAATCATCAACCTCACCATACTCAGGGTTGAGCAACCGTCCCGCTAAATCATCTTCATGCCATCTGGTCATAATCAAGATGACCGATGCGCCAGGGTGGAGTCTAGTTCTAAATGTGTTCTGCCACTCTGCCCATATCTTATCCCTGTATGTCTGAGATTCGGCCTCCTCCTTATTCTTGACAGGGTCATCAAGTAGGAGCAGGTCAGCACCATGCCCTGTTGCACCGGAGCCGATACCGATACTGAGCATACCGCCTCTGTGTCCCTCTATATCAAAATTGGTCATGGATGACTTTTGTTTTGATATGGACACATTAAACATGGATGGCCCAAATTCGCTTATCTTCTGCCTGTTCAGCTTACCGAATCTCTGTGCCAATGAATCCCCATAACTGCCTATCATCACCCGCTTGTCGGGGAAATGACCAAGAAAAAAGGAAGGGAATGTTTCGCTCACGCATTGACTTTTCCCTCCCCGTGGTGACATAAATATCATTATTCGATGTGATTGGTCTGGTTTATCTATAATCTTTTGGAGTTCATTACATATCAACTCCAGATGCTTTGCTGTTTTCCATTGGCCTCTATGGACATATTCAACGTAATCAATGTAGTAGTCTTTGGCAAACTGTTGGTTTTCCAACTCAAGCATTTCAAGATATGCTATTTCCTCTTGCTGTGGGGTTAGATACTCCCCCAACCCTTTGTCTGCCATATTACCCTCCAAATAGGCTTTGTTGCGCCTGTGCCTGTTCTACTCTTTGTCTTGCTATCTCCACATATTGCGGTTCCTTTTCTATGCCAATAAAAAACCGCCCCGTGTTGAGGGCGGCTACTGCGGTTGTACCGGAACCTATACAGTTATCTAAGACTATCTCTCCCGGTTGAGTGTAGGTTTTTATTAGGTATTCAAAGAGTGCTACCGGTTTTTGCGTGGGGTGTAATCCCCTATCACTTTTCATGGAACGAGGTGAAAAATATTGTATAGTCTTAGGGAACGCCTCATTATATATTTTTCTAGCATCAAGTTTATCGGGATTATAAATAATATCCCTACCACCTTGTTTGCTTCCTGATTTAACTCCACCAATTCGAGCCGGTTTTTCCCTTTTTACCATTTGAGGTTGATATAAAATTTTGTTTTTGCCAAAAATTAAAATATTTTCATGGGTCTTTAAAGGTTGATATTTAGCAATAGCAAAAGAACCAGATACCCCTTTATCCCATATCCACTCATATTTAAACATCACCATATTGCTTGCTATAAGGCTCGTAGTAAACGGTTGACTTGCGGTCAGCACTATCGCACCATTGTCTTTAACAATCCGCTCATACTGCGCCCACAATGGCTCAAAAGGAATAATCGTGTCCCACTTACAAGCGGTTGTACCGTAGGGCAAATCACAGAGTATCATATCAACTGACTTGTCGGGTATCCCCTGCATCACTTCTAGGCAATCGCCCTGGATTATCTTATTGAGCCAATTCTTTAGGTCTTTGCCTTGCTGCACGTTTTGCTTCAAGTTCATCAATCCTTGCCCTACGTTCTTCATCCGACATATTCGCTATATTGCTGTTGACAATGGAAGTCGGCATCCCCGACAGGAGTGCTTGCTTGTCTATAAGTATCCCTGCCACCTTAGCTGCTTCACCTGGACCTGCATTTTCAATCTTATTCTCAGCCTGTATAACAGCCTTTAACGCCACCCTTTGACAAGCCTCTATAACAGACGGTATCCATTCCTGCCGTGCCTCTCTTATATCAAGTGCCATCTCGTCCCGCTTGTCCCATATAGCCTGTAATGTCGCATACGGTACACTAATTTCTTGTGAACAACGTCTGAGATTAGGCTTTTGTGTGTGCGGATTCATGTGTGTTACCATATAGGCGAGTATTTTTTCCCGTTCTTCTTCGGTGTATATTGACCCTTTAGGTCTACCGCCCTTGTTCTTAGGTGTTAAATCCAGTTCCGGTTTAGGCTCTGTTTCTTCTTTAATAAGAGGTATAAGTTCAACCACTTGCTCTACTGGTTTTACTTTTGGTGGTCTACCCCGTTTCTTTGGTTCTGCCATGCCATCACCTCACTATCCACATCAGACAATAATTCCCATTTGCGAGCTTGATATGTTCTGTTTTGTTGACACCAAGAGCAACTCCCATGATTGCGACAAGTGCGGTCTACTGCCTTGCTGCCTCTATATGGTTTGCGCCTTACTTTGCCATGCTGGATGGCTTTATCAAAACTCACAACATCACCTCATTAAACAAAAAAAATCTACATTCCTGCCGACATTAAACATATTGGAGCCCCTGGTAGGATTTGAACCCACAATCGACTGCTTACAAGGCAGTTGCCGTTCCGTTGGGCTACAGGGGCATAATAAGCAACCCGCCATGGGTCACATCGGGTTTCCATGCCCTGATAGCAGGGTCACTCCATCTGAGAGGTGCGGCGGGTCAAATATGTAGAAATACCCGTGAAGACAAATCTACCTATAAGTATTATACCACAATATTCTAATTTATGTATAAGTTGATTGAAACTTATTATAAATTATAGTTATAATATATATTTATATATATAATATCTTTATATTTGTGAAAATTCTTGCAAGTGATTACCTTGTAAAAGTGCGAAAAAATTGATATAATATATAAAAACGAAGTCTTTAAGTAACACCACAACTACTACTAACTTGGTTATTAAAAAAGAATAAAAGAAAAGACTCTAGCGAACACAAGGCATATAACAGTATTGCCGTAGTTGTTCGTGTCAGATGTATACAACACGTATGTTAAGCCCAGCGATAGCTGGGACGGAATATTATATTATATAAACGGAAACCACAAATTTTATAAAAATTATAGGGGCATAGCCCTTTATTTTTTTGTTCATTTTTAAGGGAACGAGATATATCCCCCTATACAAACATAGCTTCGTTTAATCGGGATAGTGGATAGACATACTGGTACAGGAACCGTGTTGACAAAGAGGATATAATTAAACATCAATCGCTACCGCATAGAGGTGTCTGACTTTGATTAAGAATTGGTTTTAAAATTTTGATATGTAATCTCAACACTAATTATTATATATGGGGGTGGGGATCAAAGACGGTGGTGGGAGTGTACCCCCATACCCTACCAGATAGAATTTTATAATCAAGAGGATCTGGTAGTAACCATATATTTATGCATAAATTCTGCATATCTATACAGATTGAGTAGTTGAAGGGTATATTGCTTGTGATACCTACCGAATATACCCGTAAAAATATCCGATAAGATACAGAATCGGATATATTATGGTTTTATGGGTTGAATCCAGTTGGAAACAGACAGGATCCGATTGTAATCTTAATTCCTAGTATGTTGGTGGGAATTGTCCTTATTATAAAAGAATGACCATTCGGTTAAAACTCTATATTTTCATCAATGCCATATCTCACACAATAACATATGAATACTTGCTCATATGTTCATATAAGATTGTTAACCTCTTTTTCTCTTATAGGTTTACAATTAATTAGTATAGCACATTTACTTAAATATGACGCACATTAAATATCTAATATTATGTTAAGTAAATTTACTTTACACATACTTTCTGACTGATCCAGGCAGCCGTATACCTCAAAATAAATATATATGGCATAAAAATATTTATAAAAATATCATAAAATGCTTGACAAGGTAATTGGACGGTGATATACTGAGTACAACAAAACAAACAAGCGAAAGAGAGGTAACAAAATGAAAACCGTTTATGACTTAAGCCGGGATGAGATGGACGAACTAAAAGAATCTTATGTCGAACAACTTGCAACCGATGGAATATCATGGGGAGAATTATCCGAAAGTCGCGAAATACCAGACGATATAATTTTTAACCATTACGCAGGCATTATTTTTTCCGATGATGATTTTTTATGTAACCAATAAACGAGGAGGTAATGGAAATGGCGAAAGTTTTTATTGAGGCGAAAGACCGGAAAGAGTTGGCAAAGAAAATCAATATCAATATCTATCCTATCATTAAAAAGGTAGCTGGCGGCTATATGTGTTTTGATCACATTGCTGAATACGACACATGGAAGAATCAAAAATAACAGCAAATAAGGAAAGAGAGGTAATGGAAATGAGTAACGAAATGACCACCACCAACTTAGCAGACTTTGGATGGAGAGAGAGAAAATTAGCAGCTGAATTGCTAATAGCATCATGCGAACAAGGTTTCCCTGTAGACTTTGAAGATTCTGGAGTGCAAATAATGATGAACCGTAATTCCGGTAACGTGTTTTTTGTCAACGATGAATGCCAAGTCGCAATGATGAACGGCGATAAATTGGAATCCTTTTATAACACTCCTTATCACGGTTACGAAGGCTTTGCCAACGAATTGCTTGAAATGTATAACGAAGATAAGGACAGTTGGAACCAGGAAGATATAGACTTCTTGAAAGACATAGGTATATTGACTAATAAAAATGATAGCGAAGATGAAGATTAGGATTAGTGAGTAAATAGTAACTACATGATTAACGACTAATAAGGAAAGAGAGGTAAACGGCATGACAAGAGAGCAGTTAAAGCTATACCAGAAGGTTTCCAATGCAGAGAATAAAGTGTACATCTATTTTCAAAAAGGCAATTTTAAGAAGATGCTTGAATGGCAAGTCAAGGCCCAGGAACTACGGGATCAGTTTAACCAGGAAATAGAAAAGGCCGAGAGTGCAATCTAAGCCTAATCTAATAAGGGATAAGGTATAAACCCAACCACTTATATCTTATCCCATCCAAGCAAATAAGGAAAGGGGATAAGGCATGGAAGATTTATTATTGGCACTCAGCGTATGTGGTGTATATTGGATCATAGGTATTGGAGCGATAATAGCAGCGAGTTATCTGGCAAGCATAATCAAATTTTAGCGATTAAGGAAGGGGAATAAAAATGTATTTTCAACATGGGGATATATTACTGCCAATAGAAGATATAGAACTAACTATAAACTGCAAACCACGGCATAGAGCAAGTAAGGTATATATCGAAACAAATAACTTGGACAAATACAACCGAGCAGACTCAGCATTAATCGACCTAGAGAACGGCGCAACGGTATATGCCAATAGGTTGAAAATTATCAATCACGCCCTAGGGAAAATAGTTATACCAACCGAAGAATACGACTACGACATATAGCAAATAAGGAAAGGTGGAATTGTAATGAACAGATTGGAAAAGGCAGTTATTGAAGCAAGTAAGGAAGGGGCGATTGGAATGAAGGAAAATAAATACGAATACTACACAGTTTTAGCGCAAAGGTACGTCGACTATGTTGAATATCCGAAATATAAGGTAGTCGAGTTTAAGGTGCGCGGAACATCGCATATTCAGCACCACCCAGGCAGCACCACTATACAAGGGATTAGAAAATCGGCACAAGTTAAAATTGATCAGTACCGCAAGGACGGTTACACCTTATATACTATCGTTGGTGGTAGAACGGTTGTATTAAATAATTAAAGCAAATAAGGCAGCCGGAGCCTTAATCCGGCGTAGCAAGTAAGGAGGGAAACATATGGATTTATCTAATATGGACATAAAGCAATTAAGGGAACTGGCACGGCAAGCAGCGGAGTTAGCCAGGGAAAAGGAAAAACCAAAACCATCCCGCAAGCTGCCCAAAGTGCTAACGTCATCCCAGGTGGATCAATTCTTATCAGTTATAAACACATCAACCATAACAGGCAAGCGACAAATGGCAATAATCATGGTTATGTTAAAGTGCGGTCTGCGTATATCAGAGGTAACAAAGCTGACTAAGGCAGATATAGACTTTGATAGACATACCCTATACATTCAAATGGGTAAGGGTGGCAAAGACCGATATATACCTATGAGCAACACGGTAGAAGCCTGTATAAGGGAATGGTTAAAGATTGCACCAGAGAGTAAATGGTTGTTCTCCACCTTCAAGGGCAAGCAATCGGTTGCCCGAAACATCTGCGAGATGGTTTATTCGATTAGCAAACGGGCTAAAGTTTATTTGCAGGATGGAGCAGATAAGAAACTGGTGCATCCCCATAGCTTAAGGCATACATTCGCCACAGAGTTATTGAACAAGGGAATGTCTATTGTGGATATAGGTAAGCTGCTTGGGCATTCGTACATCTCAACCACTCAGATATATACACATATATCTATGACTGACCTAATTGGCAAGATAAGGTTACTGGATAAATAAAAGCAAATAAGGCAAAAAATATAGCAGGGGCAACCCTGCTTTTTCTTATTTATTAATTATTTAGTATTGAAAAAATGAAAAAAACATAAAAAGTTGTTGACAATATAATGTCATAGCATTACAATGTGAATTGTTAAGGTAAAAATTACCGTTGACAATGTTCTTTAAAAAGAGAATACCGGAGCCGACCTTCCGAGCCGCATACCTGGAGCCATTGAGCCGGGGCAAGCAGGGAGAGATAAATTGAAAGATATGACAGGCGAGGACAAGCGGAGATACATATAAAGGAAGTGAACTAGTTGGGTCAGATTGGATTTATATGTACGGACGGTCAATCTATACCGTTTGACCAATGTTTCCAAGGTTGCCGCATAGCAGACCAACACCCTGCAAAGAAGTGCATGGCACTCCGTAACTTGCGGATGATAGCCGATGCCAGGGTATGGAACGGCAAACCCTCAGTAACGCAGTTATTGAAAGGTACAAGAGAATCATATTTAGAAATCATCCATCCTTATTATATCAATCCCCAAGATGCCATATTCCGGATCATCGGAACTAAGGCACACGCCGAGTTGGACAAATACACCGCTGATAATGAGATAGGCGAGATTAGATTAGAGTTGGAAGGTATCACTGGAGCCTTTGACTACTACGAAGATCAATGCCTTTATGACTCTAAAACCTATGGCAGTTACAAGGTAATGAAATGCCTAGGGATAGAAATGGTGAACGAACCCACCGGCGAAGTTTACAAAACAGGCCCCAAAAAAGGCCAAGTCAAGACAAAAAAGATGCCCCGTCAAGGTGTTCCAGACCTGACAGAGCAAAAACTCCAGTTAAACATGTACCGTTTAATGTTAGAGGATTCAGGTTTCCCCGTTAAGATGATGTTTCTTGACATTGCGGTAAGAGATGGTGGTATACAGATGGCCACTACCAGGGGAGTAAAGCAGAACGCATATTTGATCGAAGTCCCACATATGGACGATAGCGAGGTTCTAGCGTACTTCCGCGCAAAAAGAGATGCCCTCTTAACCGCATTAGAAAACAGACAAACACCACCACCGTGTAGCATGGACGAAAGATGGCAGGGCAGGAAATGCCAATCATATTGTAATGTTGCAGAATGGTGTGACTTAGGATGTAAGTCATGATCGATCCAATAGTAGACAAACAACGATGGGCCATGTATTCATCAGGTCTGTTTGACCGACAGATAGCAGAATTACAGGGTGTTAGCAAAAAAGCTGTAGCAGATTGGAGAAACTCTAGGCAGTTACCACCCAATAAACAACAATGGTTTGTTGTTAAACCTAAGGAGGTTAATAATTGAATATCTACGATAAATTACTGATTATCCAATCCAAACTAAAAGCACCCAAAAGCCAGTATAATTCATTCGGTAAATACGCATACCGCAACGCCGAGGACATTCTCGAAGCGGTCAAACCCCTATTGCTGGAAACCAAGACCGTCTTAAACATATCTGATGATGTGGTGATGGTAGGGGATAGGTACTATATCAAGGCGAGAGTTACTTTGAGCGATACGGAAAGCACGGACTTATATAGCGTACAGGCATTTGCTAGAGAAGAAGAAAACAAGAAAGGGATGGATGGCAGCCAGGTAACAGGAGCAGCATCATCCTATGCCCGAAAATATGCCCTCAACGGACTGTTCGCCATTGATGACACCAAGGATTCAGATAACACCAACCAACATGGAAAGGGTGAAACCAGAATCAAGCCCCAAACCAAAGTGCCAGATAAACAGAAAGCCCCACCGTTTAATGTCAACAAAATGGTTGAGGTTATCAAAACTACCGCCAAGAGTTTAGATATGACGGATGAAGAATTACTAGACTTTGCCGCAGCCGAGTATAACGTCAAGGCATTGGATGAATTAGGCAGAGAACAAGGATTAGCACTATTGGCAACGATGAAACAGTACCCCAAGAAGGAGGTTAGTTAAATGATCATTAACACCAAAGATATCATGGCAGGAAGGGTATAATGGATAAATTGGAAGAACTGAAAGACTTGGTGAACCGCATACTGGTCAAGATTGAAGCACTCGAAGGGGAGTGCTTTACTGTTGAGAAACCCAAACGATCTAAGAAGGTACGCTATGCCGAATATGTGACCATGACAGAGCAGGAACACGCTAAACTGATAGAGCAATTCGGGGTAACAGGGACGGAGGACAGGATAGACAATCTCAACCTATATAAGGGTAGCACGGGCAGGAAATACGCTAGCGATTATTTGACTATCCTGGCATGGGAACGGAAGAACCCTGCACCCAAACCTAAGACATTAGACAAGGAACGGCAGGAGAGGATGATATGAGGGGTACAGAAGTTAGTGAAATTATAGATTTAGCTTATACATGGCAGGAAAGGGCAACTGAGGCCGAGGCTGAGGCTGCGGATTGGCGGGAAGTGGCAAAACAACACATGGAGAAGGTTTGTAAGTTGGAGGCCGAGGTTGAGCGGTTAAAGCTGATGGTTACATCTATAACCGAGGGATTGGATGAAGCCATAGAAACCAACCATTACCTAGAAAAAATTATTGACGGGTTAAATGCTGATTTGCGGATTGTAGCAACTGATGAATCAACAGAAGGGTATCCCTGCATTTGTAGTATATGCGAATTAGCTTGTAAATGTCCGGACGAGAAAAGGGATC
>ENA-UOOK01005482-UOOK01005482.1-fermentation-metagenome-genome-assembly--contig:-NODE-5482-length-12736-cov-5.738112_pt1 | contig 12736 bp, 18 predicted proteins | sample MGYA00245777_ERZ724023 | MGnify/ENA primary metagenome ERZ724023 (study PRJEB28704, sample SAMN03018312) | fermentation metagenome | biome: anthropogenic terrestrial biome; feature: soil; material... | reverse complement strand
TTTACATTTTATTAAAATGATTGTATCACGCTTTGAAAACAAAATCAATTCGTTTTTAAAACCAGATGCAATATTTTGATAAAAGAATATTAATATTTTTAAGGAATTCGCTGATTAAGGCGAATTTTTTTATCTGTTTTCCGGTGGAATGAAAGGAGGAATGAAATGAAATATCCAAAGACCGTGGAAGACGGCTACCGGAAACTGGCCTTCGGCGGAATCGGAAGTGCAGTACGGCTGCTCTTTTTACGAGAAGAGGAATCACTGCCGAATTTTGATAAATTGGATCTCTATTGTGTACAGGAAATTCGCAGAGGAAAAGATGGCATTTTGGAAATTAAATTCTACGACCGACTGCGTGCAATGGAATGTCTCGAAGCTTATCAAAACCATTCGGAAGGAGAACCGCTGCAGGAAGCTTTATCAGCCTGTGCGAAAGCACTCAATCACGATCATGATTCTGCGGTTTAGCAAAAAGCAACTGACGGCGATGACGTGGTGGTGCAGAGAAAGCAAAGCCGAAAATTTTGATGCGATTATCTGCGACGGCGCGGTGCGCAGTGGCAAAACGCTATCAATGGGACTGGGTTTCATCTTTTGGGCAATGAGTACTTTTAACCATGGAAGTTTTGCGTTCTGTGGAAAAACCATTCGCTCCCTTTGGCGAAATCTAATGGGAAATCTTCTTCCTATGCTCAATACCGCCGGGTTTTCGGTTTCACTTCGTCGGAGCGAAAATAGGTTTCTCGTAAAAAAGGGAAACAAGGAAAACTGCTTTTTTCTCTTTGGAGGCAAAGACGAAAGCAGTGCCATGCTGATTCAGGGGTTAACACTCTGCGGAGTTTTTTTCGATGAAGTTGTCCTAATGCCGCGTTCCTTTGTGGAACAAGCATTGGCGCGCTGCAGCGTGGATAATTCTCGCTTTTGGTTCAACTGCAATCCAGAAGATCCTACTCATTGGTTTTACCAGAAATGGATCAAAAAATGCAAAGAAAGGAATGCTTTTTATTTACATTTTACAATGGAGGATAATCCGGGGCTCTCAAAAAAGGTGCGTTTGCGCTATGAGCGGCTCTATGAGGGTGCTTTTTATGAGCGCTTTATTAAGGGACGCTGGGTATGTGCACAGGGATTGATTTATCCATTTATGACTTCGCCGCAAATGATTGTTTCTCCACCGGGAGTTTGCTCTGAATATGCGGTTAGTTGCGATTACGGAACCAAAAATCCAAGTTCTTTTGGCCTTTGGGGAAGAAAGAAAAATGTTTGGTACCGGGTGGACGAATATTACTATGACGGACGTCAAAGTGATTCCCGCACCGATGAGGAACATTATAAAGCACTCGAAACGCTTTGTGAAGGAAAAAAGATTCATTGGATTACGGTGGATCCTAGTGCCGCAAGTTTTATAGAAGTGATTCGCCGCCACGGGAAATTTCGTGTGATTCCTGCTAAAAATGATGTACTCGAAGGGATTCGAAAAACAAACCTTGCTTTAAAAGAAGGCAAAATTCGAATTTGCAGTACCTGCGGCAATACCATTCGAGAATTTTCTCGATATCGCTGGCAGGAAAGCCGTGAGGCACCGGTCAAAGAGGAGGATCATGCGATGGACGATATCCGGTATTTTGTTATGACTCTATTGGGCAGAGAGGAAAATGCGTGGGCGTTGGCTCTGCCCCGCGGAAAGGAGGATTCATGAAATCCTTATTCAAAAAGAAACAGGAACCTTCGGCAGTTGCAGTTCAGACGAGAAATAGCCTTTATCCCTTTCAATCTTTGCGGGACTATATTCCGCAGAACTCCGGTGAGCTGCAACTTTATGACCAATTGCGCCAAATGGTCCCTATTATTGATGCTGCGATCGATAAGATTCTGCGGCTGATTGGCTCTTTCCAAGTACATTGCAGTGACGTTGACAAAGAAGCACCTTTGCAAAACTTTTTGCAGACGGTACAGGTGAACGCTACGAACTGCGGTCTGGAACGTTTTTTGTTGGAATATCTTGATCAACTGCTTACTTACGGCAATGCAGTGGGGGAAATCGTTTTACAGAACGGACAGATTGCGGCTCTTTACAATGCATCTTTGCGGGATGTGGAACTGATTGCTAAAACGCCGCTTTCTCTCGAAGTAAGAAGACGGACTCTTTCCGGCAGTGAACCAGTTCCCTATCCGGAACTGGTGATGGTAACGGCGCTAAATCCGCCCCCAGGTTCGGCAAAAGGGGTAAGTCTTTTGAGAAGTCTGCCGTTTGTAACGGGAATTTTATTGCAGATTTTTCACACGTTAGGGGTCAACTGGGAGCGCGTAGGAAATGTTCGGTTTGCTGTAACCTGTGAGCCGGGACGGGACGGAGAACCGTTTGCAAAAGAACGTGCGGAACAGATGGCAACTCAATGGAAACGGGCAATGACTTCCAGAGACCCAAGTGATTTTGTAGCGGTAGGAAATGTCCATATTCAGGCGATCGGTGCAGATAACCAGATCCTTAACAGCGAAATTCCGGTGCGGCAAATGCTGGAACAGATTGTTGCAAAGCTGGGTATTCCTCCATTTTTACTGGGCCTTTCTTGGTCTAGTACAGAACGAATGAGCAGTCAGCAGTCCGATCTTCTTACTAGCGAACTGGAATCCTACCGAAGACTTCTGGAACCGGTCATTCGCAAAATCAGTACACTTTGGCTGAGACTTTCCGGCAGTTTCGGAACAGTCTCGATCGACTGGGATGATATCTCGCTTCAGGATACAACAGAACTTACAAATGCGGCGCATGTGCGTGCGCAGACAAAGCTTTTGGAGGAACAAATTCGAAAACTGAAAAAGGAGAATGCAAATGCGTAATGGAACCGTTTTAAAAAGCGGTGCTCTGCCGGACACAGATGCGCTGAATAAAATTAATCAATACACTCGAAGACCATTTTCTGCAGAGGAAGTTTATACCTTTCGGGTGGCGTTGTGTGATAACGAAATTGACAGGGATTATGAGCGCTTTACCACAAAAGCTCTTTCTGATCTCGGGAAGCTGTTTTTAGGAAAAACCGGAATTTTTAATCATAGTATGGACGCTTCTACACAGGTTGCCCGCATTTATGATACGGCATTGGAAACAGATCAAAGTCGGAAAACAATGGCAGGAGAGCCATATTGCAGACTGGTCGCAATGGCCTATCTGCCGCGATGCGATAAAAATCGCGATTTGATGTTGGAAATTGACAGCGGAATGAAAAAGGAAGTCAGCGTTGGCTGTTCCGTTGGAAGTATGACCTGTTCGATCTGTGGAACAGACTTACGGGAAAAATCCTGCGGCCATCAAAAAGGAGAACTTTATAACGGCAAAGTTTGCTGTGCAGTGCTTTCCAATCCGCAGGACGCCTATGAATGGAGCTTTGTAGCGGTCCCCGCGCAGAGGGAAGCGGGAGTAACAAAAGGATTTAAAAATTCTGGAATGGAAGACGACGCAGCGTGGGGAAAACGGTATCGCGAAAAGTTGATGAAAGAAACAGTAAAAGCGATTTCTTTACTGCATCCGGAAATTGAGGGCGATACGGTACGACGAATGGCCTTAGCACTTTCGCCGGAGGAATTGGAGCAGGTGGAAAATTCTCTGCAAAAAAATCTGCAGGAAAAGCTCCCGCTTGCGCCTCAGCTGATGCGCAGAGAAAAAAAAGCACAGAAAAATGACAATGAACCCTATTGTATTTGATTTTGCACTAAAAAGGAGAGAGGAAAAAACATGAAAATTTCTATGAATGGTTTTGGAGAAAATATGGCGACCTTTGCATGCGGTGGTACCACAGTTTATGGAAGCCTGGTAAAAATGAGCGACAACGGAACGGTTTCTCCCTGTGTGAGCGGAGATGTCTTTTGCGGCGTTGCAAATTCGGTAAGAAATGGATTTACAGCAGTTCAGCTCGACGGATATCGGGAGATCCCTTATACGGGGACAGCGCCAAAGGTTGGCTATCAGACCTTAGCAGCTTCTGGAGCGCAAAGCGTTTCGACTGTTTCTACGGGTGGGCGAAGCTATTTAGTTATCAGTGTAGACCCCAGCGCTATAACAATCGGAATTATGCTTTAATTAAGAGAGGAGATTTTATTATGGCTTTTTATGAAAATCTGCGATTGGAAAAAGGAATGTATGGCACTGGAAAATCTTTTACAGATGTGCTGGAATCTTTGGACCATTCTGAAAATTATAAAGGTACATCACTCGAAAATTTGGATGCTTATCAGAGACAGCTAAAGCGTTTTGACATCCGAGTAAGTGGGAGAACCAGCGACCGGGTGGAAAAATTTTTCCAGTCCGGCGATAGTGCTGCCCTTTTCCCGGAATATGTCTGCCGCGCGGTTCGTCAGGGAATAGAACAGGAAAACTTACTTCCTTCGATTGTGGCAACCACTACACAGGTGGAAGGACTTGACTACCGTACAATTACCAGCACGCCGACGAATGAGGAAAAGTCGCTTAAGCCGGTAGCGGAAGGCGCAAAAATTCCGGAAACCGTTGTGCATGTGCAGGATCATCTGGTGAAGCTTCAGAAACGTGGCCGCATGTTGGTGGCAAGCTACGAAGCTTTACGATTCCAGCGGTTGGACCTTTTTACGGTTACGCTGCGCCAAATCGGCGCTTATATTGCCCGTGCACAGCTTGGTGATGCGGTAGATGTTTTGCTTCATGGAGACGATGGAAAAGATAATGTTACTTCCATTACGGCTTCTGGTACCAGCGGAGTTGCTTATAAAGATCTCGTTTCTCTTTGGGCTTCTCTTTCTCCTTATCAAATGAACACTATGTTGGCGGGAACTGAAGCGGTTCAGGACCTTTTGAATATTTCCGAATTGAAAGACGCGAAAGCGGGACTTAATTTTCAGGGAACCGGAAAATTGGGGACACCGGTTGGTGCAAATCTTTTGCATGTACCGGATGTGCCCTCGAAAACAGTGGTTGGCCTTGATAGCACCTGTGCATTGGAGATGGTTCAGGCCGGTGATATTGTCACCGATTATGATAAGCTGATTGACCGTCAGTTGGAGCGCGCTTCCATCAGCATGATTGCAGGCTTTACAAAAATTTTCGGCGGCGCCGTTAAAACGCTGACTTATCAGGCTTAACAGATGGACGAAATGGCAGTGATGGAGCGATTTGCTTTTTATCGGGGATTGAATGAGGAGGAAGCACAGCCTTATTTTACCTTGGTGAGAGACGCGATCGCTCAGATTGAAGAAGCGCGGCGAAAAGATATTCCAGGGGGAGAGACGCTGCTCTGCGCCGCTGCCGCCGCTTTAGCAAATTGGCAGGCATCGCTTTTAAATGGCGGCGGCAGCTTCTCCGCAGGAGAAGTCCGGATGCAATCCGGTTGCGGCGCAACGGAAAAAGCTCTATGGGAGCAAGCCAAACGCGCAGCGTCTCCTTTTCTTCAAGATCATTTTTATTTTGGGAGGATATTATGAGCCGTTCGGAATTGGTAAAAAGTCTTCTGCTGCGATATGGAAATGAGTTTTTTTGGAATGGAAATTCTTATCGCGGACTTTTTCGGACACTTGATCGAAAAGTGCAGGAAGGCAGATGCTATCGCCTGATTGCGCCTGCGGATTTTTTACCAATGATCGGCGATGAAGTGAGAGATGAAAAGTATTTTTATACGATCCTTCGCGTAGATGGCGTATTCGTTTCAGAAAAACGCCTTTATACATGGTGTATTGTAGAACAAAAAGACGGTTGGGAGAGATCGGAAAATGACACTTGAACAAATAGAAAGCCTTACGGAAAAAATCAGCAAAGAGCTTGAGATGGAGGTTTTACGCGGAGAGCATTCTGTTGAGGGGGATACATAATGAGTGAAACGATGAGCTTTCGTGATTTTTATTGGCCGCGTTTACCGGATCAAGTGGAAATTAAGGCCTCTCGGAGAGTACATGCTTTGGAACAGCCGTATGATGGAGAAGTTTTGCAGGAACTGGGAGGAAAAGGTCGAGAAATTTTAGGAAAAGGGATTTTTTTAGGAGAAAATGCCAGAGCGGTTTTTAATCATTTAGCCGAACTCTTACAGAATCCTAAAGGAATTTTATCAGCGCCGGGCTTGTCTGTTCCGATTGAAGCGATTTTTGAGGAACTCAAATTGGAGGGAACTCCGCGACCCGACCGGATTGCTTATTCGTTTCATTTTATTGAAATTCTGCAGAGCAAGTCGGTTGAAAAGCCGCGAGAAACGATTATCGGAAAAGAAGGTTCTCTCTGGGTGGAGGCAATTCGCAACCATACAACGGTTGACCTTCTCTTGGAAAAGAATCCTTGGATTTGCAGACCTGATCAGCTTCCGATAGGAAAGAAGTTGATCCTTTTCTGATGATTTATGATTATATTTCCGGGAAGGGGCGGCATTTACGGCTGCCCCAGCCCGTTTCGATACAAATAGACTGGGAGGAGGATTCCCCGGCAGCTTCCTTCAAGGGAACCTTTCCAATGATGGATAAAGAATTTTTTGGCGGAAAGATTCAGGTGACAAATGATAGTGGAGTAACTGCTTTTATAGGAATACTGGATGAGATACGCACGTTCCTTGGAAACAGCGCCGAACTTTTTTTGCAGGCAAGAAGCCCCGTTGGGATTTTACTTGATAGTGAAGCAATGCCGGTAACTTATCCTAATCCCAGTCTGCAAATTTTATTTTCTGCCTGTGCAGAGCCTTATGGATTTTATCTTTCTGAAAAAGAAAATGAGTTTATGAAGACCTCTTATTCGGTGGAAAAGGGAAAAAGTGAATGGCAGGCGCTTAACGGATTCTGCAAAAAATTTCTTGGCAAAACCCTTTTTGCAGATGGATGGACTCTTTCCATGAAAAAATCCAAATATCCGATCCTTATTTTAGGAGACAATGGGCAGAAAATTTTGGAGGAAATACGGAGACAATCCATTTATCAGCGTGTTTCTGCAGTTTACGGCAAAGAGCAAAACAACTGGAAATTAATGGAGGAAGATGTCGAGACAAAATCGATGGGAATTTTGCGCAGGCGGTTTTCTGCCGATCCACAGGCCGCTTTACAGAAAGCACTCAAAAAAGAGGAAACGGTGCAGGTACTTTGTGCGGGAGCGGTTGCTGCGCATCCGCTGCAGCCCGTTTGGCTTCATGGAGAATCTGATTGGGTCGTTTCTGCAGTTCGCTACTGCTTAAACGAACAAGGGGAGTCAACGAGACTTACCCTGCGAAAGGAGAAGCTAAAATGTGGCTGACGGAAAAAATGCGCAATCTTGCGAAATCATCGCCCGCAGGCAAAGTGGCAGATGTAATAGGAGACGAAAGCCTTCAGACGGATTCCGAATATCGAAATGTTGCACAAGTTGGGCCATGGGGAATCCTTTGGAAGGCTCCCATGAGTGCGCAGACAATTTTGGTCGATACCAATTTGGGAAAAACGTCGATCGGGGCAGTCCAGACTGAAAAGAATCTGGAACCCGGAGAATTGCTTCTCTTTTCACAGGGAGGAGCGCAAATTTATTTAAAAAATAACGGCGAAATTGTCCTTAACGGACAGGTATTCGCAGCAAAAAAGGAGTGACTGTGTGGAGGCAGCTTTAAAAGATGGAGATATTCTGCAAAATGCGGCCGGTCAGTTTCAGATGCTGGATGGAATAAACGCATTGTTTCAGCGGGCGGCATTCCGATTAAATGTAAAAAAAGGCGCTTTTTGGTATGCGCCGGAGTTTGGAAGCCACTTATTTGAGTTGGATCGTTCGGCTCCGGAAAGCGAAAATATTGCACTTTCTATGGCGGCTGAAGCGCTGCTCCCCATGCCGGAGGCGAAAGTGATTTCGGCAGAAATTTATGAGGACAGAATTTCTTTTATAGTGGAAATTTTTAACGAACGCAGAAAAATCGAGGTGAAATATTCTTGATGATTACTTATGAAGACTTAGTAGGAGAAATGAAAAATCTTTATTTCGAAAAATCAGGGACTTTTCCAGATGAAGCTTCTGATTTGGGAATCCGATTCCGCGTGTTGGCAGGAGAGTTATATAACCTTTTTGCAGAACTTGATTGGATGAAGAAGCAAATGAACTTTACAACTGCAGAAGGGGAAGAACTCGACAAACATGCGCTGGAGCGCGGCTTAACCAGAATAGAAGGAACTGCGGCTTTCGGAACTTTGCAGTTTAAAAGGGCAAAAGCGCTTTGGTTTGATGTTGCAATTCCAAAAGGAACAATTTGTCAGACACAGGATGGCACTGCCTTTGAAACGATAGAGAAAGGGGTCCTTGGAATTAACCAACTTTCGGTTTCAATCAAAGCAAAAGCTCAAAAAGGGGGAATTTCAGGAAACGCAAAAGCGGGAACAATTACCCATTTTGTTACGGCCGTTTCAGGAATTGAAACGGTTACGAATTTGTCTGATTTTTCCGGAGGGACAGATACCGAATCTGATGAGATGCTGCGGCAGAGAATCAAGGATAGTTTCAGCCAAATCAGTACCGGCAGCAATGCAGCGTTTTATCAAAACAAAGCAATGAGCCATGAAGGAGTCAGAGACGTTTATGTAGTACCAAGAGAAAACGGAGTGGGAACCGTTGGAGTATATATTGCTGCAACAGGCGGAGTCCCATCGGATGCACTTCTTTCGGAAGTTGAACAGGATCTTCAAAAGTCCCGTGAACTCAACGTGACAGTTTCAACTCATCCGATTTCTGTTATTTCTCTTGATGTAGAAGCACAGCTTGTATTTACAGAAGGAGTCGATAAGCAGGCGGCAATCACTCAATGTAAGTCCGCAATTCTTGGCTTATTTGATTCCTTAAAGATTGGACAGCCACTTACTTATAGTGCTGTTTATGCTGCCATTTATGGGACCGGAGCAGTTACGGATATGACAGTCTATTTTTATGGGACGTCAGTTCCGACCCAAAATAAGCTTCTGATTGCCGGAACGATTATGGTAAAGGAGAAGAGCTGAAAATGGGCGCATTAGAACGAATGAAAGAACAAATGAAAGCAATCCCTCTTTATCGTTTAGATGGTACCACTACCGTTGATCATGAACTAGAAGCATACGCTTCCGTACTGGATCGATGTGAACAAACCCTTCTGGAGCTTTATCGGGAAAATTTTGCAGCGACCGCAGAGAGTTGGGGACTGGAACTCTTTTCAAAAGAACTTAGAACAGCAGATGGAACACTTGCGGAACAGCAAAGTGCTGCAAAAGTTCTCTTTTCGCTTGACGATGACCATTTTACAAAGTGTGATATGGAAAAAATTACACAGGCAGCGGGGCTTTCCTGCAATGTAGAGGAGTATCCGAAAGAAGGTACCATTCGTTTTGTCCTTTTGGGGGAGCCGCGAAATCTTGCTCGTTCAGTCCGAATTTTAAGGCGTTTTTTTCCAGTCCATCTGATTGGTTTGGTTGATCATCGAAAAGACGCTTGGGAAACTTTAGATAATCGAAATCTTACGTGGTCTGATTTGGACAGGAGAGGACTTTCATGGGAGCAAATGGACCAGACAGATGGTGTGATTGAAATTTAAAGGGGGAAAATAATTTGTCAAATCAAAATAAAACTTCTCTTGGGCTGCATGACTGGAAAGCGGACGATAAACCTGTTCGTTTGGATTTTGCACAAGACAATCAACTGATTGACGGCCTTTTGACAGCACATTTTAACGATAACAGCCGCCATAAAAATGCAGATGATCCAGTGCCGATGACGATAAATTCTTATGTAGGAGACGGTAAGGCACAGCAGGTAATCTCTTTGCCGTTTGCGGCAAGGCTGGTCCTTGTCTATCGTCAGAATCTATCTGCGGTTGGAATGCGTACCAGCGGAGAATTAGGAGCCTATTGTGCGTTTGCGGTTTCATCGGGAGAAGCGATGGCAGGATTGTTCCTCGACGGGACCAGTCTTACCGTGATGCAGGATACCAATACAAGCACTACAAAGGTTCACAATTCTTTTAACGAATCAAATACAGAATATGAATACATAGCTTTTCGATGATTTGCAATACTAAAATAATTGCAGTAAAATAGAAGACACAAAATTGCGCAGTCGGAGGGTTCTTATGCTGGAAAATGAAGAAAAAAAGGTAAAAGTAATTCTGGTGGAAGTTGATACCGGGGAATATGATGTGGAATCTTCACTTGCGGAACTGTATGAATTAGTATACAGCGCAGGCGCGGAACCTTTCGGCACGATCACGCAAAAGCGTCCTGCACCGGATCCGGCAAGCTGTGTTGGTTCCGGAATGCTGCAGCAGATTGCTGATTTTTGCGCGGTTCATGAAATTGATCTGGTCGTATTTGACCGGGACCTTTCTCCAACTCAAATTCGTAATGTGGAAGAGGCGACAAAGGTTCGGGTAATCGATCGAACCATGTTGATTCTCGATATTTTCGCAAGTCGTGCAAGATCCAGCGAAGGAAAACTACAGGTGGAACTGGCACAGCTTCGGTATCTCTTGCCGCGCCTCTCCGGCAGAGGAAAAGAGCTTTCTCGGTTGGGCGGCGGAATCGGAACTCGTGGTCCAGGTGAGACCAAGCTGGAAACAGACAGACGCCATATTCGTGCACGGATTGAAAATCTCAAGGCACAGCTGCAAGATGTAGAAAAACACCGAGCACAAATTGACCGCCGTCGTAAAAAAGAGGGCGTGATCACAGTTGCGCTGGTGGGCTATACAAATGCCGGAAAGAGTACTTTGATGAATGCTCTGACTAATGCCGGTGTACTTGCGGAAGACATGCTTTTTGCAACACTGGATCCGACCGCCCGTGCCTTAAAGCTTCCCAATGGAGTTACGGTCATGCTGATCGATACGGTTGGTTTTATTCGAAGACTGCCTCATCATTTGGTGCAGGCATTTCATTCTACACTGGAACAAGCAGTTCAGGCAGATATTATTTTAAATGTTTGTGATGCTTCCAGCCCGGAAGCACAGACCCATTTGAAAGTGACCCAAGAAATTTTAACACAGCTTGGCTGCCGAAATCGTCCAGTGATATCGGTCCTCAATCAGTGCGATAAAGTACCGGAACTTTCTGAAATCCCGATGATTGGAAATGCAGTACGAATCAGTGCCAAGACCGGTGCAGGGCTGGATTCCCTTTTGAAAGCGATCGAACAGAATCTGCCGGTGAATGTCAGAAAAGTTTCTTTACTTTTGCCTTTTGAAAAGGCTGGTTTAGCGGCAAAAATTCGAAAAGAAGCAACTTTGCTTTCAGAAAGTTATGTAGAAAATGGCCTTTGTATTTCTGCTATAGTAGGAGAAGAACTTTATAATCTTTTAAAAGAATATGAGGTCAAAGACTCTCCGGAAAAGCCATAATCATAAAAAGCAACTTTAAATCCTACTTGACATGACGAATCCCCCAATCGTAGTTTTATTTTCTACGATTGGGGGATTCTTTTCATATCAGCTTTTTGGGCCTAGTTCAAAATTGAAATCTGAGAACTTAAAAAATTTTTTAGTCGTTAGAAAAAACGTGTACAATTTCGCCTACAAACATATTGTGATAATCTTTGTTTGGGTACCAACGCTCATCAAGCGTCTGATCGAGCAAATATTTTGGCTCCAGAGGCTGGCGATAAAGCTTTTTACAAATAAAGGTGAGTGAAGCTTCTTTAAAAATCGGTGCCTCTTTAAATTCTGCCAGATGCAGACCCGCTTCCGTAATCTTCTGATTTTCTCCGCCGGAGTGGCTTCCGCAGTAATTGAGTGCGTCACGGTAGCCGTCTTTTAAAAAGGTAATAGAAAAATAATCTTCCTGATCAATGAACTCTAAGGTGTGACGCTGCGGCCGAATAAAGGAAAACACCACATTCTTTCCCCAAAGTACACCAACACCGCCCCAGGAGGCTGTTAAAGTGCTGCAGGATTCCGGAGTGCCGGCAGAAACCAACATCCAGTCCTTTGCAATTTTGTTAAAAGGCGAAAATTCAAATTTGTCCAAAGAAATTTCTTTCATAGCAGATAACCTCCAATCATCTGTAAACATACATTTTATTTGATTTATTATGATTTATTATACCATACTGTATAAACTTTGAAAACTCGTTATTCCGATAAAATCACGTTTTTAGAGAGATTGCACAGCCTTTATCAGGTTATTTTTATACAAAACTGTGAAAACTGTGGAATATGAATATTTATGCAATAAATCCTTGATTTTATGAATAATAAGTGTATAATAAGAGCCACAAAGAAAAACAACGGAGGCTTTATCATGGATAAGAAAAATATTAAAAAAGTGGTTCTAGCTTATTCGGGAGGCTTAGATACCTCTATCATTATTCCCTGGCTGAAAGAAAATTATAACAATTGCGAGGTCGTCGCGGTTGCGGCAGATGTTGGACAGGGAATGGGCGAACTGAATGGTCTGGAGGAAAAAGCAAAGAAGACAGGTGCTTCTAAACTTTATATCGCCGACCTCAAAAAACAGTTTGTTGAGGACTATATTTGGCCGACACTGAAGGCAGACGCCGTATATGAAAATAAATATCTTTTGGGAACCAGTTTTGCCCGTCCGCTGATTGCAAAGCGTTTGGTGGAAATTGCAGAGGCCGAGGGCGCCGACGCAATCTGTCATGGCTGCACCGGCAAGGGCAACGATCAGGTCCGTTTTGAGCTTTCCATCAAAGCCTTTGCTCCTAATATGCCGATCATTGCTCCATGGCGTGAGTGGAACTTAAAATCCCGTGATGAAGAAATTACCTATGCAGAAGCTCATAATATTCCGCTGAAAATCA
>ENA-UOOK01005480-UOOK01005480.1-fermentation-metagenome-genome-assembly--contig:-NODE-5480-length-12737-cov-23.839852_pt1 | contig 12737 bp, 9 predicted proteins | sample MGYA00245777_ERZ724023 | MGnify/ENA primary metagenome ERZ724023 (study PRJEB28704, sample SAMN03018312) | fermentation metagenome | biome: anthropogenic terrestrial biome; feature: soil; material... | reverse complement strand
AGGCGAAGAATAATTGAACGAAAGCCTTTCGCAAGAAATTTAAACAGTTTCTAAATCGGGGATGTCGCTTTGAACGGCGTCCCCGACTAATCATATTTCCCCTTTTTATTTTTTTAACTGTCTTTTTTCTGTGAAATGTTTTCATTGTTACTAAAAAATAGTAGTTTTGTATTGTTTAAATAAATAAGAATAGAAATATAGAATGATATGGAACGGTTAACACCTCAAGAAGAATCTGTTATGTTGCTTATATGGCCGTTGGGAGAATGTGCTATTAAAGATGTCGTCGATAAGATGGAGGAACCCAAACCCCCTTATACGACCGTAGCATCTATCTTCCGAAACCTTGAAAATAAAGGCTTTCTCACGAAAAGAAGGTTCGGAAACGTAAAGGTCTTTAAACCGAAAATTTCCGAAGCCGCCTATAAAACCCATTTTTTATCGGGTGTGGTAGAGAATTATTTCGATAATTCGTACAAAGAATTGGTTTCTTTCTTCGCGAAAGAACAAAAGGTAACTTCCGACGAGTTGGAAGAGATTATTCGTTTAATCGAGAACGCCCGCAAATAAGAACCGGGCGATTCGTATAAAAATGATTCGCGGCTATGGAAACATTTTTTATATATGCCATTAAGGTAAACGCCGCATTGGTGTTTTTTTACCTGCTTTACTTCTTCCTGTTGAGGAAGGATACCTTCATAGAGTTGCGCCGCTACTATTTCCTGTCGGCTATTGTATTTTCATTAGCCTATCCGTTTTTCACCGTCGATGCGTTGGGTAATATGCTGCCTGTTGTGTCTGAAAAGCAAGACGCAACGGTTACGGTCATGCTCGGCGAGTCGACGATGGCGGTGGTGGAAGAGCCGCCGGCTCACGCCTTCCATGTGAATTGGAAAAAGATCGTATATGGGATGTGGCTGGCAGGAACCGGTTTGTTGTTGCTGCGCTTTTTCGGACAGCTTATTTCCATCTTGCGTATAAAGCGTCGAAGCATGAAATGCCGCATACACACGATTCCTGTGTATCATCTTCCGGAAGAAGCAAGGCCTTTTTCTTTCTTCCGATGGATATTTATAGATGATGCGATGCATTCCGATAACGAATTGAATCAGATTCTTTTGCATGAACAGGTGCATGTAAAACAATGGCATTCCGTCGATATTTTATTGGGCGAATGTGTTTGCATTTTTTGCTGGTGGAATCCGGTAGCGTGGCTGATGAAGCGGGAAATAGCCATCAACCTCGAGTATCTGGCCGATAGCGCCGTGTTACAGCGGGGAGTGGATAGCCGTGATTACCAATACCACCTTTTACGACAGACGTATCATGAAACTGCAGTTCAGATAGTAAATAATTTTAATGTATCACAACTTAAACAACGTATTATGATGATGAATAAGACAAAGTCGCCTGCTCGGAAGCTGGCGAAATACTTTTTGGTGTTGCCGTTGGCATTTCTTTTCATAACGGCTAACAGTGTATATGCCCGTTCGCATGGGCCGCAAGACGCCGACGAACAGGTGTGGCAGGATAAGAACAAGCCGCTCAGTAAGAGCGACGAGGTATTTAACGTCGTGGATACTCCTCCGCATTTTGGACAAGGGGCGCATAGCGAATCGATAATGGATTTTATTTATTCCGAATTGAAATATCCGCAAATAGCAGCGGAGAACGGTATCGAAGGAAGGGTGATCGTACAGTTTATTATAGAGAAAGACGGTAGGGTTTCCAATGCGAAGATTATTAGAGGAATCGATCCTTCGTTGGATAATGAGGCCGTCCGGATGGTGAATGCGATGCCCAAATGGACGCCGGGAGAACATAAAGGCGAGATTGTACGCGTGGAATACACACTTCCCGTTGTTTTTGCATTATCGGATGGTAAAAAGGTCAAAATTGAAGTGACGGATGTAAAGGTAGGTATGGATAATGGAGATGAGGAAGTTTTTGAAGTGGTAGATGAGCCAGCGGCTTTTCCCGGCGGACAGCCTAAACTTATGAGTTTTTTGAACGATAATATTCAATACCCTGTTGAAGCTCAGAAAAAAGGAATACAAGGCCGGGTTATTGTACAGTTTATTGTAAGGAAAGACGGACGTATATCCGATGCGGTTGTTCTCCGGGGAGCGGATCCTCTATTGGATGCGGAAGCTTTGCGTTTGGTGAATGTGATGCCTGAATGGATTCCGGGCAAATTGAAAAAACAACCGGTCAATGTCCTGTTTACGTTGCCGGTTGTTTTCAGTCTGCAAAAATAATACGGTTTTGATAACAGGGAGCGTCCCACGAAGTAACGCTCCCTGTTATATAAATAGGATAAATGGTAAATGGAATGATGTACAAGTTATTTATTGTCTCTGTTTTCTTTATTGGGAGTCTGTCCTTATTCTCTCAAGAACAGGTATTAGAACCGGAACAGAAAATGATCGAACGGATTGAAGTCCTGAAAAAAACAATGCAATTTCAGGAAATGATTCATTTGATTGATTCAATGGAGTGCAAAATTCCCTATTGTTTTGAGACGAAAGCAGAGGCTCAGAAATTCTTAGGGTATCTCGCACAAACAAAAGAAACCATCCGGGCCGGATTGCTGGCTTATCCCGATAGTACAGCCCTGCTGGAACGGTTTGCCGAAATCGCGCAAGAGATAGGGGACAACCGCCTTGCCATGCAGATTGCGAATGCCATAACCGATAAAGTGCCTGACCCTGCATGGATGATAAAGAAGGCGGAGTTTGCTTATGCCGCCGAGGACTATACGCAGGCGATTGTTCTTTCAGACAGTATCCTGCAAGAGGTGACGGTCCCGTCGGTCGTCCGGTTGAAAGCGAGAAGTCTGGCGAGGCTCGACAGTGTCGCCGAGTCTATCCGGGTGTTGGAAACCGAATATCGTCGCAATCCTGACGATTATATGACGATGAAGCAATTGGCGAACTTGTGTCTGGCCGTGGATTCTGTCGATAAATTAGTCCTCATTACCGACGCTTATCTGGAAAAGGACTCGGTGAATGCGGATATCCTCAATCTGAATGCGAAAGGAAATTATCTCAGCAATCATTTTCAAAAAGCGGTGGAAAGATATACGGTATTGGAACAACTGGGTATCGAGTTCGATTACGATCAAAATCTTTTTGCCGGCTTAGCCCATTACCGCGCGAATGAATCATATCCGCTGGAAGCCCATCAGTATCTGTTGAAAGCCGATAGTTTATCGAAAGGAAAGTTTTTTGAGGTGAAATTTTATAAAGCGATCACCGCCGAAGTAATCGGCCAAACGGAGAAAGCATACACCTATTATAACGAGGCGTACCAATTAATCAAACCGGATACGGCACAGTTGGTGAATGTCCAGAACCGGTTGGGAAGAATGGCCATGATGAACGGGAAGCCGGAAATTGCAATAACACATTATCTTCAATCCCTCGAATATGATAACGACAATGAATTCACCTTAATCAGTCTGGCGTTGGTGTATGATTATTTGGAGGATGAAAAGCAGGCGCTCACGTATTATCGGCATCTTTTGGAAGTTGCGCCTGATACCATCCATAATCCGTATAGCAAAAGAGCCTCGGAACGCATAAGGGAGTTGGACAAGAAGGAAAGTGCGAGGAAAAAGTAGCGTTCTCATCCCAAGCGATTTTAATCATAAAAATCCCTCGTCGGAAAGGCGAGGGATAAAATCGATTTTTACTTGAAAACAAGAGGAACGATCAGTTTCACTCCGAAGTTTCGACCCATATTGTAAACGCCCGTTCGGCCGGTAACGGGGTTTTCGTCGGCATATTTCAATCGGCTCAGGTGATTCTGATAGGCTCTGTCCGTCAGGTTATCGGCTGTAAAATAGAGCGAAGCCACCGTACGTCCCTTGCACATGAAGTCGGTGCCGAAAGCCGCATTGAGCAATACATAAGCCGGCGTAACGGTTTCGGTGTTGAAGGCGGAATAAATATGATCTTGCTTCAGGTTATACTCCAACTCCAACGAAATATAGGTGTTGTTCAGTATCTTGCCATGGCGAATGAGATCGTACCGGAGCTCGGATATCCCTTTGGGAGCAGGCGTATAGGGAAGATATTTGGTGGAATCGGATTGATTGAGCTGCACGGAATTTACGTACGAAAACGTATTTTGAAAATGTAGCCGCTCCACGGGATGAATATCGATGCTTGCCTCTCCGCCCAAAATACGGGCGTCGCCCGAAATGAACTGATAGGTGCGGTAACCTTCGGTGAGCAAGTCGTTCCCCTTATCATCCGTTATCTTATGAGAAAAGATATAATTGTCGATGCGATTTGCGAAAAGCGAAAGTTCTATCGACAGAAACGAAGAGGAATATCCTATACCCCAATCGGCTTGCCAACTGTTCTCCGCCTTTAGGTCCGAATTGCCTTTTTCGTAACGAATCGTTCCCTCGTGGACGCCGTTGGAAGCCAGCTCGCTGATATTGGGCGCACGGAACCCTTTGGACAAATTCAGTTTGGTGTGCCACGCATCGGAGAATTGATAGGTAACCCCTAAACTACCGCTGACGCCTTGAAATTGACGTGAAAAACCGGGAAACTTCTCTTCCGCCCCCTCGGCATTCCTGTCAACCGGCTCTTCGCCGGCATTCAGATACAAGGCTTCGCTGTGATTGCTGCGATGGTCGAAACGAATACCTCCGCTGACATCCATCTTGTCGAAATTACGGCTTGCCAGAACAAAAACTCCTGCATCGAAAAGGTGGTATGCCGGAATAAGAAACTCGCTGCCTTTGTTTAACGATTTCTGATACATGCCGTTCACCCCGGTTACAAGTTTGTAGCCTCCCATTTCGGGAAACGTGTAGCGCAAATCGTAGTTTACGGTATGCAATTGGAAGTAAAGGCCGTAATTGTCCGGAGTCAAAATATCCTCGAACTCCTGCCGGCGGTTTTGCTGATAACCGACAATTGCCCGCAAGTTTCCTTCGCCTATGATGAAATTATTGTTCAAGGCCGCTTTGTAATGATAGATTTGCTGATAAGGCATGGGATGAGCGTAAGAATGGCCGTCCTTGTCCGTGGCTACGGCTTCATCTTCTTCGCCGTCGATTACGACCGGTTTAAGAAATTTGCCGGTGGCCTCGTCGCGTTCGCCTTCCACAATGCCGGGAGTAAGATGATAATAGTCGAGCGTGAGGTGCGAATAGCCCCAACTGCGGCTGAGCCCGAACAATCCGGACACGGCCCTTTCGCGAAACCCCGAACCGTAAACATATCCGTCATAACGGTTTTGATAGGTATGCGCCATCTTGTCGCTGTATCTCCAGTTCCAAACGAATCCGCTCTTATTTCCCGCATAGTTCAGCGAATAATTGAACAGGCCGTTGTTGGTTTGATACTCCGTAGCCACATTCGCTTTCATCATTCCCTGCGGTAAAATCGGGTCGGACTGGAAATTGATGACACCCGCCATGGCGTCGGAACCGTACATCAAACTGGCGGGGCCTTTCAATATTTCAACTGAATAAACGGTGTGCGGGTCTATTTCGATACCATGTTCGTCGCCCCACTGCTGTCCTTCCTGACGAATGCCGTCATTGACTACAACCACTCTGTTGTATCCCAATCCGCGAATAACCGGCTTGGAGATGCTGCTGCCGGTTGTGATTTGCGAAATGCCCGGCTGCTTTGCAATGGCGTCGATAATATTGGTAGCAGAGCGTCCTTCCAATTCTTTTCCGGATACATAGGAAATCGGTGACGGAGTTCTTTTAATCAAAGCGTTTCCCGTCAAGGCGGTGATAACGACTTCGTTGATCCGCGCATCGGATTCTTTCAACACGAAGTCGAGATTGCCGGTCGTCTTCAAATTCACGGCCTGCGCGATGGTCTGATGCCCCACGTAACTCACTTGCACGGTAGTTGTGACGGCGGGAAGATCCGTAATAAAATAATGACCCTTGTCGTCGGTAACGGTTCCCTTTTTCAACTCGGGAAAATAAATGTTCACGCCCATGAGTGCGCTTCCATTTATTTCATCCGTAACTTTTCCTCTTAACGAGAGTTTGTCCGTCGGCGTTTCGGCGAACAAGGAGGCACCCATAGATAAAAAGAATATGATGATTATATATTTTGTTTTCATTATTGTTTTTTGAATTTATATTGATAGGGAGACTGCGACACAGGAAAGAGAATATATGTTGCATCCCCCGGTCGCAGCCTCCGTTTATCGATGAAATAAATAAGAAAATGAGAATAAAATGAGGTTAGAAAACGGGAGGAGCCCGCGAACCGTAAGAATAGTCGATGTCGCACACCTTCCCGATTTCGTGTCCGGAAAATTGACAGGAAAGCAATTCCGTGTAAAACGTCAACTCGAAAGTCTCGGACTCAAGGAAAGGGGAAAGTATGAAATGACAAACGAGACATGAATCCTGAAGATTGTCGATCCCACTGCAACTACGATCGCAGCAACTCGAATAAAGAACAGATTCATGATGATGAACGTGAACGCTTTTCACGACGAAAAACGGCATGAGTGATAGAAATACTATCCATACACAAATGATTCTTTTTCCCGTTTCTCTTTTCATCCCGCTTATTCGAAAATATCGTCGATACCCTCGCTGCCGCTGAGAGGATCTTCACTTTGATAAAAGTCGGGAGAATACTTTTGTAAGTCATAACACGGATTCTGATAGGCGGGAGGAATATCAAACACGCCGTCGTCCGTCATTTTGAGATCCGTATCGGCATAAATCTTCTGATAAAACAATCCGTGAATCGGCAGCGCCATGCTCGCACCTTGGCCATACGCCATCCGGTCGAAATGAATCGAACGTTCTTCACCGCCCACCCAACAGCCGGCTACCAGCTCGGGCGTGAACGACATGAACCATCCGTCGGAATTGTTATTGGTCGTACCCGTTTTTCCGCCCATTTGCCCTTTCAGGTTATAGCGCCATCGCAGGCGGTTACCCGTTCCGCCGTCGACCACCCCTTTGAGCATGTCGAGCATTTTGTACGACGTGCTTTCGCTGAATATTTCGTGCATGTTGGGGACAAATGTGGCCACTACGTTACCATACGAGTCTTCGATACGGGTGACGAGCATCGGGTCGATGCGGATGCCCTTGTGGACAAAAGCGGTGTACGCGCCGACCATTTCGGAGACGGAGGCTTCGTTAGGCCCGAGCGCCAACGATACCACCGGAGGAGCCGGCGTTTTCAAACCGAAAGAGGACAACAGGCGGGCGAAGGCATAGGGCGAAAACAGTTTCATCAGGTAGGCCGTTACCCAGTTGCTCGACGCTTGTAAACCCCATTTGATGGTAACCGTCGCTCCGACGTTTTTAGCTCCGGGGTTGCGGGGCGTCCACGGCTCGCCGGTTTCAGTCATCAGCGTTTGCGGTTCGTGTACCACTTCGTCGCAGGGCGTCATGCCTTCTTCCATCGCCAACGTGTATAAATAAGGCTTGATGGTAGAACCGATCTGCCGTTTACCCGTACTGACCATATCGTATTTGAAAAACTGAAAATCAGGGCCGCCTACATAGGCTTTCACGTGTCCGGTGACAGGGCTCATCGCCATGAATCCGGCACGCAGGAAACTCTTGTGGTAACGTATCGAATCCCAGGGTGTCATCAGCGTGTCGATCTCCCCGGCATTGTTCCACGCAAACACTTTCATCTCCACTTTCTTGTCTTTGAAAACCTTCAGTATTTCGTATTCGCTTTTACCGGCTTTTTTCATCAACCGGTAGCGCTCGGTCTGCTTCATGGCCCGAGTGAGCAAGCCTTCCACTTCGGCGCTTACTTCATTCGAATAAGGAGCGTACTTGCGTCCCGCTTTTTCTTTAAAGAACATATCTTGCAGGTAATCGCCGAGATGTTCCCTCACCGCCTCTTCGGCATGACGCTGGATGCGCGAATCGATGGTCGAATAAATTTTGAGTCCGTCGGTGTAAATGTTATAGTTCGCCCCATCGGTTTTTTTATTTTTATTGCACCATCCGTAGAGCGGATTTTCGAGCCATGCCAGCGAGTCTTCTGTGAATTGTTGGCCTTGCCACGAAGCATAATTCTTTTTATCCGGCTTCTTCGCCATCATCATAATAGCCAAATGTTGGCGGTAGTAAGGCGCCAGCACATTCACATGGCTGGAACGGTTGAAGTCGAGGTCGATAGGCAGCTTTTTGAGCGAGTCGGCCTCCTGTTTCTTCAGGTAGCCCGCCTTTTGCATTTGGCCCAACACGATGTTTCGGCGTTGCGTGGTGATTTCGGAGCGCCGCACGGGGTTGTAGAGCGACGAGTTCTTCAGCATGCCGATGAGGGTGGCGGCCTCTTCGATAGTGAGTTTGTCGGGCGTTTTATTAAAATACGTACGGGCGGCCGATTCGATGCCGACGGCGTTGTAATTGAAGTCGTACTTGTTCAGATACAGGTTGATGATTTCGTCTTTCGAATAATAGCGTTCGAGCTTGACGGCAATCACCCATTCAATGGGCTTTTGCAGAAGACGTTGCAACTTGTTGCTCGCGGTAGGCGAATAAAGCAGTTTGGCTAATTGCTGGGTGATGGTACTTCCGCCGCCGCTGCCTTCCTGTTGTAAAAGGATGGTTTTGAAGACGGCTCTTCCCAAACCGATCATATCGATGCCGGAATGTGAATAATAGCGGACATCTTCCGTCGAAACGAGCGCCTGAATGAGATAGGGCGACAACTCGGAGTAATCGATGAACAAGCGGTTCTCGTCGCTTTGCGAATAGGTGAAAAGCAATTGATCATCGGACGAGAGTACCTGGGAGGCATATTTATCGATTGGATTTTGGAGTTCGTCGATTTCCGGTATGTAGCCGATAGCGCCGGCTGCAATGAGCATGAAAAAGAGGGCGATGGCGATGCAGGCGATGCCGAAGATGCGCCACATCCATTTGACAATGCCGGGTTTGGCAGTATCTTTCTGCGATTTCTTTTGTTTGCCGCGAACGGTTTTGTTTTTAGCCATAATGTGTCACAAAGTGCTATGCAAAATAAGTTGCTTTTTGATTTCCACGCAAAAGTAACGAAAACCGTTGAGAAAGCGATTAAAAACCCTATTAAAAAACGTTGGACGGTAACTCGAGTTGCTCATTCCTAACCCATCCCTATCCTCCAGCCACTATTCTCCATCACTATCCTCCAACCTCTATCCTCCAACCTCCAATTTAATTACAATCCGCTGAAATCGACTTCGTCGAAGACCAATGACGGTATGCGCCAGGACGAAGTGAGGCGGGCGTCGTTGCCTGCTTCCGTCAGCGACGACCATAACCGGATCATGTTGCCCGTGATGTTCATTTCCGATACCGGACGGCTCAGGGCTCCCCCTTCCACCAGAAATCCTTCGATGCCATAGGAGAAGTCGCCGGTGGTGGCGTTGCAATTGCCGCCGTTGAAACCGGTAACCAAAATCCCTTTGTCTACCCCTGCGACTAACGCGTCGAGATTGTTGGTGCCGGGAGTTAATATCAGTATCGACGGCGAGGAAATGGTCGGCTCGATCTGCATTTTTTTCGCGTTGTACGTGTCGATAAAATATGTTTTGAGCACTCCTTGGCGAAACACTTCACGACGTTGGGTGGCCACGCCTTCGTTGTCGAAATATCGCGCGCCGGGTGCACCGGTAAGATGCGGCTCGTCGATGAGGGTGAATGCGTTGCTGCCTATCTGGGTGTCGATTTTGTCGAGCAGAAACGAATTTTTCTGTTGCAATGCCGAGCCGTAGAGGGCGCTGATAAGAGGCGATAACAAGTTGGCGGCATTCAACGGGTCGACGATGAGCGTGTATTTGCCGGAGGCCGCTTTTTGTTGTCCGATTTTGCGCAGTACCCGTTGCAGGGCTTTCTCGCCGATGCCTTTTTTGATGAGGGACGATAGTTGCGGCGACGATTCGTACCAGTAGGATGACGGCCGCGCCTCGTTGTCGCCTTTTACCGCCACGCTGGCCGAAAGCGAATACCATGAACGTTGGCTTTCGCCCTTAAAACCGTTGCTCGCGAGCAAATAGTTGAACGAGTCGCCGTCGCCGTACGATGATTCGACCGAGATGATGCGAGGATCTTTGCCAAGAGCTTCCCGGGCGATGTCTTCGGCCAGAGCCTTTTTTGCATCGGGATCGACCGAGTTGAAATCCGGGTCGAGCAGTTGCAGGTCGGGGCGGCCGCCTTGGTAATATCGGGCAGGGTCGGGGAGTATGCGGGCCTCGTCTTTTGCCAGGAAGCGAGTCGATTCGATTCCGTTTTTGATGAAAGAAGAGAGTTCTTTTTTATCGAGGCGGTTGGTCGAATAGGTTCCGTAACGGCCGTCAACATACAGCGACAGGCTTAAGCCGCTTTCCGATGCCTGTTGCAACTTGTCCATCTTGGCGTCGCGTAATTCGAACGAACTGTTCGATCCGGCGTAAAGAGAGACTCGGGCGGCCTGGCATCCGTTCGATAGGGCATAATCCATAGCCCATTCGGCTAATTTTTTATGATTGTTTGATAGCATGTGCGTATTTATTTGGTTGTTTAAAATGATAAGTGACCAACTGTGACTGGTGAATGATTTTTATGATTCATTGGCCATTTATAATTAGTCATTAGTCATTAGTCATTAGTCATTACTAGCTGTTTCCTCCCACGGTGAGTTTGCCGACCAAGACCGAAGGCATGCCGCAGGTCACGGGACACGATTGCCCGTCTTTGCCGCATGTCCAAGTGCCGTTGTCAATGGCCGGATTATCGGCGACAAGGGTAATGTCGGCCAATGCCTTGGGGCCGTTTCCGATGATGTTGATATCCTTAATGGGTTGGGTCAGTTCGCCGTTTTCGATCAGGTAGCCCGATTTCACAAAGAAGGTGAAGTCGCCCGCGCCGATCTGCACTTGCCCGTTGGTGAAGTTATCGACGAAGATCCCCTTCTTCACACTGGCAATAATGTCTTTTTCCTTGCGGTCGCCCGCCTCCATGTACGTGGCGCGCATGCGGGGCATGGGCGGATAGCGGAATGATTCGCGGCGGCCGTTACCGGTGGAAGCGATGCCGTAATGGCGGGCGCTGATGCGGTCGTGCAGATAGCTCGTCAGGATGCCTTCGCGCACGATATACGTCTTTTGCCCGTCCGTGCCTTCATCGTCGATGTTCACCGACCCTCGGTTAAAGGGGATGGTGCCGTCGTCCACCACATTGATATGTTCGTTGCAGACCTTCTTGTGAAGTTGTCCGGCAAATATCGAGACGTTTTTCCGGTTAAAGTCGGCCTCGAAAGCATGTCCGATGGCTTCGTGCAGCAAGATGCCCGATCCGCCGGCGCCCATCACCACCGGCATTTCGCCGCCCTTGGGCTTCACGGCTTTAAATAGGAGAGCCGTTTTTTCGACGGCTTCGCGGGCGATGACATCCGTCAGTTCGTCCGTCAGAAATTCAAATCCCTTGCGGTAAGCCCGCGATGCATAATTGCTTTCGGTGCGCCCGTTTTCCTGCATGATGCAAAGCGCCGAGAGCGACGACATGGGGCGGTAATCGTAGTAACTGACACCCTCGGAATTGCAGAAAAGAATGTGCGTGGTGCTGTCGCTCAGCGAGGCCGACACCTTCTGTACCCGTTTGTCGAGAGCGAAGACCTTTTCATTGAGCCGTTGCAGATACGGCGTTTTATCTTTCAGTAAAACCTCCTCCCAGCGGGTCGAAACCGTGTAATAGTTTTTCTTCAGCGGTTTTTCGGTCAGCGCCGCAGGAGCTGTTTTTGCGCTGCCGTCGGCGATACGTGCCGCCGTACGCGCCGCTTTGAGCATCTCTTGCGGAGTGATGTCTTCGATATAGGCATACCCCGTTTGGTCGCCCGACAACACCCTCACGCCCATGCCGAAGTCGATGTTCGAGTTGCAGCGGTTCACGGCGCCGTCCTGCAATCCCACGTAGTTGTTGAATGTATGCTCAAAGAACAAATCGGCATAATAGCCGCCTTTTTCGAGGGCAGCGGCCAAGGTGTTTCGGATATCGTTTTTACTCACCCCGAAATGATCCATCGCGGCGTTTACGGCCGTGGCGGCGGTGTGTTTGGGGGACGCGTTAGCGAACGGGCGTGTAACGATGGTCCCGGCTAATGCCAGACTGCCCGTATGGATAAAATTTCGTCTGTTCATAAAGAATAGTTTAATTAAAGCCTTTCGCAAGAAATTTAAATAGTTTCTTAGAAACTGGTTTGAATTTTTTTTATGCGGCGTTTTTTAGTCATTTTTTGATGGATTTGAACTTTCGTTTCACATCAAATAGCGGGTTATTTGAAAGATAGGAAAGTTCAAAGGCGCAAAAAAGGCAAAAAACAGCATAAAAGAATAAACAAAATCAGATCATTCGGAAAATTCAAAACCGTTCCTTCGTTTAGTGTGAATGTTCTTGCAAATATAATGCATCTCTTTCAAAATAAACGTAGAAAATGCCGATTTCCTTACATCCCGAAACTTTTTCGTTTTGTTTTTAACGTAAAAGAAAAATGACAGGTATGCCTGTCGATGCTTGTTTTATTGAATTTTTATTAAATCGAGCCCTTTCCGAATCGCTTTTGTCAGGACAAGAAAAGTTTTTAATCGGTTAAAAATGAAGCAAGTTAAGTCCGGTAGGTTTAAATGAAGTTAAAAATCGCCTGTTAGCATATCTTTTCGAAAAAAAAGTATTTCTTTTCGCGATTACTTTTTATAACTTTCTTCTATAAATTCCCCCCATATTCAAAGAAAAATGGAGCTAAATA
>ENA-UOOK01005479-UOOK01005479.1-fermentation-metagenome-genome-assembly--contig:-NODE-5479-length-12737-cov-31.709036_pt1 | contig 12737 bp, 11 predicted proteins | sample MGYA00245777_ERZ724023 | MGnify/ENA primary metagenome ERZ724023 (study PRJEB28704, sample SAMN03018312) | fermentation metagenome | biome: anthropogenic terrestrial biome; feature: soil... | reverse complement strand
TATGCAGACAAGAGCAACTATCATACAGCCAATTTATACCAATCCACCATCAGGGAGTGCTGATGGAACAATAGTTAGTAACGTGAGGTACGTCAATAAAAAATAAAAAAAAAGATTATGGGAGCACAACAAAAATACTTATATCAGTATGCCTACTTGGACGGCAGCAGCTTTAACGCAGTTGAAAATAACAATCTGTATAATGACGAGCGAGGTAATGCAGAGATTTTACAAAATTACAACCACAACAGTTTGAATTTGAATTTTAAAGCAGGCGAGCATACGGCAAAGGCTTTGAGCGTACTATTGGCGAATAGCGAAGTAGGTTTGATTTTAGAGCCTATCACGCATGAAGATTTAGTAAACACAAATATAGATGTTTACGATTTAGTTAAAATCGGAAATATAAATCTCAATCCTAATATTCATTTTTACGAAGTTGGCGGAGAATTTCTAAGCAATCAGATAAATAATGTTGATTTTCTAACGAGCCGAATTGTTCCCATTTCTATTGAAGACAGTGATTTTCAATCGGTAACAATATATGATAGCACAAATATCTATATCATAAGAGATACAGTCTTGACACATGGGATAACATCTTTCTATCATCCAACTGGATACACTGGAGACGAGGAGGAAGCACCATTGGCACTTGTCGACCTTAGAGATATGGGGGCTTTTTCGATTACTTTTAACGGTAATACTATTCCTGCTAATTTTTTAAGCGGTTTTGTGAACCAAGCCTGCGAAATGAGAATCACAAATGCGATGAGCGTAATGAAAATTGGAGATAACGCCTTTGCAAATAGTGAATTTGCCAACATTGTTGCGAATTTTTCAGGCATTAGAGAGCTTGGAAGCGGTGTTAAATTAGCGAAAACAGGCGGAGAAATCACAACCATAAATCCATTAGGGCTTATTGCTTACGATGATTTGAAGATAGTCCTAACAAGCAAAGTTAAGGAAATTGATAATTTAATTATTGCATCTGATTTTTTCGCAAGTGGCTCAAAAAAGATGCTAAATGACACTTGCAATGCTTTAAGTCACTTTAAAGGTGCTTTGACTGAAGTAAAAAACAGTACGATTGTAGAAGACTTTGCGGACTTGACTAATTTGGATATGTCAGATGTAATTTTTGATAATTGCACCTTTGCGGTCAATCAAGCTTTTAAAAGCAATCCCGAAACTCGAACTTTGACAATCAGAAATTGCAATCAAGAACCGACAGGCGAGCAAGTGTTCGCATTTTCAGGTTTTTCAGGAACAATAAATATTGAAAATTCGTTTAAGAGTGCGGAGGCCGAATATGTTGTTGATGATGCGGCAGCCTACGCACTTAAAATTGATAATGATTCGTTTATAAACGCTGGAGCGAATAGTGGTTCTTTAAATTTGGTTTTATCAAACGAAAATAGAGACCTTCCAACACCCGTCAATCCTGGTGGATTTTTGGAAATAAATGGAAATCATATTGTGAGTTTTTCGGGAAACAACTTTTTAACAGTTGAAAATGAAATTTTAACAATTACCGAAATTACAAGCATTGCCTTTTCAGAGCACAATAAGTGGGATTTGCAAAATGGGGATTTTTCATTTGTAAACTTCAATTTATTAGCACCACTTTGGTTATATAACAACTCTAATAAACAGAGTTATTTGCAGCAATTTACAAGTAAGTCATTTTACAAAATCAAATGTAAGGTTCTTAAAATTCGCATGCTAGGTTCTCAATTGCTCGAAATTTTATCACTAACAGAATGCTTTACAACCAATGTAGACCCCAAAACCTATTTAGGACTTGAGATTTATAATGATTTACCAACCGATTTTAACTACTTAACAATTGCAAGAAATGCCACTTCGTTTATTTTTAATGAAATTACAGGAGTGGGTTTCTTGAATGATGATGAGGATTTGCTAAAAAATGCTTTGCAGTCTCAATATCCCGAATATCAATATAAATAAAACAAATGAGAGCAGACGTGTACATACAGAAAGTGGTAAATTTTGCAAAAAATTTAGAACAATTTGCAGCAGAAGCGGCTATTGAAAGCATTGAAGTCGGCAAACAAGAACTTGAAGTCGCGTTTGATAAGGGCGTAAATATTGAGGGTAAGAGTTTCGAGGGTAAGGAATGGTGGTCTGATGACTATAAAAAACGCAAAACTCCCTACACTTCTAAACGTGGAAAATCCTTTCCATACTGGTATCCACGATTTAAAGGCAGGTACAAAACGCTCGATTTAACTGGCGACTTTCGAGACGGTATTGCGTTTGAAAAAAATCATTTTAACGTAAGCGCGAAAAGCACAGTTTCTTATAGCGAAAAAATAGTCAGCAATTTGAAGCAAAACGGGATAAACATTTTTTCTTTCAAAAACAGCAAAACGACAAGACAAGCAATTTTAATCAATTTAATCAAAAAATACAAGCAGCTATGAATGATAATTTAATTACCGAAATCATTGACCTTAATAAAGTTAAGGCAAATTTGCTGGAACTTCAAAAAATGTGGGAACAGCTCATAACTACAATGGCTGCGAAAAGTGGCAAAGATTTGAAGTTTGATAATCTGGCGCAAAATCTAAAAACCATAACCATTTCAGAAACTGAATTGGCAAAAGTAAAGCAGGCAGGTTTAGAAGTTGATGGAAAAAAAGTAAAAATCACTGCCGAAATCATCGCTAATTACGACAAGTATAGTAAGGAAGAGCAGAAAATTATCGAAAATGAGATTAAAAGAAAGGCGCAAGTATCTGAAACGAATAAGTTACTCAAAGAAAGATTCACAAATGAACAAGATTTAGTCAAAGTTTTGCAGCGTGAAACCAAATCCATTGCCGATTTAGATAAACAAAACAAGGATTTACAGCGCATTCAACAGAAATTGAACCTTACGACAAAAGAGGGGCTTGATGCAAATGCGAAAATAAATGCTCAAATTGAGAAAAACAAAGAGACAATAAAAGAATATACTAATGTAATAGACGAACAAAGACGAAATATAGGAAATTATGCAAGTGCAACAGAAAATCTAACCGCAGCTACTCGAGAAGAAATGGAGAAGATGGCAAGTGGTTTTGGACAACTTCTCGGTGGTATAGGTGCTGTAACTGCTTCCATTGTTCTGCTTGGTGATGAAGGAAGTGAATCGATGAAGGAACTTCAAGAGAAAATGAATAAGGCTGTCGGTATTATGATGGGACTTAAAGGTGCTGCAGAAATGGGAGTTGGAGCCATGAAGTTATGGATTCCAGTTCAAAAGGCTCTTAATGCCGCCGTAGCTTCTAACCCAGTTGGCGTATATGCTGCTGCTATTACTGCCTTATCTGCTGCTGTAACTACTCTTATAGTGAAGCTTAAAACACAAACAAGCGAAATGCTCGAACAGTCTAAGATAATCAAAGAATTAAAAGGCATTCGAGATAATTATACAGCAAGCCTAGAAGCCGAAAGGCAAACAATGAATAATTTGTTTGAGCAGATTAAAAAAACAAACGTAGGAACAAACGAAAGAAGAGTTTTGGTCGATGAGCTGAATAGAAACTATAAAGATTATTTACCTAATTTAGATTTAGAAAAAGCAACATTAGAGCAGTTGGTAGTCGCACAAAAAGAAAGCAATGTGGAACTGCAAAACAAGATTGCAATACAGGCGCAAGATAAAGCCATGAGTGATGTTATTACTAAAATAACAGAGCTGAAAATAAAAGAAATGGAGGCTACTAAAAAACTTGCAAGAGCCGAAAAGAATAGAGATGATGCAATGAAAACTGGGGGCGAAACTCAGCTATCATATATTAAAATCTATGACAAAGCAAAAAACGAGTTAGATGCAATTACTTTTAGTTTACAAGCCCAAGAGCAACAGTTGATAAGCATACAAACCTATTTTAGGGATCAGATAGTTTTAACACAGCAGCTGACAGCAGAGCAACAGGCTGCGTTAGACGCAGCAGCAGCTGCAGCAGCTGCTGCAGAAGCTGCTGCAGAAGCTAAAAAGAAGGCAATCGAGGAAGCGAACAAACGATATGCGGACTATTTAGCTAATATTAAAATAGCAAACGAGGAAGCTAAATTAAGCATTGAATTAGGCGAAAATCGTTTAGAAGTCAGCAAAAAAGAAATTGAAGCAATTTATTCAGCAACGAAAGCATATTTTAAATTAAACGGTTATACGGCTGCCGAAATTAAGAAGCTCAAAAAATTAAGAGCCGAAATTGACAAGCTGAGTACTGAAATTGCGAACACTCCAAAATTACTCGGCAAGCAAGATGTTAAAACAGTTGAAAGCGTTGCTAAAGCTACTGGCGAAATCTCAATGAATATGCGAAATATTGCTCCAGCGGTAAATGACGCAGCAGCACAATTTACGAAATTAGAGCAAATAACCGCAAAATTAAGGAATGCTTTTAATGACTTTTTCGGGACCAAACAAATTGAGGACTGGCGAGATACCTTTAGGGAAAGCATTATAACTGTTGTTAATGAATCATTTGAACTTTATAATCAAATTATTTATTTACAAAATAAAAAATTCAATCAAGAGCTTGATAATTTAAACAAACTGTATGATAAACAAGTATCAGGTCTTGAATCGGCTTATGACAGAAGAAAAAAATTACTCGAAGCAACCATTGATGATGAAGAGCAACTTGCAGCAGAACTGGCAAGAATTGAGCAGGAAAAAATCGACAATCAAAATAAATTGCAAGACGAAAAATTCGCCAAAGAACAGGAAATTGCAAAAAAACAGGCTATTTTAGCAAAGAAACAGGCAGAAATGGAAGTGGCGGCAGGTTCTGCAATCGCCTTAGTTGAAGCTATTAAGTTAATCGGAATTGCAACCACAACAGCAGCTCCAGGAGACCCTTATACACTTGTGGCAAGAATTGCTGCGGCACTTGCGGCAGCATTAACTGTAGTTGGAGCAGTTACGGCAGGCATTGCGAGGGTAAAAGCGATTGAAATTTCTCAATTTTGGGCAGGTGGCGAAGCACAAGAAGGTCAATTGATTAGCGTTGCCGAGCGTGGTGAGGAATTGGCAGTCGGCAAAAGTGGAAAATCGTATATGTTTGACAAACACAGCGTTTTGGTAGCTCCCGAGAAAATGCGAATTTTCTCAAACAAAGAAACTAAGCAAATTATGGAGAAACAGACAATCAATAATACTTACGAAAAACAATCAAATGTTAATTTGACTGTAAATATCGACAATGAAAGACACAAGAAATATTTTAAATTGAACTAAAAAAAATTACTCAAAATGCTAAATATAAGATGTGAATTAAGGAATTTACGCACAAATCAAACACACGCAGTTGGACACACGCCTCCAGAACTGGCGAAATTGCAGATAAGAGGTGAGTTTAACATAAAATTTCCTTTCGGATTTAACAGGGGAATTTCTGTGGAAAAAGTTAAATTTGTAAAAGTTGAAAGACAGTTACTTTTGAATGATTATGAGATGTGGGGAGCTTCGGCAAATTGGGAATTGTCTATTTTTTACGGCAATTTGCCACAACCCTTAGTTGTTATTTTAGATTTTACGGATGTCAGCTGGGATGGTGTAGTGTTTGAAATTGGATTTAAAATAACTCCGCTTTTAGACCGCTGCCGAAATTTTGAGAAAACAAACGAGTTTATTTCTTTCACGCCGCAAAACTATACACTTAAAACAATCGTGCCACAAAATTTTCAAGCTAAATTCAACCATAATAGTCTTTCGACTTCATCAATAACGATTGCTAATCTGCAGAGCGACGGCCTGATTGATGCGGACGGCTTGGAGTATAATTTTCCTATTCCTGACAAGAATGATGCAATCGCTATTTTCAGAGTAACACAAAAAACAGCAAGTCAGACAGCTTCATATTTCAGTTTAGATATCTATTTTAAATATCTAAATATAAGAATGTGGATGTTGAGCGGAAGAACAATTACGCTAAGATTAAAGACAGATTACTTGTTCTATTACAGCGATAACACATATGAATATTCTAATATTATTCAAGATAGTTGTTCGAGTGCCATATTTTACACACAAACGGAGGTTAGAAATTTTTCCAGCAATCTTCCTAAAAACGTGGAGCTAAGCGAGTTGCCGTCTGACCCTCTGAAAACACTTGCAGAGTGTTATATTGTTACATATTTAGAAATTGGTGCACCGCCCTTGATTTTACAAAATGCCATTAGGATATGGAGCGACCATATTTTCATAAGCCATAATTTTATACAAATTGACAAGATTATTAAAGGTGTGCGAGTATCAGACTATTTGCGAAAGGTCAATCAGCTTGCAGGAGAGCTAATTTTTGACGAGTCATTGCTATTTACATTGTCAGATATTGTTATTTCATCAACTAATTTTATGAAGAATTTTAACCAGTTTTTACATGGAAAATTGATGGATATATTAGAAGCTCTTTCGATTTGTGCGGGATTTTCATTTGTTGAAATTGATGGAAAATACTTTATCAGCACAATAAATTCAACTTCAAATTTTGCAAGCACAATCGAATTGAGCAAATTTTCAGACGTAAACTACGAGCCGATTGAACAAATTGTTGATTTTGAAATCGGAAATGAGACCAAAGTTGAATTTGAGATGTTGCCCCGACTTTTTGAGAAAAGAAAATATTATTTGAATACCGTAACGTCCGCAACTCTCGACACTTTGATAATTAAGCCTAAAGTTATAACTTCTGGCGAATTGATAACGAACAAACTTATACAAAATAAGAATGATGACGATTTACTATTTCTGAAAATCGAGCAAACAAATCATGGCAGCTTCGGAAGTGTTTTGAATCAATATTTTTCAAATCAAAACATTATTAATAGACTTGCTATTTTGCTAAATTCATTTTTCACAACTTCGCTAAATAAAATTTATTATCGAAACAATCAAAATCAGATAATTTCGCACAATTTATCGTCCACAAATAGACTTTTCGCTAAATATTACAGGAACATTACAACACCTATTGATAATAGCGTTATTTCTTCACTGTTTAGCTCCTATAAGATGTTTAAGATTGGTAATGCAAAGTATTTACCTGTTGAATATTCGTTAAATTTAGAGCCTAATACTGTCAATATTAAGCTGTTAGAGTTGATTCAATAAGATTTATTTGCAAAATACATTATTTTTCATTAAATTTGCTTTGTTTTTTTTTGGTTTTGTTTACCGAATCGTGCCGAAGTTGAACGCTCGGCACTTTTTTTTCTTCTAAATTTTGTCTGTTTTTCTGAAAAATCTCAAAAAAATGCCGTCTTTTTGGAAAAAAAAGCGGTATTTTTAAAAAAAAATCATGTTTTTTTTGTGCTATTTTTCTGTAATCGTTGCACAGTAAGGGATACGTAGCTAAAAATAATTTGAAAAAAAGTGTTAAAATATTTGGAGCGTGTTGTTTTTTGTTTTACATTTGCTATGTAAACAAAATTAATAAATGATGAAATTAAAAATTAACAGATTTAAAGAATTGGTGGACAAAACTATTAGTCTGCCTCAAGCGATTATTTCAGGCGCTAACGGTGCAGGTAAGACCAGTATTTTAGAAGCTTTTTATTTTGTCGTCGATGGCAAAAAAGCGGACGGTTCAAGTGTTGGCGGTGAGATATACACTCAATATGCAAGTAGTAAAAGCGAACTTTTTACAGAGGTCGAACTTGAAATCAACGACACAACCAAATTTTGCAGGCGTTGCGAGGGTTCTGAAAAAAGAGTAAAAGGTAGTGCGATTTCTGAATTAGTGCGAAACATCAACACAACTCTATTTATCGAAAAAGACGGCAAACGTGATGTTGTTACTCAAAAAGATTGGAATGAGCAAATTAGTATTTATTTTCCTGAAAATTGGCGTTATTTCACAAACCCGAATTTTCTCCAGGAGCAAAAACAGGCTGATGTAAAAGATTTTGTTTTTAAATTGCTGAATTTGTCAGAATTTGACGCAAGAGAAAAGGACATTGCAAAATCGAAAGTTACTGAAAAAAATGCTGAAATCGCAAAACTTGATATTGTAATTCAGGAGTATGGAAAAACGCAAGAACCAACGAAAGTTGAGGATTTGACCGAGTGTTTTAGTGCAAAATTAGCAGAATTGAGGGCAAAAATAAACATTCCTCAATTAACCGATGCAGAAAATTTGCATAATTCTAAAATCAAACAGCAGATTGCGGAAGTTGAAAATACTCAACTAAAATTACAAGAATTTGAAAACGAAATTGAAATACCTGTTTTAGTTGGAAAATCACTTTTCTCACTAAATGATGTTTCGGAACTCGAAAAAGAAATCGAGAATTTGAAAAGTCAAAAATATAATGATATTGATGATTTGAGAACTTTAGATTTTGCAGAAAAAGACAATGAGGAAAAGGCAGACATTGAGACGAAAATTAAAAATTACGATTCTATTAAGGCAGGTCTAAAATGCACTAAATGTCCTGTTTGCTCGGACTTATTCTGTGAAGAAAGAAGTGTTGAGATTGAAAGTTTAGAAGATTTGCAAGAATTGAATAACAATTTGACTTATGTTGATATTGAAGATTTAAAGCTAAGATTTGAACTCGACAAGGTTAATTTTGAAAACGAAAAAAGCAATAAAATTGCTGAACTTGAAGCTGAATTAAAAAAATTACAGGCTGACAACGAAAAAATCAAAACACAAAACGCAGAAATTAAAGCTGAAAATACCAAAGCGATTGAACTGCATAATAAACAGGTTGCTGGAATCAATGCAAAAAATGAGGAAATTAGAGCAAATAATGAAAAAATCAGAACCGAAAACGCTAAACTAAAAGCAACTTTTGAGGCTGAAAAATCAAACAAATTAGCGGAATTAAGAGCATCAATCAAATACCCTGCAAAAGTTGACAACTCGGAAGTTGAGGCTGAAATTTTGGAACTGGAAACTCAAAAAGAACACAACCGTCAGGACTTTTTAAAATTTACTAGATTGCTTGCCGTTTATAATAATGCACAAGAAGAAATTGCGAGACTACAAGAGGAAAAAACAGCACTTCTAACAACATTGGTTGATTTTGAACAAAATTACATTCTTGAAAAGCAAAAAGAATTTCAACATTGTCAAGTAATAGAAAATCAGATAAATTCAGAATTGGCAGATTTTGGCGTTAAATTCAAACTTTACCGTAAGCTTATCTCAACTGATGATTTTAAGGCGGATTTCAGCATAATTTTGAATGACCGTATTTTCAACTCGAACGGCGAGGGATTTATTCAGAAAATAATCCTTTGTAATTTCTTTCAAAAAGCTAAAGGCGTTATTTTGCCCATCTTCTGTGATGAGGTCGCAATCCTTGACGAGTATAATATTGAGAAATTGGTCGATATTTTTAGCAGTCAAAAAAATATCGTACTCCTCGAAAAAACATCTAAAGAATTAACTATTATAAATTTTTAAAAATTAAAAAATATGGAACTTGTAAAATTTAAAGAACAAATTAACGACACGATAGCGTTGTTTGACCCCACAATGGCGCAGCAGTTAGGACAGAATCTATTCACTTATTTTCTTCTTAATCGTGTTGAAGTTACTGAAAATGAGGTAATAATTTCAGTAAGGCAAAAAGGCGAACTAAAGAAAATCAATTATAATAAGGGTCAGTTTTTTGCGAAAATGATTGACATGGCAAAGCAGGGATTTGATTTATTGGCTGGGGATTTTAGTTTAACACCATTTTGGGATGCGACATTTAGACAATATTCGCCTAGTGTTGTAATTTCTTACAAAAAGCACTTGCAAATTTTAGCGGCAAAAGGCTACAGCGTTAATGTTTACTACTTACGCAAAGGCGATAGTTTTGTTGAGTTGAAGCCTTACGTGCATAAGTTCGATATTAAACCAAAGGTTAATTTGACTAAGAAAATCGAGAATAACAAGGCGGTTAATGACGTGCTTTTTTACGGCGTTGAAATTGTGAAAGCTTCGACAGGTAATCCCGTGTGTTCGTACGTTGAGAGCACGGAAAATATCAGAGCCAGGGCAAACTTCAACAACGACATGTTTCACAACAGCCCGAACGCACAAGACACAATGTTTGTAAAGTTTGTATTGAACAGAGCTTATGAATTTTTTAAAAATTATGGAGAAAACAGCCTTCCTGACATTGATAAATTAGAAGATTATTCGAGCTTAGCACCGATTGAGAATGCTGAAATTCCTGAAAATACAGAGAAAAAAATTAGAAAATTAAAAAAATTGGAGCAAAATACAAGAACTTGGGAATTGGCGAAAAAACGTCTGGAAGAGCAAACTGCGACTTTAGAACAAATTAAGGCAAATTTTGAGGTTGATGAAGCCGATATGATGGAGCTTCGCAAAATTGTTTCAAAAAATGCTGAAGCAGTAAAAATCGAAGATACAACAGAGCCTGAAAAAATGATTTTTGATGAGGCTAAAAAAGCGGAGGGAGCTGATAATGAGATATAATATTATAGCAACAGGTAGTGGGGGTAATTGCGCCCTTGCTACTTTTTCAGATGAAAAAAAGGTATTATTTGACTTTGGAAAAGGTTGTTTTAAAAAATGCACCGATGCAGGTTTGGTTTTAAGTTCAATCGACCAGATACTGATTTCGCATGCACACAATGACCACTTCGGAGACGCTCATCTGATACCACACTTGTTAGAGAAAAGATCGGACTTAGAATTTTATTCTTTTCCACTTACTCACAATGTCGAGAATGTAGGATTTTTGGTAGTGAATGTTGAAACCAGAGAGGCGTTTTACTATTTAACAGATTTCTATGACATCCCGAAAGACAGCATGGCAACTATTGCTGATACGTTACAGTTTTTAAATGAAAAAAACTTTAAAATAATGTTCGTCATGGAATTAAGTTTTTGTCAACATTTGTACGAAAAATTGGACGACGTGCATAAATTTGGCTTACAGTATCATTTATCAGATGTTGAGTTTTTTAAGTACGCAAAAAAATTCAAAGCAATTGCGCCGAGCATGAATTTTATCACTACTCATGCAAGTCAGAGAGGCGACTGGTCGCGAGAACAAAAAGGCTGGAACGGCACAGTATGCCCTCCTGACTGGGTAAAAATTCAACTCTTTAACCGACTTGGAAACGCAAGATTTGGCGAGTCCTTCGGATTTGCAAAAACATACAATTACATTGAACATAAATTTAAAGCAAGTTAAGAAAGTGGAAACTAAAAAAGTAAATACTAAAATCGAAATATTAGCCGATATGAAAAAAATAACGGTTGAAAATTCGAGAGCGAAAGCCGAAAAATTGGCAATCGAAATAAATCGCAAATACAAGAAATTACCGAAAGCATATCGAATTATGTACTTACAGCACTTGGAAGAGGTTAAGGAACTGACGCCACTTGAGGTAATATTTTTTAACAAATTTATTAACAAATAATTTAAAGATTTATGAAAGCATACAACAAATTAAATACAGAAATTATAATGAATTTCTACGCCGATGAAATTTGCGAGAAACTGAATGTGAAAAAATCCAGAATTTTCAAAAGAGTAAGAGACAGGGAATTGACAGACATTAGAGCGATGGTTTGCTATTTGACAAAATTAAAATTTTCAAAAGCAAAACTGCAAGATATTGCTGATTTCTTCTGCCAAAAACACACTACCGTTAAGCATTCTATTAAGAAAATAAAAGACTTGAAACCTATTGATGCTAAAATAAATAAAGTAGTTAATCATTGTGAAAGTCTTGATTTTGAGGATGCCATTTTGCTTAGAAATGGATTTATAGAATGTGAAAATGGAGGGGTGTATGAGTTTAGAAACGAAGAAGTTTTAGTGAAATTTGAAAAAGAGCACCATTTTCTATACTATTACAATAAGGATAATAATGGAAACTTTATCAAGAGCTACCACGTAGGGAATATAGATGTGATTGATGTGATTATTTTAAGTCAGAATAGTGCTCCCCTAACTCTCATTTTTTCTTTACTTAAAAATTAAAAAATACAGTGATGAAAGAAAATAGAAAAATTTTTGTAAAGTACATACAAATTTTAAAAAATAAAAAAATTATCCAAACAGTCAATATAGATGAGGTCATGAGGTTAGAAGAGGGTAAAGAAATAGCTGAGATTTTACTGAATGATTTTAACGGAGATAATTATGTTTTAACTTATAATAGTAATAAAAAATTAAAAAGAAATTAAAAAATATGATTATGAAAAATAAATTAAGAAGTATTTTTATTTCAGTTGCTACTGTATCGATAGCAACTATTTACGTAATTAGTTGCCAAAGTTGCCAGGCAAATAAAAAATTGAAAAATGAAATTTTGAACTTAAAAAATGAAAATCAAACATTTAAAAGAAGTAATACTGATTTAAAATTATCGATTTTTGAACTCAACAAAAAAATAAAGGAGTTGCAAAAATATTCTGATGACTTAAAAAATGAAAATCAAAAATTTAAGTCAAATAATTTTGATTTAAAAAAACAGGTTGATTTTTTTAAAGTTGAAAATCAAAAATTAGATAGCATTGTTGAGTTTATGAACATGAGCAATTTAATTTTTTATTTAAATATTCAAAGAATGGATAGTATTTTAAATTATTATGAAAATAAAACAAACATTAAAAAATGAGTATGGCTAAAAAAAGTGTGAAATATGTTGTATAACATGCAAAAAAAGTGAGAAATATGCTGTATAACATATGAAAAAATTTGGAGCATATTTAAGAAACAACTATCTTTACATC
>ENA-UOOK01005478-UOOK01005478.1-fermentation-metagenome-genome-assembly--contig:-NODE-5478-length-12741-cov-7.180120_pt1 | contig 12741 bp, 7 predicted proteins | sample MGYA00245777_ERZ724023 | MGnify/ENA primary metagenome ERZ724023 (study PRJEB28704, sample SAMN03018312) | fermentation metagenome | biome: anthropogenic terrestrial biome; feature: soil; material... | reverse complement strand
CAGTCCCCGGCAGAACTCCTGCAACGTCGAAGTCTTTCCGGCCCCTGCCACCCCGCGAAACAGATTGAACCGGTCCTTAGAGTTCAAAAGTCCGTGAATCAACTCCGCCTGTTTCGTCCGCGACTCATCATTCGGAAACGCCCGGAACTCCGGCGCGATCGCTTCAAAAATCCCCTGTTGCTCCTCCACCGAACGGATCGCCGACAGTTCCCGTTCGATCACCGTTTCCGGCGCATAATACGGATTCGCCTCGTTTCCTCCCAGATTCCGCAGTTCCGGAGCCGCTTTCACCGCTTCCTTTAATACCGACAGATCGACTTTGCCGAGATTCCGGTTCAGCACTTCCGCCAATATTTTGTCGCGTTTCAACACACTTTCCCGTTCGTACAGTTCCTCCGCCACCTTCCGTACCTGTTCCACCGTCCGTTCCCGGTCCAACAGGATTGCAGCCGAACCATGCTTTTTCGTCCTTTCTACCGCGGCATAAAGTTGTTTCTCTTCCAAATGGCTCAACTGCCCCATCTGGAGCTCCCGGACCTTCTCCCGTGTCGAGGTTTTCATCTTCTCCGAACGAGTCGAAACCGACAGTTCATTATTTTCGCTCAACGTCGGCTTACGTCCATGCTCCGCGATAAACTCCGCCTCCGCTTTCTCGATCTGAATTCGCCGCTTTGAAAAACGCTCCATAATCTCCCCGGAAACCCCTTTCAAATCGTACCAGACGATATTTCCTTTCTTATCATGGGTTTCAACCGTTTCATACCCCAATTCCCGGCATTTCGCCGCCATCTCATTGTGATACACTTTCCCCGCATAACGAATCGCCCGCACCATTTCCAGACTTTCCAAAGCCTTATACTTGCCGTCCGGCGTTTTCGTCACATTGCACACCACATTATGCGTATGCAGTTGCGGATCCAAAGCCCGGCTCGTATCGTGCGTGAACTCCGCATAAACCAATTTCCCCGTTGTCTCATAATTGTTCGTCCGTACATTCTCCCCGTCACGCACCCGCACCGCCGCCAGACGCTCCAACTCCGCCATCGCAATCCGTACCGATTCCGTATGCGCTTCGATCAACCGTTCATCAAACATACTCATTACCGAAACAGACTTCGGAGTCGCCACCTGAAAATCGAAAAAGCGAGGCCCTCCCGATGCATTTCTCTGCGTCAGTTTATCCATCGTCAAAGGATTGATATTCCTCTGAAACAAACTGAACTCCTCGCTCGTCACCAGCTCGCCCCGCAAACCGAACGCCTCCGCCAATTCCCCCAGCCAATATCCCTCAACTCTCTCATGTTCCGAATAATAATCGTTCGAAGAAAGATGATTCGCATAAAAACTCTTTCCCGAACCATTCGTCGCCCTGATTTTCGTCATATTGAACATCCGAAACACTCCCCCTGAATTACTTCACCGGCCAAACACCAAAACCATTACAAAAAAATCAAACCCAGGAACCCGACAACAAGACAATTCATAATCCTGAATACGTTCCCAAGCACATCCCTGTTCCATCCCCAGAGCGTTATACATCCATTCCCCGAACCAATCATCCATATCCAAATCAAACAATCGCATATCACCACCTCCTGAAAAAACATTCCATTCAAACCATATCGCACATGATTATATTCTAAGTGAAGCATCCGTAAATCTCAACCCAAAAACAATTTGCGATGAAAACATCTACGCAGATGTTCCCATCGCAAATCAAAATTCAGAAGTAAAACGCAAGACCCCTTCAGCGTTCGGTATTCCATTTCCGAAATAAATCATTTTCCCAGAGGATGAAGGCATTTGCCGGTCTTGAACTGAGTCACTGTCGTGGTGGCATTCCACATTGCGTCTGGGCATGATATCTTTACATGTTTCCGAATGAATCGGAGACCATAAAACATCGTGTCCAAAGCTCATAACTCTATTTTTGCATAGATAATGGAACAACACATAGCGTCATGCTTTGTCTACTGCTAGATGCTCATTTTTTGAATAACTTGCTCACATAAAATCTCTGATTTATTCTTTTGGTTTCGTCTGAAAGCTTGTAAACGTAATTTCCCGAATTATAATATTCAATATCAAACCAAGGACAGGTAAATGGCTTCAAAAGCAAAATACAGAATGATTGCCGATGAACTGGCGGAACGCATCCATTGCGGTATCTATACACCGCGTAACGGCTTGCCACGCCAAGATGAGTTGTGCCGAGAATTCAAGACGTCCCGATCGAATATACATAAGGTTCTGACCGTAATGCAAAAGCGCGGATTGATTGCCCGGAGCCGTGGGAAACGGACTGTTCCCGATATCTCCACTCCATCCACGACACTATTGTACCTTTATTTTTCTAGTCTTCCAGACGAAGAAAACAATTGGGGTTGCAGCATGATGGTTCAGGGACTTCTGTATCGCGGCATCCAGCGTTATGCGGAAGGCAACAAGGTTCGGGTACTACTCCAATCGGGAAGATCATTCGTCGAAAACGGATGCGAGTTTCTGGAGGAAATTGATGGCATTGTATTGACTGGAGTAGGGGCGGACACCTTTTTTGTGAACAACTTGGTAGAATTGAAAAAGCCAATCTGTATGATTGGATTCTACCATCGCCTCGCCGTGGATGTGGTTTCGGCGGACTATTACGAAGGAGGTGAACAGGCTGGCGAAATATTGCGGCGGAGTGAATTGAAACACCCAGCGGTATTGTCTATGAGTTTTAAAGATAGCGCGCTTCCCTCCTTGCGGGAGATACAAAATGGCTTCATCAATTATACCGGAGATCATGGAATTTCCATTGCGTTTTCCCATTGTTTTGCCTATGATGATTTAGCGCAACGTGGAGGGGCGGTGCAGAGCTTTGAGCGAAAAATACAGGAAAACAATGTGGATAGTTTGATTTTTTGCGGTGCGGTTCCATTCAGCTTTGTACGAAAACTTCCCGGTTGCAGCATGTTGCCAGCAATCGTGGTGGATTATTCCCATATGATCAGCGGTGCATGGAATACCGAAGTAATCGGCTTCGACGCGATGCGGATCGGCTTTACCGCAGCCGCCCGCGTTTGCGGAAAAATCCGCGATAACGATATGAAAAGCTTTTCTAGGGATTTTTATACCAGGACCTATGTCCCATGCCTGCAATTTGGAGGCAAACAATGTCAGGAGTACGCTAGCAATAGGAATCAATGCGACAAGGAAAACAATGTTACATGAAAACGAAACGTGCTACGGATAAATATTGGAAACGTTTTACAATTATAGAGCTTTTGGTCGTGATAGCAATCATCGCCATACTGGCGGCCATGCTGCTGCCGGCGCTGAACGCGGCGCGGGAACGCGCGAAAGCAATCAACTGTATCAGCAATCTCAAACAACTGGGGTTGGTGTTCTTTCAATATGTAGACGACTCCAACGACTGGATGTTTTGCGCTTATCAAAGCCCCTCTGGATTATCGGGCGACATCTACAATTTTTTGAGTTGGCCGAAACGACTTGATTATTATAAATATATTCCCTATAATGCGAAATTCACCATGTGTCCGGGCTTCGATACTCCGCAACAGGCAACCATGATTGCAGCCCAACTGAGTGGCAAATATGCCCACAATCGTACCTACGGGTACGTCTACCATGATTTCGGTGAAATCGCCGGAGGTTCTCTTCTCGGAACAAGCGATAACGGATGGGATAAATTGACCATACACACAAACCGTATACGACGCGGGAAGGATAACAGTGGAAATCTGTTGAAGCCGCCCCGTGGCGTTTTGTTCGCGGATTCCTACTGTAAAACCAACAAGGCTCAAGTTTACACCATCAATGCCAAAAGTAAAAGTCAGACGTTTCATGCCCGGCACAGTGAAAAAGTCAACATGTTTTTTGGCGATGGTTCGGTGAAGGCCGTGGGGTATCTTGAAATCATTAAGGCATACGATAACACGGACAATGTGTTTCGGATTGCCGAGTAAGGCTCGGCTTTAATCCCGGGAATCAATCATTCATATGAAGAAAGAAAAGTTTATGATTAAGAAGGAGAAATCTATGTTCGGCATCCTATCGAAATTTTTATGTTCGGCGCTGTTCGTGGTCGGTATTTGCGGAAACACGAGCGCAGAGAATGTTTTTCAAAACGATAAAAAGCTGGAAATCGTGTCGTTGGATCGTTTGCCATCCATGATCGAGGTCACGCTCCCTTCCATTGCTGCTGACGCGGGAAAACGTACGATCTTGAGTTTCGACGTATATTTGAAATGCAAGAGTCCAGGCGGCTGGTCCCATACGCTGACGCTTGACTTCAACGGAGCGCGTCTCGGCAAATACATGACAGATGGGCGAGCTCGTCTATTAAGGAGGAATGAATTTCAAATCTCCAAACTGCCAAAGCCATCCAACCACCTTGATTATTGGCGTGATGACGAAAAACTTATGGTGCGTTATAGCTCGGAAGCAGAGAAAATCGATCCCCGTATCACCTCCGATCAAATCCAGAAAAATACCTATACACTGGATATTAGCGACGTACCTTGGGACAGCGAAAACTCAGGAAAATTGGTTTTCACCAACCACTTCAGCAAGCGGATTGTTCAGCAGATGACGGACAAGACGCAGATAATCAACATGTTTATTGAAAATTTGCGAGTTGACCTCGTAGATGAGACAGAAGTCGAAAAGATGCGTCTTGCACCGGCGTCGCCAATTGGCGTGCAAGCGGGCGGCGAAATGGCGTTCACAGGCAACTCGCGCTATCAAATTCCAACGGAGGAAAATCCAGCAATGTTGACAATCTCCTTTCCTCCCGTGCCGAAAAAAGAAGGAATGTGCCCAGTACTGGTTTTTGACGCTTATCTGACTACGCCGAATCCTGGCGGATGGAATCATTTCCTGCAATTGGAACTGAACCATCGAAAACTGAAAAAGTATTTGCCAAGCGGCAGCGCCCGGCTTCTGCGACGCGGCAATGTGCAGTTGACGAAGCTCGCTCCACCCAGCGATAAAATCGACTGGTGGCGGGACGACGACAAATTGTTGGTACGTTTTACTAACAGCGCGAATGCCTTGGACGCACGTATCATCGCTCCGTGCGAAGAAAAAAACCGTTTTTTTCTCAACATCGCCGATGCTGTCAATTACCGGATTATCGGGGTCGATAACCGCGATGAAACTGGAGAAAGCAACAAACTGGTGTTGACCAACAGCTTTGTCAAACGGCTACTCGGACAGCTTCCACCGGGAAGCCGGGATATTAAACTGGCTATTGAAAATCTGCACGTGGAGCTGATCCCCGAAGCGACAATGGAAAAACTTCGGCCGCAACAGGCTCCGCCCGTGAGCTTCTCCCCGTCGGAGATCCAAGCCGAATTGAATACCCCGACGGCGAATTTGAGCGTTACCGCCGGCGGCGATTGTTTTTTTACTATCAATGGGGAAAAATTTTTCGCCGAGTCATCCTTTTCCTATCCTAAAAAACCACAAATGGGATTTCACTCCCTTACCACCGGGCGACCGGCTGGCATCAAGCCGGAAATCAAAAAAAGCGGTAATACGATTATCGTGATGTTGGAAAGTGAACATTTGATGCTGCGCCGTGTCATTACGGCGGCAAACGAGTGTTTCATCATCGCCGACACGCTTTCCAATCTCACGAAAACGGATGCGGGACATGTGATTCACTACAGGCTTTTCACGCCCCATACCATCGTCCCCTCTGACTGTTATCTTGCGGGAGTACCCGGCAGAGAAAGCGAATCCGCCATTGGCTACAACCCTACCGTATTCGTCGTCGGAACGAATGCATCGCTTGGAGTGATGGCCCGCGACGATGTCTTCCGTACCCATTTGCAACTGGAGCGTTCAGGGGTCAACCAAGTTACGATGAGCGACCATAATTTCGGATTGCCCGCCGGAAAGTCCTACACCATTGAACGAATTTTTTTGCCACAGAAAAGTACCGCCTACTTCGACTTTGTAAATGCTCTGCGACACTGTCTCAGTGCCAATCAAACCATGATTGGCCCTGATATTGGCTTCGGTCCTCATTCTTCGTTGCGCAAAGAAGGAGTTAAGCGGCTGGGCTTTTGGCATAACTACTTCACCGGCCACTCTCTGAGCGATGCCGAATATGCGGAAAAGGCGCTGGTAGCGGCGGCAGATATCCGTCGCCACGATCCGGATGTCAAAGTAGTGCCAATGATTGAGACCAATTTGGTGACGATAGACCGGCGCTCGCTACCTGGCGGTGAATCGATTCTGCCTAAAAGTGGCAAAACCGGTGAAGGCGAATATGTGACGCTGCTCAGCAAAGAGGCCACCGAACTCATTCAAAAAAACACCATTTACGCCGATTCTCTCTTGTACTCCAAGGATGGCCGTGCTTATGCGGACACCTTTTATTCCTTCGACCCCTATATTAACCTGATTGTCCGCACGGAAGTAGGCAATGCCCGTTACAACGAGTTGATGAAAACAATTGCGTGGATGCTGGATGAACTGAAATTCGACGGAGTCTATTTCGATCAATTCAATCAGGCTTCCAGTCCCCTGCTCAGGGGCGACCGCGCCAGCTTCGACAAATGGGACGGACATTCGGTGATTCTCGACAGAGCGGGAAACATCACCGACAAATTCACCGATACCGCGTTAACCGGTATTGCTGCTAGAAAGAAGATTATTGAGGAGATTCTTTCCCGAGGAAAAATCGTTCGGGTCAACGCCCAATCCAACAGTTGTTCCACTTCGAGTCTGCCTGTGGGACGCTTCCAGGAGATGGAAATCGACAGTGTTCACGACGACATCGTCGGTACGGGCAAGCCGAAAATTTATCGTTGGCAAGCGTTTGGGCACTTGAGTGCTTCTCCGGCAATCATGGGCATTCACTTCAGATGGTACACCACAAACCGTGAAGAATATGCCAAGGTATTGAATCGGGCGGTGATTACGGCACTTCGTAACGGGACGCTCTATTTCTACTACAATTTTTCGATTGACGAGAAAACTGGCGGATACGGTCTGTTAAACCACATGTATCCAATCACCCCGATGGAGTTGGGAGAAGGATTCATCATCGGGAAAGAACGTATTCTGACTGCCGTTTCTCGGAGTTTTATCACCGCGCAAAAGCCGATGAAGCTACTTTGCTTCGATGATCGGGGACGGGAAAAAGAGATTCCGTTCGCCGTTTCCAAGACGACGAAAGGCTGGAAAACCGACGTGAAGCTGCATGATTGGAACGAAACCTGCACGATTGTTTTGAAATAACCCCATCTTAAGGACGCCCATAATGAAAACTTTGTTCGGACACAGTATTTTTCAAACAGGAACCGCCCAGATCATCGCCGAATCCGATGCCGGGTTGCTAGGAGTCACCATCCTTCCGATTCCGAATTCCCTGCAAGAGGGGTTGGAAACGGTGAGGGTTTTGCGAGAACGAGAAATCCATTTTTGTTTTGCCGCTGCACTTCGTAGAATTTCTCTCCCCGCTCCCGTGAAAGAGCGGTATACGCTGCTGAAAATCACTCCGAACGAACTGACGCAAATCGTTGATAGCGCCGGAAAATTTTATCTGGGACGCAACGCCGTCGGAGAATTGGGCGGCATGCTCTATTGGCCGGAAAAATATCTGCTTGATCCACGGGAACAGCAGCAAGCAGGCGGCGGAGAGTATTTCCGCATGGAGTACGCCGACGATCTGGCGGCGGCGGAAAAATTGTTTCGCGACCGCCTGACCGCTTATCTCAAGGACGAACACGTTCTTGGTTTTGGACCGATTTACGCCACGGAGGCGGGGAGCCGCTTCGATCTGCAGCTGGAAAGTGGCATCGACATTCCGATTTTGGAGATGATGCCGGGCGATCCCGAATTGATGACTGCCGCCATCCGTGGCGCCGTCCGTGCTTACAAGCGTGATCATTTTGGCATTCTGATCGCCCATGGCTGGTACGGTGGCAACAAGCGTGACGAACTCTATTATAAGCGTTTCAAAAACGCTTTGTTCTATGCGTGGATGTCTGGGGCAAAATGGATCAGCTCTGAATCCGGTCAAATGGGATTCAAGGGATACGGCGGGGATTTTTCCGCCGATTCTCCAGAAACCCGGCGTTTCCGGGATGTGATGCTGGAATTCAAGCAATTCTGCGACCACGAGGAACACGACGCCGAAGGACCGGAGACCTCCGTCGGCTTTGTTTTGGGCAATCACGACGGCTGGTCCGGGCTGTGGCAGACAATCGTGTGGGGGCAACACGGCAACGAACACTTTGTTCCCAGTGACGCGGAGGAGTCGTGGAAGCTGTTGCAGGCGCTTTATCACAAGCAACCGTGGTTCGACTATTTGCACAATGGCGATGAGGATATTTCCGGGCAGGTTCCCGGTGGCGTTTACGATCTGGTTCCTTCGCATGCGCCGCAGGAAGCGTTCGAGCGTTATAAAATTCTGATTTTCCTCGGTTGGAACACAATGAACGACGAATTGTACTCCAAACTGGTTGAATACGTTCGACAAGGAGGACATTTGATTATGGCGCTTCCCCACTTGACTGAGGCAATTCGGCGCGACGCAACGTTCGCACCTTGGCGGAATGGGGATTGGAGCGAACTTTTCGGCATCAAATTTCTGCGCATAGCGACGAAGCCGGTCAAGGGTGTTAAATTTGTCCGCGATGCCTCATTGCCCACTTGGAAATTTCCGGTTTGGGGAAGGGTTTGCGACCCCTTTTGTGCCAATGGGGGCTTTGCTCGAGGCGAACTGGAATTGTGTGGAGCGGAGACGCTGGCCGTCGCTTCGGGCTTGTTCGATTCAGAAGTCGCTTACGAAATCATGCCGCCGGTATTCACCGAATTCCGGCTCGGCGAGGGCAGCGCGTTTTTGCTCAACAGCGCAGAATTTCCAGGAAGTCACAGGGTGAAAGAACTGGCCGAACTGATTCTGTCGGTCGCCATGCGCGGTGAAACCGACGCAAAGCACAAGGTATTTTGTCCCGAAAGCGTCCGTTATACCTTTCGAAAAAAATCATTGTATTTGCTTAATACCGATCCCGACCTGAACGCCTGCTGTCGCTATGCGGGGCGGGAATATGTAGTGAAGCCACAGGAAATGCGCAAACTTGCCTTGGAAAAAAATGATTGATAAAACATCGGCGTTGGCATATGCCAAAAAATGGAACAGCCCAAGGACGATTATGTCTTTTGGTAGACTCATTTACCTTTTCATAGGTCTCTTTTCGTTTGATTTCGAAAAACCGGACGACCTGCATGATATTGAGGTCGGTAAAAATCGCAAAATTGAGTTGTAAACCGATTTTTTGATCGCGGACTCGCAGGCCTCGAAGGGAGCCATATTGTCTTTCACGCCCAAATTGACCGTCTAACAAAGAATTGCATCGAATATGTTTCTTGATCTAAAACTACGAAGTTCACTGGTGAAGATTTTGCCCAACGCGAAAACGCCCAGCGGTGTCGATTATAATAATGCTTCCGCGCTGAAGGGAGAATTGGTTCATTTTCAGGTTGTATGGAAAGCAAATTTTCAGTACGGAAAGATTTATATCCGAGCAGATTCCCCACTGAAGCAATCCATCGTGCTGCGCACGGTGGAGTTGGTGCCTGTCGATTATTTCCCTCCTGAAATGGATACGGACGCTGTCGGCGTTAAAATCGGCCTTTATCCAGATCTGTTGCGAGAAATTCCCCGGAACGTCCTGTCCACTGTCTGCGGGCAATGGTGTTCCGTTTGGGTTTCGGTAACAATCCCTGAAAACTGTACCGCAGGAAAATATCCGGTGAAATTATTCTTTGACTGCTTCGATATCGTTGAAAAATGTTCGGCAATGTTTGCGTCTCCAGTCTTTACGCTGACAGTGCTGGATGCCGTGCTGCCGGAACAGACATTGAAGAATACTAATTGGCTTCACGTTGACGCCATTGCCTCTTTTTACCACGTCCGAGTATTTTCCGAGAAGCATTGGCGACTGATCCAAAAATTTGTAAAATCTGCGGTTTCGCTCGGCGTTAATATGCTGTATACTCCTCTTTTCACGCCTCCATTGGACACCGAAGTCGGTTCCGAGCGCATAACCGCTCAATTAATCGGCATTCGATATCGGAACGAAGAATATCAGTTTGATTTTTCCCGCCTTGACCGCTGGGTGGATATGGGATTGGCATGTGGGATTCGATACTTTGAGATGTCACATTTTTTCACTCAGTGGGGAGCACGTTTTACGCCCAAAATTCTGGCTGAAGTGAGTGGGAAAACCATGCAGATCGGAGGATGGGATGTTCCTGCAACATCTCTGCAGTATGAAGCTTTTCTCGCGGCATTTTTGCCGCAGCTAAGAGCGTTTTGGTTGAAGCGCAGACTGTATGACCGCGTCTATTTCCATTGTTCAGATGAACCGCATATTGAAGATATACATAGCTATGGATTAGCCTCTGCGCTAATGTATAAATACCTGCCGGACGGACAACATTGCGATGCACTTTCTCGAATTGAGGTGTTCCGCAACAGCCATTGTCAAATACCTATCGTTTGTGAGCGGGCGCTGGAGGATTTCAAAGCGGAAGATTTGCCTGAAAAGTGGACATACTATTGCTGCGAACCATTCCGAAATTATCCCAATCGTTTTATCTACATGAATTCCGTCCGTAACCGAATTCTCGGAACTCTGCTGTACCGTTATCAAATTGATGGCTTTTTGCATTGGGGGTTCAACTTTTACTTTTCTCGTCTTGCACGTGCAAGGAGCAATCCTTATCGGGATACCACGGCGGGGCGGGCATTTCCGGCGGGCGATGCGTTCCTGGTCTATCCGGGAGTGGGCGGAAAAATAGAACATTCTATCCGCGGTATCGTGTTCCATGAGGCGTTGCAGGATCAACGCAAACTGCAACTTCTGGGAACGTGCATCGGCAGAGAAAAAGTCGAAAATCTTTTGGATGCCTTTGGGGGAAAAAAACATTTGAGTATGACCGATTTTCCAACGACGGAAAAGCGTTTTATTGAGATGCAAAGAATTATTAATAAAACACTTGCTGAATCGATCTTGACATGACTGGATGTGACTTCTTAACTCCATGAACAATGCTGAATTGTCATGCCTAGCCGCTAATTGTACACGCGGGGAATCGTTTCTGGAAAGCAATTTCGAAATATGCAAGGAACCGATAAGTGTAACTTGCCAACCAAACTAAAAGGATTGTAATTATGAAAATATATGTCAGCGCAGTTATGATGGAAAATGTATGTAAATTATTGCAATCACTGATTCGCATTCCATCAGAGAATAATGGTGTGACAGGATACGAAAATGAGTGTCTGACTTTCTTCTACCGTTGGTTGCAAGAACATGACATTAATGCCCAACTCATCTATCTTGACGATATTCCTGAATTTGACCGTCATCCCGGCCGGCTGGTCGAAAGGAATCTGCACAATCGTCCTTGCGTCATCGCAGAGCTTTCCGGGACGCGACCGGGAAAAACTCTGTTGCTGCTGGCACATGCCGACACCGTTCCCGTTGGCGATCTCGCAAAATGGAACGACAATCCGTTTTCGGGAAAGATCGAAGATGGTCGAATCTATGGGCGCGGCTCCGGAGACGACAAATGGGGCATCGCGATGATGGGGGGTCTGCTTCATGAGCTGAAGCAAAACGGGTGCGATTTCCCAGGCAAAGTTGTAATAGCCGCAGTCCCGGATGAGGAATTCGGCGGAGGTAACGGAACCGTATCCGCCTTTGTCATCGGTATCAAGGCGGATTATGCAATTTATCTTGACGGAGGCTCGAATGAGACAATCTGGTACACTGGACTTGGCGGCGGTTTTTGCACTGTTTCCGGAGGAGATACCGAACTGGTCAGAAAAACAATTTTGAAAACGAAAACGGCAATCAGAGAACGCCTCAATATTCATCCCGATTTCGGCGCGGAATTTTTTAAGATCATTGAAAAACAATTTTTTCTGATTGACGAATTAACGGAGGGAATGCGATTCTTCTACGACATTTTGCCGGGGGAGGACGAGGCGGAACTGAAACGTTTGTTTGAAGCACAGTTGCCGGGCTGTTCTTTTCGCTGGATGAGTCGCTTTTTGAAGGCCTCGCCCGGAGACAGACAGGCCCCTCTTGTCCAAGCACTGACACAGGCATTTCAGGCGGAAACAGGCCGTCTTCCCGCAATCATGGGCGGTATACATAGCGATCAGGGGTTGGTCATCGTCTATGGAAGAATTCCATGCATCCTCTTTGGTTGCGGTCGCCGTGGTATGGAAGGTGCCGTACATCAGCCCAATGAATTTATTGAAATAAGCGCACTAAAGGAAGTATACGGCACAATTATCCGTCTGATATGGCACTCATTGTTTTGATTTGGAAGTCGCCAAACGCGATGTTACCGGCGACGCCTACAAAACCGGTTATATCAAGGTGGAACCCCATCGCTCAATATGATTCGGGGCTGAGAGGCCATATACCTATATAGAGGCATAACCCAATACGCAAAATTAGACAAAATGAATCGAATATTTCGAGCGTAGTGGGATTGCTGTCATTGCAATTTGAGCCGCAATGCGGTTGCTGCTACTTAACACCGCTCGGGAAAAAGCGCGCTCGATCAAATGTTCCTCAAGCAAATCGGCACGGCGATCAATTCCTAACTACGGAAAGCAGTGATATGTTTCTATTCCTGTAGGGACAACGTAAGCGCCCAGTCACCGCCATGTTGAGCTCAAATAGGGGCTGAAAGTTTTTT
>ENA-UOOK01005476-UOOK01005476.1-fermentation-metagenome-genome-assembly--contig:-NODE-5476-length-12742-cov-10.537873_pt1 | contig 12742 bp, 15 predicted proteins | sample MGYA00245777_ERZ724023 | MGnify/ENA primary metagenome ERZ724023 (study PRJEB28704, sample SAMN03018312) | fermentation metagenome | biome: anthropogenic terrestrial biome; feature: soil... | reverse complement strand
ACCGACCTTGGGATGTATGTGATAATAGACTGGCATTCAATAGGGAACCTTTGGATGGAACTCTTTCAGGATCCGATGTACAACACAACGAAGACCGAGACTTACGAGTTCTGGAGAATCATCGCACGGAATTTTTCAGGACATAATACTGTTGCCTTCTATGAGCTCTTCAATGAGCCTACAATCTACCGCGGCGAACTAGGTTCCATGCCCTGGTCGGAGTGGAAGAAGATCAATGAGCAGATGATCAGTTTGATACGAGCCTATGACTCCGAAACCATACCCCTGGTTGCCGGGCTTGATTGGGCCTATGACCTTTCACCCCTGCGTGATGACCCTGTAAATGCGGAGGGGATTGCCTATGTGACGCATCCCTATGCGTTTAAACGAGGCCAGCCATGGGAACCAAGGTGGGAAGAGAACTTCGCATTTGCTGCCAGTCAGTATCCGGTGGTTGCTTCCGAGTTTGGGATGCATACTGCTATGTCATCACCTGATTACCAGGACTATGGCAATCGCATAATCAAATTCCTCGAAGCGCGGGGCATTAGCTGGATATGCTGGATCTATGACCCTGAATGGTGGCCACAGATGCTGAGATCATGGGACTATGAGCTTACCGAAGGCGGAAAGTTCTTCAACCGCGCCATGAAAGGTGAGCTGGAGTTCCAGAAGAAATAGAAAGAATGAATCCTTTTCAGATACCTGACAGAAGTTTTTTCTGTTGCAGCAGGGAGGAAACATTGAAGGGCTGTCTTCCTCAATTATGCATTTTCCCGGAAAGTGTTAACTGAAATCAGGCACTGAAAAGCGGAGTTCCCCTGAGCGCCATTTCCCGGATTGATTCCAGCTCCTCACTGTTAAGCGGTTTTATTCTCTCCGACAGCGACAACGCCTTTCTGAACAGGTTCTCATCACCTGGTGGTATCGCGGCCGTAACCGGATGTGAGAGGGTAAACCTCAGGCCCATAAGGATGTCATCAGGCTCGCTGACCGGTTCGTACCAGCATTTGGGATGCGCTGAACGGTCTGCTCCCTCCTTCCACGGTCCCCTGGCCATCGCCTTCAGTGCGAGGATACCCATCCCTTTTTCCTGTGCCCTTGCCATTACCTGGGGACCGAAGTTGCCGGCATACCAGGCGGTATGGTTGAACGGGAAAAGTATTGTGTCAAAGTCATACCTCTCCATCATGGCCACAGCCGCTTCAACTGAGTGAGCTGAGAAACCGAGGAACCGGACCATTCCCTCCTCCCTTGCCTTCAGAAAAGTCTCATGGGCGCCTCCCGGGGCAAATATCTTCTCAACGTCTTCCATGGTGGTGACTGCGTGATGCTGATACAGGTCGAAATGGTCCGTTCGCAGATGGATAAGTGACTGCTCCAGTTCCTTCCGTGCTTCATCCCTTGTCCGCATCCCGGTCTTGCAAGCCAGGAAGACACCTTTTCTCCATGGTTCAAGTGCCGGACCCAGCCTGATCTCCGCATTCCCGTATGACGGCGCCACATCAAAATAGTTCACCCCGGCATTAATTGCTCTCTCTGCATCTGCGGCTGCCTCGGCGGGTGTGGAATTCATTACAACTATCCCTCCAAAGCCTATTACAGAAAGCATTTCTCCGGTTTTACCCAGGGGTCTTTTCTCCAGCTTTCCGGGTTGGCGTTCTGTTCGCATCCCCGAAAGGTCCGGCGGAAAGAGCGTGAGCCCGGGAGCAGCACAAGCTGCCGAAATTATAAATTTCCTCCTTTTCATCTCATTTATAGTTAATCGGATCAGCACTCCTCTTAAAGAATTCCTCCTGCAACTGCTCAACGGTATTGTTGGTTTTAAGGTACCTGATCAGTTCCGCGAGTTGGTCTGCATTCTTTGCTACCAGCAGTTCACCCAGCTCATGGTTGGCCTGCAGTTTATCTCCGGCAAACTGGTTAGGATATTTTGCATACCAGTGGATCCCGGTAAAAGCATGAGGCATGGCGTTAAGCCTTCCCTTGTTTGCACCTGACTCCGCTCCCATTGCCTCCTGGTCAACAAGGTCAGGACGGATGAAGTACATCATTGAAGTCTCCTCTTCACCTGCATGACCATCAAGGGAAGCTATTTTCAGTGCATTTATCTCCCGGTCCATTTTCTCATCGGACCCGCCCTGGAAGAGCACTACTATATAATCCTTCCCTGACGCCAGTTGCGATTGGCAGAAATAATCAAGAAAGTATGTACTTCCTCCGTGACCGTTGAAGAGGATGATCTTCTTAAGGCCGTTTCTCGATAATTCGGCACAGGTTTCCTCAAGCATCTTCCACATGAGTTCATTGCTGTATGCAATGGTACCAGGCTGGTGTCTCGCCTCGAATATCTGGCCAGCGTAATATGGAGGGAATACAACAGCGTACTCCTTCTCTGCCGCTCTTATGACGGATGCGCGGGCTTCAAACAAGTCGGTTCCAAGCGGAAGATGGGTTGCATGCTTCTCTATGATTCCCAGCGGGATTACTGCTACACCGCCTGACTGTTCCACAGCCTTCACAAACTGAGGCGATGTCAGCTCCTCCAGTTGGCACGGAAGTCCTGTCTTTTCCTTTTCCTGTCCGGCAAGCAGTACGGCCATCATCAATATGGCCGATACTGTAACTATTCTTTTCATTGATTAAATCTTTAAGGCCAACTAAAGATATTTTTTTTCTGTAACTTAAAAAAGAATTTCCGTACCGGGATTTGTGCCGGTTGCTGACTTGCCAGGCCTTCCCTTAAGGACAGAGATGCTGCTCCTGACCCTGAAGTTGACGGTTTCTTAATGGACAATTAATTCATCATTAATCATGCAGACACAGGGTTAAATTAGCCATGACTGTTTCATGTCGGTCACTTTTAGTAGTTGATTTCACTTTACATTTGAGCATCACTGAACGCCTAATATTTCCGAATTGAAAAATAATTATATAAAACTTCATTAAAGTTACCTGCAGACCTTGTCAGAACCAATAAGGCCTGATTAAGTTTTAATAAACCCATGGTTAACAGTCAGGAGACCAGGCGTTGCCTGTAAAATGTCCGGAAAAGTCCGGGAAAGCCAGCCAAAGGCTATTGGTCATGCCGTTCGTCAAAAAATCCTGCTTCTTCATCATTTCTTCACAACCATATACCTAATATTGTGTTATGGTGATGTTGTTTATTAATTAAAACTGATACGTATGAAGAAGATTTACCTTTTGGCACTTATCCTTATCATGGGAATCGCTTACGTTTCCTGTGACAAGAGTGATGCGACCGAATTTGACGTGACAGTAAAATCATCACTGTCTGAAGATCCCAGTGGACCGGCCACACCGGCTGGCGTTGCTCCGTATATCATTCCGGGAGCCAACAACGGAGGGAACAGGACCTGTGCAGAAGTCGGGACTTTCTTTAAGGATGATCCTGCCTACTTTGATTGGTGTGGTGACCGGGTTGACTATGGAATGTTTTCCGGCGCTTTTCCTGATGGTCTGGATGTTACTTCTGACGGTAAGACTCTCTCCTTTAATGCTGATGAGTGCATTAAGATCGGCGATAAATACTACAAGGTCGGCGCAGTGATAGTCAAGGGCGGTCCTGCTGCAAATGTATACTTCTATGAGGAGGGCACCCTTAGCGATGTAAACCTGACTGCTCCTGCAAATGCCAGCGGCAAACCGGCTGGGATTTCCAATGTGACGTTCTGCTACATCGAGTGCGAAGAACAGCCGGAACTTGTAATAGCATTCAAAAGCTATCTGAACAATTCTGACTGGGTCTGCACAACCGGGGGACCTGGTAACATCGGGTTCGTGGCTTACTATGAGTTCAAGCCTGGTGTGGTTGGCAAAGTGTACCTTTCAGCCGGCACCACCCCCTCAACAGGTGACCTCACCAAACCGGTTGGTAACCTCACGGTGGCTGACACTGATGGTGATGGCCAGTGGGAAGTCACGGTCGATAACGTGGACCGTCCTGATCTGCTCTACAAGAAGGCTTATCTTTTTGTTGGAACACTTGCTGAGTACACCGGCAAGTATTATCTGAACTTCCCCTACCAGACCGGCGAGATAACACCTGTAGCACCGCTCATTTTCCAACTGCCTTTCTAGGGGTCCGTCACACTATAACAAGAATTTTTAACGGCAGAGGCTGCCTCCGCAAACCAGGGCAGCCTCTCCTGTTCCTGGCAAGAGAGGTTCTCTGACCAGAAACCCAGGCATTTAAGTCATTCATATTTAAGAGCCTCCACAGGATTTCGAGTTGCTGCCCTGTAGGCCTGAAAGGAGACAGTAAGAAGAGCAACCAGAAGTGCAATAATGCCCGAAACGATAAAGATCCACCAGCTTATTTCAGTCTTGTATGCGAAGCTCTCATGCCACTTGTTCATCGAATACAATGAGACTGGAAGAGCAACTACGAATGCGATTATAACACAGATAACAAACTCCTTATTCAGCGACATCACTGCACATTGAAGGATTCAGTCCGATAATCATCGGCCCAACTGCTTCATGCAGAGAATACATATTGATGTCAGGAATAACACCGACGACAGGGCCAAATTCAGTCGTTTCACCAATTGCATCCTTTAAACCTAATGCTTTTACTGCCATTTCATTGACTAAAATTCCGCCATTGATTTTACCCTCAATAAAGTCATCTCCCTTCAAGATTTTTATACCCATTGTAGTGGCAAAATTATAATCGACAAAAAGGCCGTTTAAGGTGACTGTCTTGTCATGCTCATCTGCTTTAGGCTGCAAAAAACTGTCAAATTGACCACCTGACGCCGGCCTAAACTGACCACCCCGCGCCGGGCCAAATTGACCACCTTGCGCCGGAGCAAACTGACCACTTTTTAAAGAGCTCTTCTCATGTTTAGAAATAAGCTATGATCTTTGCTGTTTTACTAACGATTAACAGCGGGACAATGGCCAATAAGAAGACAGACATGAGCAAGCTAAGACAGATTTTGCGACTTTACTCCCAAGGAGAGAAAAAACTGAAGATCAGTACACTGACCGGGGTGTCGCGCAATACATTAAAGAAATAGCTCAGGATATATCAGGGGCTTGGCCTGAGCATTAAGGACATTGAGATGCTCAGTGACAAGAACCTGGAAGAGTTGTTTGGTGAAAGCCTGAAGAGGGAGCCCGGTGATAAGTACAAGACCCTTGAGGCCATGTTCCCTGTTATTGAGAAGGAGCTCAAGCGCCGTGGTATTACCAGACAAATACTATGGTCAAGGTACATAACCGCACACCCGGATGGCTACAAGTTGTCGCAGTTCAAACATTATTACCATCAGTGGCTAAAGCGCAGCAGGCCGGTAATGCATATAGAGCATGTTGCCGGTGACAAGATGTATATTGACTTTGCCGGAGAGAAGCTTCATGTTGTTAATTGGGAGACCGGGGAGATAACCGAAGTTGAAGTATTTATTGCTGTGCTTGGCGCCAGTCAGCTGACATATATTGAAGCCGTTCCCAGTCAATGTAAGGAAGATCTTATCACCTGTTGTATACATGCCCTGCTATACTATGGTGGAGTTCCCAGGGCTATAGTCCCAGATAACCTTAAGAGCGCAGTTACCAAGAGTTCACTGTATGAGCCCACACTCAACCAAGCCTCCCGGAACTTTGCCCTTCACTACAGCACAACCATCCTGCCGGCAAGAAGCTATAAGCCAAAAGACAAGTCATTGGTTGAAGGGGCCGTACGGATCGCCTACCGACGTATTTACTCTGTCCTTGACCGCAGGACCTTCCACAGCCTTCAGGAGTTGAACGCAGCCCTGCGGGTTGCGTTAGAGCAATATAATAACATCAGGCTGACGGGCCGCCCCTACAGCCGCCGGGATCTTTTTGAAGATATAGAAAAGCCGGTGCTCACGCCGCTTCCTACCCTGCCGTATGAGTTTAAGCGTCAGCAATACTCTACGGTATCGGTTAACGGCCACACCTGCCTTAAGGAGGATAAACACTACTACAGCGTACCTTATGGATATATCGGTAAGAAGGTCAAGGTCATGTACTCCGCCACCCAGGTTGAGATCTTTTACAATTATGTTCTGATAGCCACGCATAAACGAGACCGAAAGGCCTATGGCTACACAACCAACCCCGACCACCTGGCAAGCACTCACAGGTATCTTACCGAGTGGAACCCCGATAGATTTATTAAGTGGGGTGAGTCTATTGATCCGTCAGTGAAGGCGTTCATAACAGGACTGATGGATAGTAAGTCACATCCCGAGCAGGCATACAAGGCCTGCCAGGGTGTTCTTGGCTTTGAGCGCAAGGTCGGCAGAGAAAGACTTGTCAATGCATGCCGCAGGGCCATTGAATATGAGAACTACTCCTACGGTGCCATTAAATCAATCCTTGAGAACAAATATGACATGATCACTTATGCCGAGATCACCGCCGAGATCCCGGATCACGAAAACATCCGTGGTGAGAAATACTATCAGTAACAACCCAAATAAATACAAATGAGGCTATGACAAAAGAGACACTTGAAAAGATTAAAAAATTAAAGCTGTGGGGCATGGCAAGAACCTATGAAACAAGTCTTGAGAATGAGAAGCTGCTTGCCCTGTCTGCTGATGAGTTGATAGCTATGCTTGTTGAAGCAGAATGGGATGACCGTCAGATGCGTAACCTTGAGCGCAGGGTGCGCAATGCCAGGTTCCGTTACCAGTCTTCAATTGAAAGTATCGATTACTCAGCTGACCGCAACCTGGACCGGGGACAACTGCTGCGCTTTGCCGAGTGCAACTTTATCAGTGGTCATGAGAACATTATCATTACAGGCAGCACCGGAATCGGAAAGAGTTACATTGCCACAGCTCTTGGGCATCAGGCCTGTACCCTCGGATATAAGGTCTATTATGCCAATCTTGGAAAGCTCTTCTCACGGCTTAAAATGGGCAAGGCTGACGGATCCTATCTGAAAGAAATATCAAAGATAGAAAGGCAGGACCTGCTCATAATAGATGACTTCGGACTTCTGCCCATTGACAGCGCCAACCGCTCCGCACTGATGGAAATCGTCGAAGACCGTCATAAAAGAGCCTCAATGATAATAACATCGCAGCTGCCTGTTAACTGCTGGCATGAAGTAATCGGAGAAAAAACAGTGGCCGATGCCATACTCGATCGGATCGTACATGACGCTCACCGGATAGAGCTCCGCAGGGAATCCATGAGAAAGGTCCGCGAAAAACAGAAAAATATGGAGATAATGAACTAAAAAAGATAAATTTGCTAAACCACTTTCTACCGTGAGAAAGCTCTCTTTAAAAGACCAACTCTGATGTGGTCAATTTACTCCGGCGCAATGTGGTCAGATTATCCGGCGTATGCAGGTTTCCTCTTTGCTATGGCTTTAGAGGGAGCGTAGGGCTGTTACGTCGGCAAGTGAGTTTGTACTTTGTGGAACCACTTTACAATGATGAGGAATGAATATACCTATTTTCTATCGCTTACTTTAGATTGTTTGGCAGTATTGTTTACCTTTAGTCTGCATATGAACAAGTTATGTAGCATTAAAAGTCTTCCCTTTTTCAAAAAAAAATATAAATATCATGGTAAACGACTTAAACAAAAAATCTGAAAACAAGATTGCAATTGGAGTAGCTATGGGATTGGCGATAGGTTCTGGAGTTGGAGTTGCTGTAGGGGCTTCGATTGACAATTTAACCCTTGGGATAGCTATTGGCGTGGGTTGTGGAATGGCTTTTGGCGCTTTAATAGCCAGTGCAAGGGAAAAAAGAAATAAATCTCCAAAAGGTTAACGCCACCTAACAGGTCGGTATATGTCATTGGCGCTCTGCACCGCGAGAGCAAAAACACGAGCTACCGCGACACTGCGCCAACGCAACATATTGCCGAACGTTGGCACAAATATCCGGAGGACAAAATCTGTCATGATAATACATTACATTTGAATCAACTAAGTATAATTCCCCATGAACAAAAGAAATTTTCTTAAAACTGGCTTTGCGGCATCTGGATTATTACTAATCCCCCATAAAACATGGGCTCTGGACTATTATCCCACGACAAATAATGTTGAATGGGCTATATTATTTGGAACCTGGTGTGGCACAGCTCGCGATGCAAGCGTTTGGATTTCAGAAGGAATGAATGGAATTGCAGATGTATTTGATGTTCGTGAGAATCCTGATTTATCGAAATACAAGCACATTATAATCGGAGGAGCGATACGCAGTGGAGTAGTGCCAAATGAACTTCAGGAGTACATAACGACACACAAGTCACTAATAATGAATAAAACCAGGGGATTATTTGCTGTCTGCGGAAATATGAGACAACCAATTACTCAAGAACAGTATACCAGATTAATCAATAATCATCTTGCAAGATTAACAGGATCAGATAAAGTCCCCTCCAGGGTGTTTCCGGGACGAATTACATGGGGTCTTATGGAACCGGAAGTACAAAAACAGATGAAAGCTATTCCAAATATGGAAGAATATGATAATCTCAGACGGAGCGAGTGTATGGATTTTGGGAGAGAGGTATTGCTGTCAATTAAATAGATATTGGATTAAAAAAAGGTTCATAAAAATACACCCTATCATATTCTTTTAGAACAGAAGTACGAGACATATTCTTTCCCTTACGTGATGCCATTATGAATTAAATTACTCGTTGGCGGGTCGATATATGCTATTGGCGCTCCGCACCGCGAGAGCAAAAACACGCGCCACCGCGACTCTACACCAACGCCATATACCACAGAAAGTTAGCGGTCACCCTGCGGCTTTTTTTTATAGCATAGTGCGCCTGGTTGGAAGATGATGGAGATAACTTCCATAATCCATTACCAACCTTCGGGATTCGTAGGATTTTTTGATTTTGGCACACAGGGAACAATCTTTGGAACGCATAGCAAAGTCTGTTACACCAATAAGGGTGACCTTTGTGGTTGCGTCAGTTGTGAAATTATAGCGGGAATTTTTCAGTTTACATTTTTTGAGTACTAACTAAAGCGATTCGAAAATGAAACCACTAAAGCTATTATTCCTGATCTGCATGTTAGCATGCATTTCTTTAAGCACTGCCAATGCGCAGGAGAAAAAAACAGTCTACGAAGGGACCGGTACACTCATCCCCTATTATCTGCCATGTTTCGAAGAATATGTTAATGGTACTGTTTACTATATGACCACATATGTAAATAGTCATTGGCAGGATAAAATGTGGGGCACTTTGATTGGGGATGTTACGAAAAATGTATATACTTTAATGCAGATTCAGAATGATAATTGGCACCCATACTACGAGGGACCGGTCGGAAATTATACGTGGGCTGGTTCCTGGAAGTTTTTTCTGGATGGGAAACTGGTGTTTATGGGTCATGGCACTATTCATGTCACCTATGATCCGGTATCCGGGTACAGGGTTCAATTTGACAAAGGGTTTGAGGAATGTAAAGATTAAACTTATCTCAAGGCTTAATATTTCGGATCCCGGATTTCAGTTCCGGGGGCTTTTCATTTGGCAATGAGACAAGCATAAATGCTAACCCCTTTCCAATTTACCTGTCTATGTCCATATCATAATAAACCTGACTTCGGCTTTGCGCAGGTGCAACTATGTATTCTCATCCGGATAGTAAATTATTTGGGGGATTCATATCGTAAATATCTCAGTTACTAACTAAAATCTATCACTTATGAAAAGGTCACAATTTTTATTTATTGCCTTAGCCCTGATTTTAACTTCTGGTTGCATCTATGGTCAGGGGAACAAAGAAATGCAGAAGAATAAGGAAATTGCAACCAAATACCATGAATTAAATCCAGATAATGTCGACATCATCCTGACGGATAATTTTATTGGGCGTCATGCAAAGAATCGCTTTACATGGAACAAGGAAGATCACAGAAAATACTTATCAAATGGGGATTCCAAGAAAGATACTATTTTGAATCAGATTGCTGAAGGCAATTGGGTAGCTACAAGATTTATAAGAACTGAGATTTCGAACGGGGATACCCTTAGTGCAGAGGTCATGCACTTTAAACGATTTGAGGATGGCAAAATAGCAGAAATCTGGGAGTATTTCGATCCAAGACAAGTAGAATAACAAGTAAGAGCAGTTCTTTGCCTGATCATTAACCACTTATTTTCGTTTTGTAAGGTCCCGGGAATCATCTTCGGGGACTTTTTATTATCTCTGGTGTGAGGCAGCCCCCTTATCTTATCAGACAGTAACTCCAATCGGAGACAAATGCAGCAAGACTTGGGGGGCTGTCTTTTCTAATTAAAATGTGAGCTTAATTCCTATCCCATTTCCATTTATTGTCGTGGAATAGTACAATCCCAGCATTCTGGGTACCACCGGCTATTTAAAAATTCATTGATTTGGTCTTCACACTCAGCATAGGAAGGAGCGCAAAATGATTTATGTGAGGTTAAGTGTGGATAATCAGCACAATTATAATCATCCCAAGTGCATTCAGCACAGAAATCTTTTTCACAGGAATTAATAAAGAGTAAAAATGTAACACTTAAGCCAAAGAAACATCTCAAGACAATTCCACGTGTTTTCATTGGTGAATTATTTCAGTCCTAACAAAGTTAAGATTATAAAAAGCTCAAGTCAAATATTTAAATTTCCTGTATAATATCTGCAAAAGCCGGAAGCATTGACCACTTTCAGGCAATTCATCACTTGCAGCGAGACATTTTGAGCCCCGGATGTGCAGACAGGTCTGGGGTTTTTTCTTTGATTTTGGCACACAGAGAACAATATTTAGGACGAATTGCAAAATCGGTTGCAAAATAAAGATCGAACTTGGATTGGTAATTAGTAATGCCTAACCCTTTTTGCCATGAAGACAAAAATCATAATCGAAACAGCCAAACTAATTCTAATAGGAATATTACTCATTCTTAACAGCAGATGTCATGAAAAAGAAGAAGAATCTTCTGAAATAAAAGACAAGGATGGCAATATCTATACTTCTGTTACAATCGGCACACAAGTATGGTTAAAAGAAAACCTTCATACAACGAAATACAATGATGGCAATGACATACCATTGGGTAATTTGAATTCGGATCCGTCAACACCAAGGTATTGGTGGTACAATGATGATCAAGCCACTTATGGTGATATCTATGGAGCTTTGTACAACTGGTACGCTGTTAATACTGGTAAACTTTGTCCAACAGGATGGCATGTACCCTCACATTCTGAATGGGCAATGTCTTAACCCCCCAAATAGCTGGACATAATTTGAAAAACAAATTAGGTCTGATTAAATTTGGGAACCATGACATTAACACGAAGAAAATTTACAGCTGAAGATCGATTGTCGATACTTCAGGAAGGAGAACGCGAAGGTCACGCAGCGACAATCAGAAAGTACCATTTGGCGCCGTCTCTGTATGCCCGTTGGAAGCGTAAATATCTCAATGAAGGCATTTACGGTTTAAAGGACAAGCACGAGAAGTCAGATCCTGCACTACAGGCATTGGAGCTTGAGAACGAGCGTTTACGGCGCATCATTGCAAAACAAGCCCTGGAGATCGAGGTAAAAACAGAGCTTTTAAAAAAAACTCCTATCGGCTTGAAGATAAGATGAGTGTTATAAATCAGTATCAGAATCATACTACTAAGACTGAGCTGTTTAAATGGGTTGACTTTCCCAGGAGTGAGACATTTTAGCCCTGGATGGTCAGACGGGTTTGGGGCTTTTTATTCAATTTTGGCACACGGAGAACAATCTTTGGGATTCTGAACAAAATATATTGTCTGAATATCGTCGAACTTTGTGATGGATTAGCTAATCCTTTTCTGCTATGAAAAATATTCTGGTGAGTGCCATAGTCTTATTTTTCATCTCGTTAAATGTAAATGGGCAGGTATCACGTGATACCCTGTATCTGAAAAATGGTTATAAGGCAGCGGGTAAACTGCTCGGACAATCAAAGACTGAATGCAGGTTTCTGTCATCAGACGGAATATACTTTACTTTTTCTCGCGATGAAGTCGAAAAAATCATTACCACCCCGGAATTGATTATTAGAAAGGTCAATCCTGATACATTAAGTTTAGATCTCCTTAATCTGTACAGAGACAAAGCAGTTAAAATGAGAAATGCGGGGAGGGCATTAACAATAGCTGGTACTGGTGTGATGGTAATCAGCTTTGTTGGCGGGATACTTTTAATGAATACCTCTGATGGACATTCAGGAGAACATATGGGGGGTCTCCTGAGTGGTTTTTATGTCATGTGTCTCGGTGGGATGGTTGGTATTCCTTGTACTGCAACTGGCATTCCCTTATGGGCTGTCGGAGGCAGCAGAAACGCCAAAGCGGAGCTTGCTCTTAAAAGGTTCGATATACCGCCAGAAAACCAAATGGCAGTTGGAGTAGGAATATCAATAAAATTCTGAGATTACATTAAATCAGATACAGGATTAGCCATCTCTTGTAACAATATCTGTTGCAACCCTCGGACCCCGGGGGCTTTTCTTTCACAAAGCAACATTACGAGCTCCAGATGGACATCCAGGTCTGGAGCTTTTTCTTTGATTTTGGCGCACAGAGAACAATATTTAGGACGAATTGCAAATTCTGTTTCAATATTAAGGTCGAACTTTGAGGTAATATCAGGTTGGTAGATAATAGGGGAAATTTTTATCATACATATCACTAGTGTCATGTCAACTTTGAATTGACGGATATAATCTGTGTAATTTCACTCTG
>ENA-UOOK01005475-UOOK01005475.1-fermentation-metagenome-genome-assembly--contig:-NODE-5475-length-12742-cov-11.773154_pt1 | contig 12742 bp, 15 predicted proteins | sample MGYA00245777_ERZ724023 | MGnify/ENA primary metagenome ERZ724023 (study PRJEB28704, sample SAMN03018312) | fermentation metagenome | biome: anthropogenic terrestrial biome; feature: soil... | reverse complement strand
AATAAAATTTAATTTATATGGCATTCAACTTAAGAAACAGAAGCTTTTTGAAGCTTTTAGACTTTACTCCAAAGGAAATACAATATCTTTTGGACTTAGCACGCGATTTGAAACGTGCAAAATACACAGGAACAGAAACTCAAAGACTTAAAGGAAAGAATATTGTCCTTTTGTTTGAGAAAGATTCAACCCGCACACGTTGTGCTTTTGAGGTAGGAGCCTTAGACCAAGGAGCTCACGTAACTTATTTGGGACCTTCAGGTTCTCAAATGGGGAAGAAAGAAAGTATGAAAGACACTGCAAGAGTGCTTGGAAGAATGTACGATGGTATTGAATACAGAGGTTATGACCAAACAACCGTTGAGGCTTTGGCTGAGTTTTCAGGAGTACCTGTTTGGAACGGGCTTACAAATGAGTTTCACCCAACACAAATCTTAGCAGACTTTTTAACAATGACAGAACATATTGACAAACCTTTGAGTGAGGTTTCTTTCTGTTATCTTGGGGATGCAAAGAATAATATGGGAAATTCCCTAATGGTTGGTGCAGCAAAGATGGGAATGGATTTCCGTGCAGCAGCACCAAAGAGCTGTCAGCCAGATAAGGCTCTTGTTGCAAAATGTAAGGAAATAGCAAAGGAAACAGGAGCTAAGATAACCATTACTGACGATGTTGCAAAGGCAGTTAAGGGAGTTGATTTTCTTTATACTGATGTTTGGGTATCGATGGGAGAGCCTGAAAGTGTTTGGGAAGAAAGAATTAAACTTCTTCGTCCTTATCAAATTAATATGGATGTTGTTAAGAAGACCGGAAACCCTAATGTTAAGTTTTTGCATTGTCTTCCAGCCTTCCACAACTTAGAAACACAGGTGGGAAGAGATATTCACAAGAAATTTGGCTTAGAAGCAATGGAAGTAACTGAGGATGTCTTTGAAGGACCAATGTCAATTGTGTTTGATGAAGCCGAAAACCGCCTTCACACAATTAAAGCTGTTATGGTTGCTACTCTTGGAGATTAAGACTAATAACAAATTAAATAACATAAGGGTAGGTTTAGTTATCTACCCTTTTGTTTTATATATTTTGTTGTATATTTGCAAAGATTTTTTTGGTTTAGATATTAATATGAGCTTATATCTAAATTAATTATTATTTAAATAAAGACAACTAAATTAAACTTATAAGATGAACAAGAAAGAAAAAATAATAAGATATTTGTTAAATATAATTGTAGCTATGTCTGTTGGATATATTTTAATGCAATTTACATATAAAGAAACACCGAACTATCTAAATACGTTTTATCTCTCCTTCTTTCCATTAGCATTATCATTAGGTTTGTCAATATGGAAAAGATTATTGAAACATTATTTAAGAGTTTTTGTTGTTAGTGGATTAGTATTAATCTGCGGTATTATTTACGCATTTATCTACAAAGATAATTCTATGTTTATGGGTTTGACAATTTTTAATTTGATAATTTCAATGATGCTAATGACTTATTATTCTGTAATCAGAAAGACGGAGTAATTATTAATAAATTAATAACATAAGGGTAGGTTTAGTTATCTACCCTTATTTTTTTGATTTAAGGGAAGAAAAGAAAAATATAATTAATCTTAATCCGTTTTAAGTCTAACTAATAATTATAAAAATAGAGTCTTATGGATGATTATACAATTAAAGAGATATATTTTGCGGGTGGTTGTTTTTGGGGAACGGAACATTACTTAAAGCTTATAAGAGGTGTTGAAGAAACTAAGGTGGGCTATGCTAATGGGAACTATCCAAGCCCTACCTATAAGGAAGTTTGCTATGGAGATACCGGCTTTGCTGAAACGGTTAAGGTTACCTATAATCCAAAGGCTGTTTCCTTAGAGCTTTTGATTGATTTATTCCTTAAAACCATTGACCCAACAAGTCTTAATCGTCAAGGAGGAGATATTGGAGCTCAATACAGAACAGGAATTTATTATATTGAAGAGGTAGATAAGCCAATTATTGAAAAGAAACTACAAGTCCTTCAACAAGAATACGAGAAACCAATAGTTGTAGAAGTTATGCCATTACTGAATTTCTATGAGGCAGAGCTATATCATCAGGATTATTTAGAAAAGAATAGAGGAGGCTATTGTCATATTGGGAAAGACTTGTTTGAGATTGCTAAAAGAGCCAATCAATACAAGGAAACAGAAGATTATAATCCTTTTACAAAGCCAAGTGATGAGGTATTAAAGCAAAGATTGAATAATATGCAATATTCCGTTACTCAAGAAAATGCAACAGAACCGCCCTATAAGAATGAGTATTGGGACAATGAAGATGAAGGGATTTATGTTGATATTGTAACGGGAGAACCTTTGTTTTTGTCAAAAGATAAATTTGATTCTGGTTGTGGTTGGCCAAGTTTTGCAAAGCCAATTGACTATAATAAGTTGGATGAAGAGATTGACGATAGCTTAGGTATGATTAGAACAGAGGTCAGAAGCAAAAGAGGCAATTCGCATTTAGGACATCTTTTCAATGATGGTCCAAGAGAATTGGGCGGACAAAGATATTGTATTAATAGTGCTTCACTTCGTTTTATTCCTAAGCAGAGTATGGAAAGGGAGGGTTATGCCCATTACCTATATTTGTTAAATTAATAATCCATTTTGACTTAAAGTTTGATTATCTCTTGATTCTAATTTATTAAAACTTGATTCTATTTTGCTGAAACTTGATTTCAATTTATTATCTCTTGATTTCAATTTGCTAATACTTAAAGATAATTTTTATTATCTTTGCAAGCGTAATTATTTATGTGATTTTGAATGGAAAAAAGAACGGAGTTAGATGACTTGGGTGAGTTTGGATTGATTGAAAGATTAAATCCAAAGCAGGATATTAGAAATCAATCAACAATTATTGGGATTGGAGATGATGCGGCTGCCTTAAAGTATAAGGATAAAATTGTTTTGGTTTCAACCGATGCTATGCTTGAAGGGGTGCATTTTGATATGGCTTATACTCCTTTAAAACACCTTGGATATAAGGCTTGCATCGTAAATTTCTCTGATATTTATGCAATGAACGGAGAGCCAAAACAAATCACAATAAGTATTTCAGCAAGCAATAGATACTCTGTTGAGGCTCTGGAAGAATTGTATGAAGGCATTCATTTGGCTTGTGAGAAATATAATGTTGATATTGTTGGTGGCGACACCACTTCCTCTGTTTCTGGTCTTTTTATTTCCATAACTGTTATTGGAGAAGTGGATGAGGATAAGGTAGTTCGCCGTAATGGAGCAAAGGTTTATGACCTTGTTTGCGTTAGTGGAGATTTGGGAGGTGCATATGCAGGGCTTTTGGTTTTGCAAAGAGAGAAGGTAACCTTTAAGGCCAATCCTAATTTTCAGCCTGACCTTGCTACTTACGAGTATGTCTTAGAGCGTCAGCTTAAACCAGAGGCAGGCAAGAAAACGATTGAGTGGCTAAAAGAGAATAATATTCTTCCTACTTCAATGATTGATATTTCCGATGGCTTAGCCTCCGAAATGTTACATATTTGCAAAAGTTCCGATGTGGGTTGTGAGCTTTATATTGAAAAGTTCCCAATTGACTTTCATACTTCAAGAACTCTGGAAGAGTTTAAAATTATGGCGGATGTTGGAGCTTTGAATGGGGGAGAGGATTATGAGTTACTTTTTACCATTAATCAAAAAGACTTTGAGAAGATAAAAGAAAACGAAAATATAAAAGTTATTGGGCATATTACAGATAAGTCGCTGGGTTGTCAATTAATCACACCTCAGAACACAACAATAGAACTTAGGGCTCAAGGCTGGAATCATTATAGAAAGGAAGAAGAGAAGAAATGAGCAAGATAAAGAATTTACTACTTGACTTGGGTGGAGTTGTACTCAATGTGGATTATCATAAAATGGTAGAAACATTTAAAGAGTATGGAGTTAAGGATTTTGATAAACATTTTACACAGGCTCATCAAGTAGAGATAATTGATAAGTTTGAGGAAGGGAAATGCACAATTGAGGAGTTCCGAAATGGTATAAGGAGTTTGGTAGGGATGAATTTGACCGATGAGCAGATTGACAATGCTTGGTTTTCAATGATACTTGATTTGCCAAAGGAAAGAATAGAACTGATTGGTCTTTTGAAACTAAAATATAATATATATCTTTTTAGTAATACCAACGAATTGCATATTGAAATGCTAAAAAAACGTTATCAGGAGCAGTTTGGATTTGATATTTTCACAATGCTATTTAATAAGGCGTATTTCTCAAATGAAATAAAAATGCGTAAGCCACATCCAGAAGCGTTTCAATGGTTGATTGATGACGCATCAATAAAGCCAGAGGAAACTTTGTTTATTGAAGATTCGCCTCAACATATTGAAGGGGCAAAGAAAGTAGGGCTTAACACCTATTGGCTAACGGGGGGAGAAACAATAATAGACCTTTACGAAAAACAAGTAATATAATGAAGTTTAAAATACCTACTTGGCTTAATAAAAAGAATATCCTTAGGTTATTAATCAACCGCTATTTTTTGATTGGTTTGGGATTTTTACTTTTGTTATTGCTTGGAGAGAATAGCTTAGTCTATTATTATAAACTCCACAAGCAACTAAAAGAACTTAGAACAAGTAAGGAGTTTTACTTAAACCAAATAAAGCAAGATAGCATTAATACCATTCGTCTTAGAACAGATATGGATGCAATTGAAAAGTACGGCAGAGAGAAGTATATGATGAAAAGGGATAACGAAGATATATATATAATTCGTTAAACAAATTTCTTCTTAGTGATTGCCTCCGTGATGACCACCGCCACCACCACCATTACCATGATGATTTCCTGTTTGAGTTCCAGTGCAAGTACCTGTTTGAGTTCCGCCATAATTATGATTATAATCATGTCCTTCACAAGTATCAGTGCAACTATTAGAACAAGTTCCTGTTTCAGTTGTTACATCTTCCCAGTTACCACCATTGTCCATAATATCTTCACAAGCAGTAAAGCCAAATAAAGAAACTGACAATAAGATTAAAATAAATAATGTCTTTTTCATATTAAATAATTTTTAAAGTTAAATTCTTAGGCAAAGGTATAACTAATATTTTAACAAACAAATAATAAACAATAAATTAAATCTAAATAACTTCTGCCACAGTAAAGGTGCTGCCCCCAACAAACACTAAATCATTGTTTTTAGCATTCTTTTGAGCCATAAACAAAGCCTCTCTAATTGAAGGAAAAGAAGAATAATTTAGCCCTACTTGCTCTATCTTTTTACTCAAAACCTCTATTTCAAGCCCTCTTGGAATATCAGCCTTAGACAAATAATAATAAGCATTTTTAGGAAGCATAGAAATAACCTTATCAATATCTTTATCACCCACCATTGCCAAAACAAAATGAAGATTAGAATGCGGAGTTTGTTTTATTTGTTCAAGAACATAACCCAACCCATCTTCATTATGACCAGTATCGCAAATAGTCAAAGGATTATTAGAGATTACTTGCCATCTTCCCATTATTGGAGCATTGGTTTGAAGGTTAAGAAAGCCCTTTCTAATTTCTTCTTCTGAAAAAGAATATCCTATCTTTCCTAATTCTTCAATAGCACAAAAAATAGTTGCAATATTCTTTAACTGATAATTCCCGCTTAGGAGGGAAACCAAGTCCTTATATTGTAAATCGTTCTTTCTGTAAATATCTACCACTAAACTATCTTCCTTATAACGAGGATTACGTGCAGCAAACACTTGGTCGGCAAAGCTTATAGTTGAATTAAGCCCCTTAGCCTTCTTGATAAAAACAGGTGAAGTTTCCTCATGACTTTGACCAATAACCACAGGAGTATTCTCCTTAATAATACCAGCCTTTTCATTTGCAATAGCTTCAAGAGTATTGCCCAAAAACTGAGTGTGGTCAAAGCTAATATTTGTAATAATAGAAAGTAAGGGAGATAAAACATTAGTTGAATCGAGTCTTCCGCCCATTCCAACTTCCATAATTGCTATATCAACTTTTTGCTCTTCAAAATATTTAAAAGCCATTGCAACGGCAGTTTCAAAGAATGAAGGTTGTATTTCTTCAATTATAGATTTGTTCTTTTCTACAAAATCAACAACCCAATTCTTTTCCACCATAACTCCATTAACTCTAATTCTTTCTCTGAAATCTTTTAAATGAGGAGAAGTATGTAATCCAACTTTTAGTCCTTTTTCTCTAAGCAAAGAAGCTAAAAGATGAGAAGTAGAACCTTTTCCGTTAGTTCCAGCAACATGAATTGATTTAAATTTATTCTGAGGATTATCCAATGCTTCCATTAAAGCAATAGTATTAGATAAGTCAGCCTTATAAGCTGCAGCTCCAATTCTTTGGAACATTGGTAAAAAAGTAAAAAGATAGTTTATAGTTTCTTCGTAATTCATTGTTATAGTCTTATTTAAAATTAAAGAGCAAAATTAATTCAAAAATATTGTTCCCTTACTTCCTTTTCTTTTAGAATATATAAAATTAGAAATATTGCTACTCCAAATATTGGATAGAAATAAGCAGCAATACAAGTTAAAAGAGTGTACTTTAGTTTGTATCTTCTGAAATCATAAATTAAAAATCCAATAATAATAAGATTGAAAATAAGACTAAAGTAAGTTGGAATAGGATATAAGTATAAGTTTACATCCATTAATAACCTTTCCTTTATATTAAGGATATATTGGTTATCAATATTAAAAAATAATTCACGTATAAAAATATCCCAAAGAAAACTAAATAGCCTTGGTATTATTAATAGGATTGCGTACTTATTGATTAATTTTATGAGTTCTTTCATGTTAATTGGATTCAATTTCTTTATGTGTCATCATTATTAAAAATAATACTACTCCAAATATATAATTAAATAGAGTAAGGATTAATATCCACCAAGATATTAATCCTTCTTTTTTCATATCTCCATATATAATTATTGCACAAATAAAATAGATAATTAAGTTTATTAATAAATTTGCACTACTATAAGCATATCTAATATTATCAAAACTACTAATTAATAATGGGATTAAAAATAAAAATACATTATTGATAATCCATAAAGATATTACTACAATCAAGTATTTCTTTATAAGTTTTATCATTCCATCATATTGAAGGAATTTGTTTACTTTCTCCCTAATATTAATATTCTGACTTGTATTCATAATATATTTTTATAAACAAATATAATTAATAGTTTCTTCGTAATTCATTCTTAGTTGTATTAAATCAATAAGCAAAATTACGTAAAAAAGGATATCAATAATACTTGTAGGAAGAATATTTAATTTGAATTGTCTTTAATAATTGTTTCATCTAAAAATATAAAAACCTAATTAAAGTAGTGAGGGACAGTTCATATTCCTCAAAAAGGAAATCATCGCTAACTCTTAATCCTTTTTTCAATATATTTTGAGTGTAATGCTCTTGATACTCCAATATAATCTAATCTAAATTCAATTAAATCCCCAACTTTATAGTTATTTGGATTTGTAGATAAGTCAATAACAATCATGTCAGAGCTACTCCCAACAATAGATATATGTTCCTCTTTTGCCCAAATGTGATTAATATCAACATCTAATAATCCAAGATCGATTATTCCTCTATAGCTTGTTTTGCCAACATCAGTTTCATCAAATTTTACTGAATGTCCTTCTACATTTGTTCCCATTTCTCCCATAGGAACTATAGGTTTCTCAATTAATTCAATTATTTCAGAAAATAAAACAAAAATATCAGACTTGAAGTTTTTTAAAACAGTGTTGTTATACACATCAGTTCCTAAAAATAAGGTTTCTCCAACCCTGAAATGATTAATGCCTTTTGGTAATAAATTATGATAGATAAGAGGTATTGTTACTGACGAGCCTCCAGAAATATATGTAATTTTTCTATTGAATTTTAATTCAATCAATTGTTTATACAAACACAATTGGATTAATTTGTCATGATTAGGAAGAACACCATATAAACACGAAAGATTTGTTCCAATTCCAATAACTTCAATATTCTTTAGATTGAAAACCTTTGAATAGAAATCAATAAGCCCTTCTCTCATTATTCCTTCTCTTAACTCGCCTAATTCAATCATAATAATTATTTTATGAACTTTATTTTGGATTTGAGCTTCTTTAGAAAGTAGTTTAATCGTTTCTATTTCGGTGTTCATACTAACATCTGCATATTGTATAATATTTTTAATACTTCGTTTTGCAGGAGGTCTTATAAAGATTGTTTCGATATTTTGGTTTATTTGTTTTACAGCTTTTAAATTTGCAATCCTTGAATCACATATTTGCGTTATATTATATGAGAGTAATTCCTCTAAATATAACTTGTTTCCACAAAGAAGTTTAGAAACAACTGCCCAATTAATATTTTTTTCTTTGAATAATTGATTTAACTTGTCAAAGTTTGATTTTAATTTTGTTTTATCAAGAATAATATAAGCCATACTATGCGTGTTTTAAATATCTCATTTCAAGATATTTGTTTCTAAAGCCGAGTTTTTCATACAAGAATTTTGCAGGGTTGTTTGCTTCAACATGTAATGCAATATCTCCTTCAGTAATTTCCATTGCTTTACTCATAATTCTCTTTCCAATACCTTTTCCACGCAACTCTTTATGCGTAGCAATATAAACCAAAATATTCTCGGGGATATATCCTTTCATGCCTGTTTTGTTCAAAACTAAAACAGATGATGTTCTTTCATTTTCAAAAGCTTGTAAAATAAAACCTCCATATGATTCTGTGTCTTTAATTGCATAATTGATAGCTTTTTCAATATCTTCTCTTGCGTCTCCGAATTCATCTAAATGTTCATACAGAAAGTCGATAATTTCGTTTTTCTGAGTAGAATTAGGTTTGTTTTCTTCGTTAAATAAGATTATTTTTTCCATAATATTTTTAAGATATATATAATTATTTTTTATTTTTTGGTTAATTTAGAATATGGTTGAAAGAAATCAAGCTAAATTAAGGAAAGGCTTGTTGCTTTATTTGGTATTGTCTTTAAAGACGAGATAAATTTATATGCAAATATACAAAAATAATTAGATTATCAATAAAATTAAGATTTTTTTTGAATATTATGAGTCATTTTTTGGAGATATGCATCGTTATATATGCAGATAATATAAATATTTTTATGAGAAATAATTTATATACCAAACTACACTTTTTCGTCGTTTGGAATTTCTTTGCAAATCAAAGCGGCAAGCCGATAAACATTCCCGCACTTCTATATTATTGTATGCGTTATCCGACACTTATTCATAACTATTTCTTTTCTGTATATATACAATTTCTTCTTTAATAGAAACATCTTAAGGATTACTTATCAGTTTACTGCTTGCACATAAAGAAATCCCGCATGACGAAATAATAAAGATGTGTGGAAAAGTTCATACCCCACACAACTAAATTACATCTATTTTTCAATAAATCACTATAAATAAATTGTATAAAACTCTCTATTATAATTTTTATTTTATAAATTTGCACCAGAATCATTTAAATCTTGTTTATTATGAAAAAGTTATTATTAGTATTGATAGTCGCTTGCTTTGCTATCAATTCTTGGGCTCAAAATGAAAAATCCGAACATCTTAATTTCAAAGGCGTCCCTATTGACGGCAAACTCAGTGACTATGTCTTAAAGATGCAAAAGAGTGGCTTTACAAATTTAGGTATAGAAAATGGAGTTGCTTATCTTAAGGGAGATTTTGCTGGTTATAAGGAATGTGTTGTAGGTGTATCAACATTAAAACAGAAAGACTTAGTAAGCAAAATTTCTGTAACATTTCCCGAACAAGAAAATTGGTCTGCTTTATCTAATGACTATTTTTCATTAAAAGAAATGCTAACTGAAAAATATGGAAAACCATCGGAAAATGTTGAGATGTTTCAAAGTAGAATACAGCCAGAAGATGACCCTTCGAAAATGCATGAAGTTATGTTCGATAAATGTAAATACTATTCAATATTTATAACAGATAAAGGAAGAATAGAGTTGTCAATTTTTGGAAGTACGTTAAGTAGTTATGTCCTTTCGACTTATATGGACAAAATTAATTCAGAAATTATACGTGCCACAGCTATTGATGACCTATAAGTCTTTATAAACATTGCCCCAATCTCCAAACCTCTTTTGTTGTGATTTAGTGTGCAGGATAGTACATATCCTAAACAAATAAATAAACAAGCTTTTCTCCCAATTAAATAAGGTTTAGAACTGAATAAATAAGGTTTGGAAGTTCAAAAACGAAGTTTCAATCTCGCTAAACTTCGTTTTGATCTAAAGATCATGCCATGATCTCACCCATTTCATCCCATGATATCATTCACATCATGCCATGATCTCACCAAGATCATGGCATGATCTTTAGATCAAATCCTTATTCTAATAGTTCAAAACAAGGTTTGGTAAGATTTAAACGAAGTCTTATTAGATTTAAACGAAGTATTTTTATTATTACACAAAGTTATTGTTATGGGAGGTGGATTTTTGTGAGGAATAACAAATACAACAGAACGACCAATAACAATATCAGTCACGGGATTTATGGAACTACAAGCTCTTGCTCTAAATTCTCAAACAAAAAAGACGCTAAGCAAAACAAATTACTTAGCGTCTTATGGGTTTGTAGCTCTTTGGCTAAATTATCTTTCTACCAAGCAAATAAAGGACGATGACTCATCATTTCATTCACTTGCTTTCTTACTCTAAGAATGTTTTCTTCGTTCTCAACATCTGAAAGTATGCTGTCAATCATATCCACAATTGCAGCCATTTCGTTTTCCTTTAAACCACGTGTTGTGATTGCTGGTGTTCCAACTCTAATTCCAGAGGTTTGGAATGGAGAGCGTGAATCAAATGGAACCATATTCTTATTTATTGTAATGTCAGCCTTTACCAATGTATTCTCTGCAACCTTTCCTGTTAGGTCAGGGAATTTTGTTCTTAGGTCAATTAGCATCAGGTGGTTATCTGTTCCGTTTGAAATTACCTTATATCCCTTTGCAACAAATGCTTGAGCCATTGCATTGGCGTTCTTCATCACTTGTTTAATATATTGTCCGTATTCAGGAGTAAGTGCTTCGCCAAAGGCTACTGCCTTAGCTGCAATAACGTGTTCCAATGGTCCTCCTTGAATACCTGGGAATACTGCCGAGTCTAATAGTGCTGACATCATTCTGATTTCTCCCTTTGGAGTTTTCTTTCCCCATGGGTTAGGGAAGTCCTTGCCTAAAAGAATTAAGCCTCCTCTTGGTCCACGAAGGGTTTTATGTGTTGTTGTTGTGCAGATATGACAATACTCAACTGCATTATTCAATTCCTTTTTTGCAATCAATCCTGCTGGATGTGAAATATCTCCCATAAGTATTGCTCCAATCTTATCGGCAATCTCTCTCATTCTCTTCCAATCCCAATCTCTTGAATAGGCAGAAGCTCCACCCACAATAAGCTTTGGTTTATGCTCCAAAGCCACCTTTTCCATCTTATCGTAGTTAATTGTTCCTGTTTCTTCTTCTACTCCGTAGGCAACAGGCTTGTAGTTAATTCCAGAAGCATTTACCGGAGAGCCATGAGTTAGGTGTCCTCCGTGATTAAGGTCTAAGCCCATAAATGTATCTCCAACATTGAGGCAAGCTAAGAAAACTGCCATATTTGCTTGTGCTCCTGAGTGTGGTTGTACGTTTGCATATTCTGCTCCAAAGAGTTGTTTTGCTCTATCAATTGCCAATTGTTCTGTTTGGTCAACTATTTGGCAACCTCCGTAATAGCGTTTGCCAGGGTATCCTTCGGCGTATTTGTTTGTTAAAACAGAGCCCATTGCTTCCATAACTTGCTCCGATACGAAGTTTTCTGAAGCAATTAGTTCGATGCCGTGCATTTGACGTTCCTTTTCTTTTTGAATTAAGTCAAAGATTTGTGTGTCTTTTGTCATTTTATATATATTTAGAATTTAGATTTTTAAATTTCACGATGCAAAGATAAGACTTTATTTTAAGTCTTACGAAAATGTCTTTTGATTTCAGTAAATTGTTTCTTGATTCCAATAAAATGTCTTTTGATTTCATTTTCTTTAAACCTCGTTTTAGAAAACAAAATCCAGAATATGCTAAAATGAAACCTACTCCATTTTATAGCGAGAGAAGACGTTATCTTTTGTTATAGGAAATGGGTTTTCTGATTGCCATTTCACAAATCGATCAAATTGAGCTTTGTTATTTTGTATCCAAGAAGCAGCCTCTTGTGTGTTGCCATAGCCAAAAAGCCAATAGTTATAGGCTTCAAACAAGCCAATATCTATTAATTTCTTTTGGTAATCGAATAATACGTTTTTAAAACTTGGACTATTCCTATAAAAATTGGATATAAAACGTTTGCGGATTTCAACCAAGGAGGCTAATGTAATATTGCGTTGTCCTTGACATGCTTGCAAAAGAGCACTCTCGTAATTGTCGGGGAAAAGGTTTGGACGTTCTTTGGAATTGGAGTAAACTATGGTTGGGTCATTGAAATTTACCCTTATTTGATTAGTATTAAAGGTTATCTCACTATGATAGCAGTCATATAGCTTACGACTTATTTCAACGGCTCGTTCTCCTCCTTTTTCAAGGTTCATAAATATTTCTCCATACATTATACCCCACACTTCTTCGCTTGAAGAAAGGAAGATTTG
>ENA-UOOK01005474-UOOK01005474.1-fermentation-metagenome-genome-assembly--contig:-NODE-5474-length-12744-cov-3.842620_pt1 | contig 12744 bp, 13 predicted proteins | sample MGYA00245777_ERZ724023 | MGnify/ENA primary metagenome ERZ724023 (study PRJEB28704, sample SAMN03018312) | fermentation metagenome | biome: anthropogenic terrestrial biome; feature: soil; material... | reverse complement strand
GAAAGACGGAGAAAAGGCAGTTTCTGCTGTTATTGACGCTATTACTGAAGCATTAGTTAACGGCGACAAAATACAGTTAGTGGGCTTTGGTACCTTTGAAGTAAAAGCCCGCGGCGAAAGAAAGGGCAGAAACCCCAGAACCAAGGAAGAAATCGTAATTCCCGCTGCCAAGCTTCCCGCGTTTAAGGCCGGTAAAGCTTTAAAGGACGCTGTTTCCAAATAAGTTAAGAAAAAACCGGCGTCAGCCGGTTTTTTATCTTTTATCAGGAGAGAATCTATGCGACTCGATAAGTATCTGAAAGTAACCAGGCTGATCAAAAGAAGAACGGTTGCCAACGAAGCCTGCGACGCCGACAGGGTGCTGGTGAACGGCAAGGCCGCCAGAGCTTCTTACGATGTGAAAGCCGGAGATGTCATTGAAATTCAAATGGGTGCAAGACCGCTGAAAGCAAAGGTGCTGAAGGTTTCCGAGTTTGCTACCAAGGAAACGGCCTCCGATCTTTATGCTTTAATAGAATGATGCAAAAACGGAATATGGAATAAACCCCTTGTCTGCAACATATTTATTAATGGTTGCAGACAAGGGGTTTATTCCTGCTTAGAAAATGAAGAGTAAATGACGAAAGGACGGATGGACAATGACAGAAGAGAAAAAAGCAGCACCGAAAATGCCCCACAATATCATATTAGAGGACAGGCGGGCGCTTACGGTAAGCGGCGTTTTGGACGTGGACAATTTTGACGACCAGTCGGTGGTGGTGTTTACCGATCTGGGGGAACTGACGGTAAAGGGATATAATCTGCATATCAACAAGCTCAACGTGGATACGGGGGAACTGACCATGGAAGGGGAAATCCATATGCTTTCCTATGCGGACGTGCAGGTGAAGGGAAGCGGAGGACTGTTTTCTAAGCTGTTTAAATAGGGCTGCCGTTTAAAAGGCGGCAGCCTTTTGCTTTTTACTCTTTTTACAGGGAGGATCAAGATGGAAACATCCATGGGGGTATCCATAACGCAGCAGGTCAACCTGTTTTTTGGGGCGGGCCTGGTCGGCATTGCGCTTGGAGCGGTATATGATGTTTTTCGAATTTTGCGGCTGGCCGTCAAACCGTTTATGGTGGTTGTGCTGATAGAGGATCTGCTGTTTTTCTTTCTATTTACGGCAGCTACTTTTTTTTATATGCTGCTTTATAATAACGGCCATGTCCGCCTCTTTGTAATAATAGGGGAATTAATCGGTTTTACCCTGTATTATTTTACGGTCGGTATGCTGGTTATGGGAATCTCCAAGGCGATTATCCGGTTTATAAAATGGCTGCTTAGGTGGCTTTATAAAATATTTATTTGGCCTTTTGTGCGATTGTTTCAATTAATTGCCGGACTTATGGTAAAAATGCTGGGCGGACTTAAAAAAATCGTAAAAAAACCTTTGGTAAAGACAAAAATAGGCTTGAAACGTCAGCGACAAATATTGTATAATCTACTAAAGACCCCAAAAGTGAAGAAGGACAAAAAACAAAAGGAGAGCAAAAGAAAAAAATGAAGAAAAAAAAGAAAAGCTTTTTTTTACGGCTGGCTGTGTTTTCCTTTGCTGTCTATATTTTTGTTTTGTTTGTTCAGCTTCAGCTTCAGATCGGCAGCCGGAATCAGGAGCTTGCCGACATTCAGCAGTCCATCCAGGAACAGACGGATTATAACGCGGAGATGGAACGTCTGCTTTCGGAAGGTGGGGAAACGGATTATATTGAGCGTTTGGCCAGGGAAAAATTGGGGTATGCTTATCCCAATGAGCATATTTATATAGATCGGTCGAAAGAGTAGCTCGGGCATTATTTTTAAGGAGGCAATCTTTTTTTTATGCAGCTTGAGGTAGGAAAAATTTTAGAGGGTAAGGTTACTGGCATAACCAAGTTCGGCGCGTTTGTAGAGCTTCCCGGCGGAAAAACAGGAATGGTGCATATATCCGAGGTGGCTTCTACCTATGTTAAGGAGATCCGGGATCATCTCAGTGAAAACCAAACTGTAAAAGTCAAAATTCTCAGTATCGGGGATGACGGCAGGGTCAGCCTTTCTATAAAAAAAGCCATCGACAATCCCCCTCCCCCAAGGCAGAACAATAACCGGACGGAAACTTTTGAGTGGACTTCCAGAAAAAACGACAACATGTCTTTTGAAGATATGCTGAGCAAGTTTAAACAAAACAGTGATGAGAAGATGTCGGATCTCAAGCGCTTTATGGAGTCTAAACGAGGATCTTCGGCCCGGCCTCGCAAGCAATAACCATAAGACTATGTAAAAACGGAGCGTGGCTCCGTTTTTCTTTTAGTAAAATTTCCGATAAAAAAATCCGCCCTGCCGTTTCGGCAAAGCGGAAACATTGAACCCGTCAATGTAAAAAAGATAAAGAGCTTTTATGAAGGGAGTATGAAAAGCTTATCATAGTTCCCTATGAAATCCAAGTAAAAATTGTAGAAAAATAGCAATGAATATGAAAATTACGGAGTGCGCTATGATTATTTTAAACGCAAAAATTATCACCATGGAAGGTTCGGTATATGAAAATGGGTTTCTTTCCGCTGAAAACGGCGTGATTACCGCCATCGGGCCGATGGAGGAGGCGCCCCCTGCAGGACAGGAAGTTATTGACGCCAAAGGCGCCATGCTGCTGCCCGGCTTTGTGGACGCTCACTGCCATATCGGTATGTGGGAGGACGGCCTGGGCTTTGAAGGAGACGACGGCAACGAGGATACCGATCCGGTAACCCCTCATCTGCGGGCATTGGACGCCGTTAATCCCATGGATAAGTGCTTTCAGGAGGCCTGTGAGGCGGGAGTTACCTCGGTGATTACCGGCCCGGGAAGCGCGAACGCGATTTCCGGCTGCCTGATGGCGATGAAAACCACAGGGCGGCAGATTGACAAGATGGTGCTCAAAGAGCCGGTGGCAATGAAAATGGCTCTGGGGGAAAACCCAAAATCCACTTATCATGGCAAGAATCAGGCCCCGGTGACGCGCATGGCGACCGCCGCCCTGATCCGGGAGCAGCTGTTTAAGGCCCGGAAATACTGGGAACAGCTAAGGCGGGCGGCGGCGGACGACGAGCTGGACGAGCCGGAATACGATTTCAAATGCGAGGCGCTGATTCCGGTTCTGAAAAAGGAGATTCCCGTCCATATCCACGCCCATCGGGCCGATGATATTTTTACCGCTATCCGCCTGTGCCGGGAGTTTGATCTGGATTATGTTCTGATCCACTGTACCGAAGGGCATCTCATTGCCGAAGAGCTGAAAGAAGCAAATCCCAGGATCGTCATCGGTCCGATTCTCTGCGACCGTTCCAAGCCGGAGCTGAAAAATCATACCCCGGCAAACGGCGGCGTTCTTTACAGGGCAGGTTTGGATTTTGCCATCTGCACTGACCATCCGGTCATTCCCGCCCAGTATCTGCCGCTGTCCGCCGGAGTCTGCGTTCGGGATGGACTTCCTTATGAAAAGGCGCTGGAGAGCATCACGATCATTCCTGCGAGGATTTGTGGGATTGATGATCGGGTAGGTTCTCTGGCGGTGGGAAAGGATGCGGATTTCAGCGTGTTTTCCGCAGATCCGCTTTCGGTATATTCCAGGCCCGATATGGTGTTTGTGTCCGGAAAGAGAGTGAAGTAACGTGAGAATCATTCCTTCGGAGAAAATTGTGCAGACGGTCAGGGAGCTTTGCATCGTGGCCAATAAGAGTTTGACTTCTGATATCCGCTGCCGTCTGGAGCAGGCATGTTCAGAAGAAAAAAGCGGCATTTGCCGGGATGTGCTGGGCGATATTCTGGAGAATCTCCGCGCCGCAAAGGAACTGGGCATTCCCATCTGCCAGGATACCGGTATGGCCGTGGTGTTCTGCGAGGTGGGCAACGAGATTTACATAGAGGGTGATCCGCTGGAGGACGCCGTCAATGAAGGAATCCGTCAGGGATATACCGAGGGACTGCTGCGCTGCTCGGTGGTGAAAGACCCTATCCGCCGGGGCAATACGGAGGATAATACGCCGGGGATCGTACATATCCGCACGGTGAAGGGGGACACCCTGAAGCTGACCGTGGCTCCCAAGGGCTTCGGCAGCGAAAACATGAGCCGAATGAAGATGTTTACTCCTTCTGCCACGCCGGAGGATATTGTGGGTTTTGTGGCGGAGTCTGTGAGCGTGGCGGGAAGCAATCCCTGCCCGCCGGTCATTGTCGGGGTGGGCATCGGCGGTGATTTTGAATATGCGGCCTATCTTGCCAAAAAAGCGCTGTGCCGCCCGCTGGATCAGCCGAATCCCGATGAATTTTACCGCGAGCTGGAGCAGAAAATGCTGGAGAGGGTCAACCGCCTTGGAATAGGCTCTCAGGGCTTTGGCGGAACGGTGACGGCTCTGGGTGTCAACATTGAACAGTACCCCACGCATATTGCGGGTCTGCCCGTCGCCGTCAATATGGGGTGCCATGTCACCCGGCACGCCAGCGCTCAAATATAGCTTTCTATTTTTCAGCTTTTATGGTATAATAGGCATAGGTATAGAGCCTGTGCCTGTTGGTGTTGGCTTTATGTCATAGCAACGGAAACAGGAAATGAAGACAAGAGGTGGCTTTCCTGTAATCCGGACAGGAGGGATTATCATGACGATCACGATTTCATCCAGAAAGGCTACGCTGAAAGACGCATTTAAGGAGCGTGTTGGAAAAAAGCTTCAGAAGCTTGACCGCTTTTTTGAAGAGGATGCCGAAGCTTCTGTTACCGTAACAGTGGAAAAGGAACGCCAGACCGTTGAAGTGACTGTCCGTGCGGGAGGAATGGTATTCCGAAGCGAAAAGACCGCGCCGGATATGTTTGATTCTCTGGAAGCTGCCGTGGATATGATTGTACGGCAGATTACCTCCAATAAATCCAAGCTGGAAAAAAGACTGAAAGTCAATGCTTTTAACGACGCTGTTTTTGCAGAGGGCATGGCAGAGCAGGAATTCAGGGTTGTCAGGACCAAGAAAGTTCCCATCAAGCCGATGGATGTGGAAGAAGCTGTTCTTCAGATGAACTTAAGCGGCCATGAGTTTTTTGTGTTTACTAACAGCGCTTCCGGAGAAGTGAATGTTGTTTATAAACGGAAAAATGGAGATTATGGCCTGATTGAGGCAACTGCAGCAAGATAAATGACAGGATAAATCAGGCGAGGCTGCCTTCATGCAGTCTCGCTTGTTCTGTCTACTTTGTAATCCGTTTTTCGTTTTAAATTAGAAAAACGGGGAAAAACAAAAAAACCGGCAAATATTCAGTGGCGGCTCAAGCTACGCTTGACAATTGTTAATCCATTTTTTATACTACAGTGTAAAGGGGGGTTTTTATGCAATTACCGGATTTGGACCGTGAGGAATATAAAGACATTCCGATTTATGCCATGGGCGACGGCGAGCCTGTCAATGCGCCGATTTGTATTCGCCGGTATGCTAATATTACCTCCGATCCGCACCGGCATCCGATTATCCAGATCGACTACATTGCTCATGGTAAGCTTGTGCATCGTATCAACAATTCGTCCCATACCCTGGTTAAGGGGGATATTTTTGTGATTCCTCCTTACATTCCGCATCAGCTCCTTTCGCTGGACGGGGCCGATTTTGAAGTGATTGAGCTGGAGTTTCGCCCGGAGTTTGTGTTTGGACGGGAGCTGGACAATTATCACGCTATGGAGGACAGCCAGTCGGTTTTCGATTTTTCCTATATTGAGCCGTTTTTAGTCAGCGAGTGCAACGTAAAGCCGAGCCTGAACCTGTCTGGAAAAGTGCAGGATGAGGCGGAGATGCTTTTAAACAATATTCTAAAGGAATACCGCGCCAAAAACGACAGCTATCTGCTGGCCATGAAAGCGGATCTTCTGAAGCTTCTGGTTGTGATTGGACGGGCTTTCCGGGAAGATATGAAGGGCTCTTCGCATCAGCAGTTTTACGATTACCACCGTGACGCCCTGATTAATGCCATCCATTATATTGACGGGCACTTCAACGAGCCGCTGACGATTGAGGAAATTTCACGTCTTGCGCTGCTTTCCCAGTCTTATTTCAGCTATCTGTTCAAAGTGCTTACCGACCAGACTTTTGTGGAATATCTTCGGAATGTCCGTATCAAGCATGCGATGGAGGAGCTTAAAACCACCAATCGCCGGGTAGTGGATATCTGTTATGACTGCGGGTTTAATAATGTTAATCATTTCAACCGAACCTTTAAAAGTGTGGTCGGAGTGACCCCTACCGTCTATCGGCTGGCCCAGCAGAAAAACGGGCCCCAATAAAAGGGAGGGGATTTGGCGGTTGATTGACGTTGTTGCCTCATTTTTACCTGAAATGCAAGAGAAAAAAGGGGGGGTTCTATGCAACTGCCGGAGTTGGACCGAGAAGAATATAAGGATATCCCTATTTTTGCCATGGGATACGAAGGCCAGCCTGTCAATACGCCGATTTGTATTTGCCGGTATGCCAATATAACGTCCATGCTGCACCGGCACCCTATCATCCAGATCAACTATATTGTACATGGAAAGCTGATTCACCGTATCAACAATATCTCCCATACTCTGGTGAAGGGCGACATTTTCGTGATACCGCCGTATGTTCCGCATCAGCTCAGTTCGCTGGACGGCGCGGACTTTGAGGTAATCGAGCTGGAGTTCCGCCCGGAGTTTGTGTTCGGACGGGAGCTGGACAATTATCACACCATAGAGGATGGACAGTCGGTTTTTGATTTTTCCTATATTGAGCCTTTTCTGGTGAGCGAATGTAATGTAAAGCCCGGAATCAACCTGTCCGGAAAGGTGCAGGATGAGGCGGAAACACTGCTAAACAGCATTCTGAAGGAGTACCAAACGAAAAAAGACAGTTATCTGCTGGCTATGAAAGCCGATTTGCTGAAACTGCTGGTCATTATCGGCCGGGCTTTTCGGGAAGGGCTGGAGGTTTCTCCCCACAAGCAGTTTTACGATTATCACCGCGACGCTTTGACAAAGGCCCTCCATTATATTGACGAGCATTTCAACGAGCCGCTGACGATTGAGGAAATTTCGCGTCTTGCGCTGCTTTCTCAGTCCTATTTCAGCTATTTATTCAAGGCGCTTACCGGACAAACCTTTGTGGAATATTTGCGGAACGTCCGCATTAAGCAAGCCATGGAGATGCTCGCGAAAACCAACCGCAGGGTGGTGGACATCTGCTGCGACTGCGGATTTAATAATGTCAATCATTTTAACCGGACTTTTAAGAGTGTTGTAGGCGTAACGCCCACGGCGTACCGGCTTGCCCACAGAGAAGAAATATAGCAGAAAACGTCAACAGGCCTTCCGTAAGGGAGGCTTGTTTTTTATGAAAGAAACTGTTTCCTGTCTGTCATATTGAGGAGGACTGGATTAAAAAAGGCCTTATCCTCCCATTTTTATGGTGCTGTTAAAATGTTTCAGAGAATTTGAATATGTCGTGCGAGAAATTGTGTAGTTTTTCAAAAATGAAGATGTTATAGTAGTTATGTTATAGAAAATAGTCAAGAATACGTAAAAAAGACAGATTGTTTTCGTTGACTTATTTGATTGAGCGTTTAAAGGGATTGCCGCATTTTGCAAAAATGGAAGCATCATATTTCAATTAGATCTTGTAGTTAATTTTTTTCTAAATAAAAAAGAGGAAATGAGGGTTATCTGTTGATAGTTCAAGCAAGTAATGCGCCTAAATCGGCAAGAGCCGTCAAAGAAGGCAGCAAATTGACGCTATGGGAAAAAATCAAGAGAGACAAGTTTTTATTATTGATTTTTCTTCCCGGACTTCTGAACATCATTATTTTTAAGTATGTTCCCATGGGTGGTATCATTATTGCCTTTCAGAACTACAATCCGATTAGAGGCATAGGTGGAAGTCCGTGGGTTGGCTGGTATCATTTTGCCAGAATTTTTCAGTCGTCCAAATTCATGGACGTTTTCTGGAATTCTCTGTTTCTGAATCTGGAAAGCTGGATCTGTGGTTTCCCGTTTGGTATTCTTTTTGCTCTGGTGTTGCATGAAGCAAAAGGAAGAATTTATAAGAAGATTACGCAAACCATTTCTTATCTGCCTTACTTTATTTCCATTGTTATTGTCGCCGGCATGGTGAAGCTGTTTTTGTCTCCTTCCACCGGCTTTATTTCCCAGGCTATCGGCGCCATTATGGGTACAGATCCCCCCTACTTGATGGGCAAGCCCAGCGCGGCGCATGCGATTTACATTATCACAAGTATATGGAAAGGCTTTGGCTGGGGTTCTATTGTTTATCTGGCTGCGCTTTCCGGCGTTGATCTTGAGCTTTATGACGCCGCTACAGTGGATGGTGCGTCCCGTATGCAGCGCATCTGGCATGTAACTTTACCAGCCCTGAAGCCCACCATTGCGATCCTGCTGATTATGGATATCGGCCATATGATGAGCTCCGCCTTTGACTTGGCTTATTTGTTGCAGACCGATCTGAATATGGATAAGCTCGAAACCATTGCAACCTATGTTTATAAATACGGTATTATGGGCAAGAGCGGTTCTGCACAGTACAGCTTTACAACGGCAATTGGTTTGTTCCAGTCGTTTTTGAATCTGGTTCTGATTGTAATTGCCAATAAGCTGTCCCGTAAGCTGAATGAAACCAGCCTGTGGTAAAGGAGAAAGCGATAATGGCAACAGCAAAAGTGCAAAAGCTTCACAAGATGAATCGTATTTCTGTGTTTGACGTTGTTCTTTGGATCGTTATGCTGTTCAGCAGCGTGATTGTCCTGTATCCGGTTTTGCGTATTGTAGCCGGTTCGTTCAGCAACAGCGAGCTCATTGACCGGAATATGGTAGGGATTATTCCCAAGGGATTTACGATTAATAACTATAAGAGTCTGTTTCAGCTGGATATCATGTGGTCTTCTTACTGGAATACGCTGAAGTATACGGTGGCAGCCATGCTGATCGGCGTAATACTGAATCTTATGACGGCTTATCCGCTGTCTAAGAAGCATTTTGTGGGACGGAAGTTCTGGAACCTGATGATTGTGTTTACCATGCTGTTCAGCGGCGGCCTGATTCCGACTTACTTGGTGGTTACCAATCTGGGTATGGCCAACACCATTTGGGCAATCACGGTTCCCGGATGTGTCAGCGCGTGGTATGTCATTTTGACCCGCACGTTTTTTGAGTCGATTCCCGCTACTTTGGAGGAAGCGGCCAAAATTGACGGCGCCAACGATGTGACGATCATGTTCAGAATCTTTTTGCCCCTTTCCACCCCGATTATCGCTATTTTGGCGCTGTATTTTGCGGTCGGAAAGTGGAATGACTTCTTTGGACCTCTGCTTTACCTGCCTCAGCGCGAAAACTGGCCTTTGGCCTTGTTGCTTCGTCAGTGGCTGATTATGGATAGTTCTCAGTCTTCTATGGAGCAGCAGCAGCAGTTGATTTCCCAGACGGCACGTAATTATACCGCTATTGTGGTGACCTCTTTGCCTATTGTTTGCATATACCCCTTTATTCAGAAATATTTCTCTCAGGGCATGATGATAGGCGCCATCAAAGGTTAATATGAAGTCGGTTTTCTTTTGGCTTCCGGGTTTGGGGCTGAAGGAAAGTTGATGATAAAGTTTACTTATGCGACCCAATAAGTTTTGCAAAGGAGAATTAAGTTATGAAAAACGCGAACTGGAAAAAAGCTTTCACAGCCGTTTTGGCAGCTTCCATGGCGATTACCATGCTGGCCAGCTGCGGCAACGAGTCCTCCAGCAGTTCTTCTGTTCCTGATTCCAACGCTTCCTCTGCGGGCACTTCGTCTGAAGCGTCGCTGACCAGAGTGGAAAACCCCGTCACCTTAAAGCTGATGATTACCGAGGATCCTGACTGGGCTCTTACCAACGACATTTCTACCTGGAAAAAAGTGGCCGAGGAAACTAACGTCAGCATTGAGTGGGTGTCCATGCCTGCGGCCGATGCGGCTACCGTGTATACGACCACAATGGCTGCCGGCAAAAGCAACTGGCCTGATCTGGTTGTGTATAAGCTTGCTCAGCTTACTACCGATGGTGAAGTAGGCGCTTATGCGGCTTTGGATGATCTTTTAACCGAAAAAATGCCTAACGTACTGGATGTTATGATGCAGGATCCCGCGAGCTTTATTACGGTTCCCAGTGCCAAGGATAACCAGATTTATGCTATCCCCAGCATTGGCCTTTCCAGAAACGCCCGTTCCTGGATGATCCGTGGCGACTGGCTGAAGGATCTTGGTCTGGAAGAGCCTGACACCATTGAGGAATTTACCGATTGTCTGCGTGCATTCCGTGACAACGACCCGGGCAATGCGGGCGAGTTCAATACTCCTCTGGTCATCCGCGGCGGTATTCAGTCTCTGTTTGTGGATGCTATGGCGGCTTATGGATTTAATCCTACGATTTATACCCGTGATCCCGATACCGGTATCTGTACGCTCAATGCTACCCAGCCTGCTTTCCGCGAGATGCTGGAATGGTTGAAGACTCTCTATGATGAGAAACTCATCGACCAGGAATTTGCTACCGCTGATGCTGCCCGTTGGGAATCCTACATTAACAACAGCTATGCAGGTGCTACCGAAGACTATTCCGTACGTACCGACCAATTCACAAAGAACCTGCGCAATCCTAGTGAAGATGCTCAGAAAGCCGGCGCTGTTGCCGATGCAGATGCCGAACTGATCGGTCTGGTTCCTCTGGCTGGTCCTGACGGCGACCGCGGTATTATTACCAACAGCCCCATGAATTTCTCCAACTGCGTGGCAATCACCAACAACTGCAAAGATGTCGATGCTGCCTGCGCCCTGATCAATTACATTTACTCCGAAGACGGCATTAAGCTTCTTTCTTGGGGCGAAGATGGCGTTACCTACAACGGCGTTGATGATAAGGGCCAGCCTAACTGGATCGAAGATATCGGTGCTAGTGGCCAGTATTCTATCCAGAAGACCGCTCAGTACGGTATTCAGCAGCCTTATATGTCTCGTGTAATTACCGATGCCGAAGTAGTGCTTGCTTACGGTGACCTTTCCATGCAGGCTCTTGAGAAGAACCGTCCTTATTGGACCTATCCTCATGGCCCGATTAAGTGGGATGAGGCGACTACGGACAGCAATAATACTTTGAGCACCGATATCCTGCCCACTATCATTCAGGGCGTTGCCGAGTTTATGACCGGTGTCCGTCCTATGACGGATGAAGGCTGGAATGCGTTCCAGAAGGAACTGAAGGACCTCGGAGTAGACGAGATGGCTCAGCAGTTCACCGACGGACGTAATGCCGGAAACGAGATGGCGAAAGAACGTCTTGCTGCTTATGGCATGGAAGCTCCTGACTGGGTACTTGATTCTTAATTATTACGCATAGTTTACGCAGGGCTTGCGGAACAGAATCTCTGCTCCGCAAGCCTTTTCTTTTATAGTAAAACTCCCAAGATACGCAGTGCATTTGGGATTTTATGATATGTGGAGGGAGTTATATGAATCAAAAATTAGCAGTCCAGGGAGGACAGCCGGTAAGAAAAGGTCCTTTTCCGCCGTATTATCCCGGTGCGTCCCTGTACGATGAAGAGGAAGCCTTGGCTGCCGCGCGGGTTATTTTTGCCCGTTCGCCATACCGCTTTTACGGCCCCGACTGCCTGAACAAAGTGAAAAGCTTTGAACTGGGCTTGGCCGAAAAAATGCAGGTAAAGCATGCTCTGGCGGTATCTTCCGGAACAGCCGCTGTAATCGTAGCTCTGAAGGCGGCCGGCGTAGGCCCCGGCGATAAGGTTATCGTTCCTGCCTGCACCTTTATTGCAACCGGAGGAGCCGTGATTTGTGCGGGAGCGGTTCCTGTATTCGCTGAGATTGACGACAGCCTCAGCATGGATCCCAATAAGCTGGAATCCCTGATCGATAAGGATGTCAAGGCAATCATCCCTGTTCCGATTCTTGGGAATCCCTGCGAAATGGATAAAATCATGGAAATCGCCAACCGCCGCGGTGTTACTGTTATTGAAGATGCGGCCCAATCCTGTGGAGCGGTTTACAAGGGAAAACCCATTGGGACCTTCGGACATATCAATACATACAGCCTGCAAATGAATAAAATCATGACAACCGGCGAAGGCGGTGCGGTGATAACCGATGACGACATGCTTTATGAACGTGCGGTGCGTTATCACGATCAGGGAATGTACCGGGAAAAAGAAGGCTTTCTGGCCTCCAGTGAGGAAGCCGACGTCTTTGTGGGGCAGAACTATCGCCTTAGCGAAATAGCGGGAGCGGTGGCTCAGGTACAGCTTCACAAGCTGGATAAAATGATTGCAGCCATGCGCAAAACCAAGCTGCAGATCAAGTCTCAGCTTCAGGGTATTCCCGGCCTCGGCTTCCGGCGCATTCTGGATGAGGAAGGGGATGCGGGCAACGCGCTTATTTTCCTGCTTCAGGATGCATCTCGCGTAGAGCCTTTCTATGAAGCCCTCAAGGCGGAAAGAATCCCTGTCAGCCGGCTTTATAATGGTCAGTGCAGCTATATGCAGCCCCAGATCCTTCGCCAGAGAACGGCGGATCCCAGCGGATTTCCCTTTAATCTGTTTGACCCGCCTGTGGTTTATACCGAGGATATGTGCCCGGCTTCGGTGGAAATTATGGCACGCAACATTACGCTTATGATCGGTACCACCTGGTCTGATCAGGATGCGGAGGATGTG
>ENA-UOOK01005473-UOOK01005473.1-fermentation-metagenome-genome-assembly--contig:-NODE-5473-length-12744-cov-3.988809_pt1 | contig 12744 bp, 8 predicted proteins | sample MGYA00245777_ERZ724023 | MGnify/ENA primary metagenome ERZ724023 (study PRJEB28704, sample SAMN03018312) | fermentation metagenome | biome: anthropogenic terrestrial biome; feature: soil; material... | reverse complement strand
TTTCCCCCGAACAATCGGTCGGACAAAAGGCATTGCAAACTGCCCATAATGATATAAAAGAAAACGGTACAGCATGCGGTTTGCTTGCTGTACCGTTTTCAAATGTCGGTTTTATGCGAGGGTCACATTTGTAGCCTGAGGTCCCCGCTGGCCATTTTCGATCTCAAATTGTACCTTTTGACCTTCTTCAAGTGATTTAAAGCCTTCTGATTTAATAGCGGAAAAATGGACGAATACATCATCTCCGCCTTCCCGTTCAATAAATCCGAAGCCTTTGTCAGCGTTAAACCACTTAACCGTACCATACATATCAAAGCACCTCCAAATTAGTTTCAATTAGTTCTCTCCTCATTATTATGTTGATCAGTTTAAAAGTTATTCAGAAGCGCGAAAGTATATGATGCCCAATTATTGTAAGAATTTTCATACGACAGATATTTTCTGGGAGTGCTGATTTACGCATCAAAGGCTTTTTTCGTTAATTTGCAGCTGATATTGTTTATTTAACTTATTTGTTGTTTCTTTGCGACAACACTTCTTATTGCAGCAGAATCCAAATTGTTGTAATATAATATGAGCACAGAGGTCCATGCTGTATCATTCTTTCCACAGAATATCTGATACATGAGAGAAAGGCAGCGGCCTAAGAAAAGGAGGCTGAACCATGTTTTTTGTAATTGAGCGTACCAAAAAAGTTCTGGAGGAACTGATGCGCCAGATGTTTTCTGATCCAGTGAAAATCGAGACTTTTCAAAGGAAGGAAGGTAATTTCAAAAGCCCGCAGGAAGCGGAGACGGATCCTTCCGCATGGCGGGAATACCGGACCGGTGACAAATGGGGAGGACGGGATGCCCATGCCTGGTTCCGGACTACCTTACGGATACCGGACGCGCTGGGTGGACGCATTGCGGTGATCCGGCTGCAGACAGGAGCCACCGGCTGGGACGCGACGAATCCCCAGCTTATTCTGTATGTCAATGGCGAACTGATTCAGGGAATCGATGTGAACCATACGGAAGTCATACTGGAGCATTCCGCCGCAGCGGGGACGACATACCAGATCGACCTGCACGCATACAGCGGCATGGTGGAAGGCAGGAACGACCTCAGTGTGACCCTGGCGGCACTGAACGAAAAGGTAAAGGACCTGTGGTTCGATCTTCGTGTGCCGATGCAGATCGCCGAATTGCTGGACGAAAACGATAAAAACCGGGTGGATATCCTGAATGCGTTGAACGGCGCCATCAACCTTCTGGATCTGCGCAAGCCAGGCTCCGGGGAATTTCAAGAGTCCGTCGATCAGGCACTGGAGTATCTCCAAACGGAGTTTTATGAAAAAAAGTGCGGGCATGAGGATGTCATCGCCACCTGCGTCGGCCATACCCATATCGATGTGGCCTGGCTGTGGACGCTTGCCCAGACAAGGGAAAAGACCGCCCGGAGCTTCTCCACGGTACTGAAGCTGATGGAGGAATATCCGGATTACATATTCATGTCAAGCCAGCCCCAGCTGTATCAATTCCTGAAGGAAGACCACCCCGATGTCTATGAAAAGGTCAAAAAGAGGGTGAAGGAAGGCAGATGGGAGCCGGAGGGCGCCATGTGGGTGGAGGCGGATTGCAATCTTACCTCCGGGGAATCCCTGGTACGCCAGGTTCTTTTCGGCACCCGGTTCTTTGAAAGGGAATTCGGCGTGAAGAATGAGATCCTGTGGCTGCCGGATGTATTCGGATACAGCGCCGCTCTTCCCCAGATCCTGAAAAAGTCGGATATCCGGTATTTTATGACCACCAAGATCTCCTGGAACCAGTTCAACAAACTTCCCTATGACACCTTCCTGTGGAAAGGGATCGACGGTACGGAGATTTTGACCCATTTCATCACGACCCGGGATTACCAGAAGGAGATAAAAGAGCATTTTACCACTTACAACGGCTACCTCAATCCGTCCCAGATCATGGGCGCCTGGCAGAGATACCAGCAAAAGGAGATCAACAACGATGTTCTGATTTCCTTCGGCCATGGGGACGGAGGCGGCGGACCTACCATCGATATGCTGGAAAACGCCGAACGTCTGGCAAAGGGGATACCGGGTTGCCCCAAGGTAAAAATGGGCACCTCACGGGACTATTTCCATAAGCTGGAGAAGACCGTCGGCGGCAGCAAATATCTGCCCAAATGGGTAGGGGAACTGTATCTGGAATACCACCGGGGAACCTATACCTCCATGGCGAAAAATAAAAGGTTCAACCGTAAGAGCGAGCTGCTTTATCAGGATGTGGAGCTGCTGTCTTCTCTCTGCAGCGTCCTTGGCGGAGAGTATCCTCAGGACCGTATCAACCGGGGATGGGAAAAGATCCTGCTCAACCAGTTCCATGACATCATACCGGGATCTTCCATCTATGAGGTATATGAGGTTTCCCACAGGCAATACGGCGAGATAATTGCCAACGGTCGCGACATGCTGAACGAAGCGCTGCAGTCCATTATAAGCAATATATGGCTGAAGGGCTCATCCCTGGTCGTATTCAATACCCTGTCCTTCCATCGGAACGATGTCGTATCCTTTGCGTTGCCCGCAAGCATAAAGGATCCGGAAATACTGGACGAGGACGGCAACGCCGTACCCTTTCAGCCGGTTAAGGACGAAGAAGCAGACAAAGTCCTTGTCTATGTGAAGGACATTCCGGCAAAGGGTTACAAATCCTTCCGGATTCAGGAATCTATTATCAACGGCAGCGAAAACGGTATGAATAACGGCAGGACAGCAGGAAACCGGCAAGCATACGGCAGCACGGCAGACAGCAGTGTTGACAGTGGTGGCAAGACAGATGAAGTTAAAGCGGATGGCGGCAATCCGTGTGCCTGCAATGGCAGCATTCCGGAAACGGATGACGGACTGCTGGTGGCAAAGGACCGTATGGAAAATCCGTTCTTCCGCATCGAGCTGGATGAGAAAGGAACCATTGTCTCTTTATTCGACAAGAGGAATCACCGGCAGGTCTTTCGGAACAACGAAAGAGGCAACCGGATACTGGCATTCGAAGACAGGCCCATGAAGTTCGAAAACTGGGATATTGACATCTATTACCAGGAAAAGATGTGGGAAGTGGATGATGTGCAAAGTGCGGAAGTCATCGAGGAAGGACCGGTCCGGGGTATACTCCGCATTACCAGGAAATTCCTTGATTCCACCATCGTACAGGATATGATCCTGTATCGGGATATCCCGAGGATCGATTTCCATACCCGTGTGGACTGGAAGGAGGACCGGATCCTCCTGAAGGCGGCTTTTCCGGTGGATGTTCATTCCGACAAGGCGACATATGAGATCCAGTTTGGCAATGTGGAAAGACCGACCCACTGGAATACCTCCTGGGATACGGCAAGATTCGAGGTATGCGCGCAGAAGTGGGCGGACCTGTCGGAGGACGGTTACGGCGTCAGCCTGTTGAACGACTGCAAATACGGCCACGATATCCGGGACGGTCAGATGCGTCTGACCCTCCTGAAGTCCGGCATGGAGCCCAATCCGAAAGCGGACCGGGGCGAGCATGAATTTACTTATTCCCTGTATCCCCATGGGGAGGACTGGAGGACCGGCGGGACCGTACAAATGGCTTACCGCCTGAACGTTCCCCTGTATGCGGCGATAAGCGGCGCCAACAAAGGCGGAGCGCTCCCGGAAGCCCTTTCCATGGTGCGTGTGGATTGTGGGAATGTCATCCTGGATACGGTCAAAAAGGCGGAGGACAGTGATGCCATCGTCATCCGGCTGTATGAATGCTATAACCGGAGAAGCAAGGTGGAGCTGACCTTCTTCAAAGACCTGGCGGAAGTTAACGAGTGCAATCTCATGGAGAAGCCCCTGGCCAATGTACCGGTGGAAGGAAACCATTTCTCCTTCGGGATTCGGCCTTACGAAATCAAGACATTCTTGTTGAAAGCAAAGTAATCGGGAGAACGCGGAGAGAGCGGAACGTAGAGGGGAAAGAGGGACCGGGGCATTGCACCGGTCCTTTCCTGTTTAAGTTCCGGTATATGTGGTACTATAAAGATAAGGAGAAGTGTGCTGCAAGCGTTTGCATAAGATAAAAGGGCAACCAAAAAGACAGCCGGAGGAATCCGATCAGGGCAGGATAGAATGAGATAAACTGGAAATGAAAGGATTGACTTTCCAGCGGAGAATTGGTTGCGGAAGATTAGCTGTGCAGCAAAGGAAGAGACAACCGGGAATAAATGAGAAAGGATGTGCAGAGATGTTTGACAGTCTGACCAGCACCGTAACATTACATAACGGAGTTAAAATGCCCGTCATGGGTCTTGGCGTATGGAAGGCGAAGGACGGTCCGGAGGTGGAATCCGCCGTTAAATATGCCGTGGAGGCCGGTTATCGGTCCATCGATACGGCTGCCGCCTATGGCAATGAAGAAGGGGTCGGCAATGCGATCCGGGATTGCGGAGTTCCGAGGGAAGATCTGTTTATCACGACAAAGCTGTGGAATGCAAATCACGGATATGATTCCACCCTGCGGGCGTTCGACAGCAGCATGAAAAAGCTGAAGCTGGATTATCTGAATCTGTATCTGATCCACTGGCCGGTAAAGGGAAAGTATAAGGATACCTGGCGAGCCATGGAGAAGCTGTATGAGGATGGCCGTATCCGGGCCATCGGCGTATGCAATTTCCATATCCATCATCTGGAGGATCTGATCGACAGCGCCCATGTCACTCCCATGGTGGACCAGGTGGAATTTCATCCGTTACTGACCCAGGAGGAGCTTCGGGAGTTCTGCAGGAGGAACAAAATACAGCTGGAAGCATGGAGCCCGTTGATGCAAGGACGTCTGGACCTGCCCGTCCTGAAGCAATTGGGAGAGAAATACGGCAAGTCGCCAGCCCAGATCATATTGCGCTGGGATTTGCAGAATGAAGTCGTCACCATTCCGAAATCCGTACATAAGGAACGTATTATCGAGAATTCCAATGTTTTTGATTTCGAACTGTCCGATGACGATATGGAGACCATCAGCAGCCAGAATCAGAATAGGAGGTTCGGCGCCGATCCGGACAATTTCAATTTTTAGCAGGCCAAACGCATTTTAGCGGATAGAGGTAAAATCCAATTGCGGCATTCTTGTTCTCGCGACACTGCCAGGTAAGCCAAAACGCGGAACAGGAGGAAACATAACTTCTCAGTGCACTTAGCTATTGAAAGAAGAAGCGGACTTATGAAGCTTTTCATGGGCCCGCTTTTTTCATTTTTTACAACGGACAGCGGTTCTTCGAAAAGCTGGCATTGTCCGTATGGATCATTTCACTTCTTTGGCTCTTTGTATTCCGGCTTCTTTTCAAATCAACATAATTCATGTAAAATATATGCAGCAGGTATTTAACGAAACCGGGTGTGAGAAAATGGCAGACGAAATCAACGAGTTACTGGAAAAAGAGAGATATGGGGATACGGATACCCTCCGCTCTCTGCTCGATTATATTATTCAAAAATATAATGTAGGAGTCAATCTGACGGATATTGCCGGTTTCAGTAAAATTGACAGCCGGTTGAGTGACCTGTTTGACCATTTCAGTTATCACAACAACTGTTTCTGCAACAATATCAAGAAAAACAGTGAGAATCTATGGTTGTGCGTAAAGTCAAAAAACAGACTCTGCAAGGTTTTCAACAATAAAAGAGATCCCTTTTATGGGAGATGCTATATGGGCATTCAGGAGATCTATTATCCCGTGCGCTTTCATGAACGGCTTATCTCGTTGATATGCATCGGGCAGTTTTCGGACCATACAGAAAAGTCGATTGAATTTGTCCGACATAAAGCGGAAAAATACGGATTGGATCCCGAGGACTGTGTGAATGACTTCATCCGTATCACGAAGGATATCGATTTTTCAATAAGCGACCTGAATCGGGATGCCTGGGCGGTATGCAATTACATGGCGCTTCTTTACCGAAACCGGATCCTGGAAAGCGCCGTTCATTCCGGGCTCTCTGAAGATGTCAGTTCCACTGCGGATTATTATCAGAACAAATATATCGTTTCCTCTGCTATGGACTTTATCAATCGAAACTATTCGGACAGGATTTCGTTAAGTATCTTGTCGAAAAGCTGCCATTGCAACGCAACCTATCTCAGCCATCTTTTCCGGAAGGAGACGGGGGTTCGTATTACGGATTACATCAACCGGTGCAGAGTGGAGCGGGCCAAGCATCTCCTGGATATTACGGATTTGACGGTCACCCAGATCTCCGGCGAAGTGGGATTCGGTGATTCCGGCTACTTTTCCAGGACATTTAAGAAGATGCAGGGGCTTTCTCCTGCACATTATCGGAACAGAAACACCTAAAGAAAACACATCGTCAGCAAAATATTTTCCATGCGGCATCCCGATGAATTCCGCTACACTTACCTTATTCCGCTTATACTTACTATAAAAGTCTGGAAGCAGTGGATAGAATCGGTGCAAGGGGGTTAAATGTGGATACTTATATTACGAAGGTACTTATTGTAGACGATGAGTTACCGATCCGAGAGGAATTGAAGGCATTTCCATGGGAGAAATATGGATGCATACTTGTCGGAGAAGCAGCCAATGGACAGAAAGCATTGGAGCTGTGCCTGAAAAAATTCCCCGATATCGTTATAGCAGATATCACCATGCCGGTTATGGATGGATTGGAGCTTATCGTCAGATTGAAAGAGAAGCTTCCTCAAACCAAGTTTATCATACTGACATGCCATAAGGATTTTGAATATGCGAAAAAGGCGATTGAAAGCAATGCGGTGGATTACCTTCTGAAGCTGGATCTTAGAGAAACTGAAATATCAAGGGCAATCCAAAAAGCAAGGGAAGAGATTATCAATGATAAGGCGGTTCTCATTGATCATGCAATATCCGAGCGAGTGGAAATTCTGAAATGCTTTGTTTCCATGAAACAAGGGAAAGAAACGGATGAGACAATGTTACGGGAGAAACTGAACCGGATAGGGCTTTCCTCTGGCCTTTCGGATAAAAGTTATTTTATGATTTTTGAAAGGTCGGGTGCTTTTCCCGCATATTTTGAAGCGGAAATCCAACGGTATTTGATCATGTATCCGTTGATAAACAATTGGATCATGTTGGATAGCGGTATCTATGCCATTGTATGGAAAGGAAAAACAGAAGTGGCTATACGACAATTTGTTTCCGGGCTGCAGAGGAAAATCGACAGCGATCCTGTCTTTGTTCCCAATGGTATCCGGTTTTATCTTGTTGTAACAGACACGATCCATAATATTACAGAATATTCAAAGATATTTGAAAAAGAAAATGTATGGCGGGGAAATTGGTTCTATCATCCTTCCCAATCTGTTTTCATCGATAAGGAGATGCGGCCGTTGAAAAATCTTGATGCATTGCGCAAAGAGCAGCTTTTTATGCTTTTTGGTAACGGGGAAGCGAACGCGGAACATATTGATACCCTATTGAAGGACTGGGCTGTTTCTCATTTTATATGGCCCAGTCAATTGAAGAATATTGTATCACAATACCTACTGAAAAAGTCCGAGAAAGAGGTTTCTCAAATGCCTGTCAGTCGTATCTGTTCGGCAACCGACATTGATGAATTGTCTTCTTTTGTAAAATATATATTCAGCATTGGCAAAGGCAGGAAAAACTATCGATACGAAATCCGAAAGGCCATTCAGATTATAAAAGAGGAGTATGCTTCCCCCATCAGCCTGTCTTATGTGGCAGAAAAGGTGAATCTGAGTACCCAGTATTTGAGTAAGCTGTTCAGTGAGGAAGTAGGGGAACGATTTAATGATTTTGTTACGCGGGTCCGTATGGAAAACGCACAACGATTCATCCTTAACTCAGATCTGAAGGTATATCAGATAGCGGAAAGGGTGGGAATACCGAATTACAGGTATTTTTCTTTTCTGTACAAAAAATGGTTTGCCAAAAGTCCGAAAGAGTCCAAGAGCGGCTATTTGTAATAAGATCGACCGTTGCCACGAAAAGGAAAGATATGGTGAGGGGGTACAGATTTTTGATACATGGATTTCATATGTTCAAAAGAATGGGATTTTCGATCAAGCAGTTTTTTATCTTATTTCTTTTAGCTTTGATTCTCATAACCTATCTGCAGATATTGGGATTGCAGAGATTAAAACAGGATCAATTTTCGGATATATCCGGCCGGGTGTCTTCAAACATGGAACAGGCCAACATTTTTATTAACAATTATATAGACGGGGTAAAGTCCTTACTGTTGGTTATTTCCACAAGAAACGATATTTTCGATATACCGGAACAGGAGGCTGTAAAGTCTTTGTCCTTGATTGCCCGAAATTATCCTTCCATCAGTACATTGTTTATCAAAAGAGAAAATGGAAGCATTACCTGCAATCGGCAAATCATATATGAGATCTTCGGTAAAGATCAAATCAACGAGATGATCGAAAGCACCGAAACGCTAACAAATATGGTCAACCATTCCGAACCGTATTTCAGCTCTATGATAGCGGAACAGACCGCATGCTTTACCCTTTCCCTTGCCGATAAGAATCGGGCAATCGCTGCGGAAATCAACTTAAACTATTTATATAATTATCTTCTTCAAATATTTGATGACAGGAAGTACATGTTCTTTGTAACAACCGATTCCGGACATGTTCTTTTATTCGATAGGGGAACAAGCCCCATTCCACTGAAAAAAAGGGTATATCCGCTGGAAATTGCAAAGGAATATGAGAAACTTATCTTTCGGAATTATGAAATGGATACTTTACATAAAATCAATGACCCGGGCGATGTTTATTTGATTCGATCCCAAAATAACAAAGTACGCTGGAAAATAAATGTTATTCTTGACGGCAGCATTTTCACGGAAAGCATCGCAAATGCTTACTCAGATTTCTATATTGTTACATTTTTGTGGATCATTATATTGGGGATCGTACTGTTTATTGTTTCGTTTCTGTTTACAAAGCCGATACGAAATTTAGCCTACACCATGGATAAAGTGGATCGGTTTGAGAATCTGACCGCTATTCGAACCAATCGGGAAGACGAGATCGGAAGATTGACAAAAAGTTATAACAAGCTTGTCAGGACGATTCACAAACTGTTGAATGATGTAATGATCGCGGAAAGGGAGAAAAACCAATATGAACTGAAAATGCTGCAAAGCCAAATTGGGCCCCATTTCTTGTATAATACATTGGCCTGTATTGCCAGTCTGATCCGTCAGGACCATTCCGATCAGGCAGAAGAAGCCATTCGCGCTCTTATCGATTTGCTGCCGTTTGGCTTTCATCGAACGGATGAAATGGTGTCATTGAAAGAGGAAACGGAGCGGTTGTATAGCTATATAAGAATACAGAAAACCCGCTACGGTGATGTTTTTTATTTCGGGATGACGATCCAGGATGGACTGGAAAACTGTACATTGCCCAAGCTTACCTTACAGCCGTTAGTAGAAAATGCGATCTTTCACGGGATTATACCGAAAGCAGGCGGACATAAAAAAATCCTGATCCAGGCCTGCAGAAGAAAAGACAGTATCATTATCTGCGTATATGACAATGGTGTTGGGATCTCGCGTGACAGGTACGATGAAATCCTAACTGGGAGAGATAAGAAAAAGATCAACGACCGATTCAGCTGTATCGGTTTAAGCAATGTAAACGAGCGTATCAGGTTGACCTATGGAGAGGAATATGGGATTACGATTCATTCCCGTGTAGGAGTTTGCACGGCAATGTGCATCAGGATACCATATCATGATACAGAAAAAATGTAATCTAAAATTTTGTACATTTTGATAATATCTATGCATATTTATTGATATCTTGTCATGATAGAATAATATAGAAAGCGGGGAATCCATTTAAGGGGGAGAGATTTGTGCATATAACTCAAAAAGAGGAGATCCCAGTTACCTATGAAGTGGATATCGTGGTAGTAGGAGGCGGCGCTGCCGGAGTAGGGGCGGCCTTGAAAGCAGCTCAATCGGGAAGAAGTGTTTTGGTGATAGAGCAAATGAACTGTCTTGGTGGTATCGCAACAGCGGGCTGGCATGGACATATCTGTTGCTATGATTCCTGGGGAAACCGTTCGGAGCGTGTCGTCGGAGGTACTTGCTATGATCTGGCGGATAAAATCGTAAAGGATGGATATGGAACTTATAATGGGTTATCCTTTGATTTTGAGATAGAGAGACTGAAATTTACAATAGAGACCATGGCGCAGGACATAGGGAATATCAAGATTCTCTATTACACACAGTTCAGTGATGTAGTAGTGGAGAACAGCGTAATTCAGTATGTTATCATCCAGAACAAAGGTGGACGCCAGGCGATAAAGACTCAAATTGTCATTGATGCCACAGGAGATGCCGACGTTGCAGCCAGGGCCGGAGCGCCTTATGAAAAGGGCCGTCCTCAGGACGGAGCCCTTCAACCTATGACATTGATGTTCCAGATGGGTGGAGTCGACTATGATAGGTTTTCAAAGTTTTGCCGGGAAGACTACTTTGTTAAGTATAACGTAAGCCAGTCAAACGGGCAAGAGGAAGTTTTCAAAGACGCACAGAGGAACGGCGATATGGAGCCATTTCAGTCACATACAATGGGTTGGTGGTGGTGTGCTTCCAGACCGGATCAGATGGGCGCCAATTTTACTCATATCGTCGGTAAAGATCCCACCGTTGCGGAGGACTTGACTTATGCTACCATTGAGGGGCGCAGGCAAGCTTATCAAAGTGTGTCGGTCTTTAACAAGTATTTACCTGGATTGGAAAATGCATGGTTGAGCCATACGGGTGCATTGATTGGAACCCGGGAAAGCCGCAGGATCAAAGGAGTTTACTATATTACGGTGGATGATCTTTTGCATGAGAGGGAATTTGATAACAGTATTGGATACGGCAGCTTCTTCATAGATATACATAACTGCACCGGTCCTGGTATGGATACGGAAACCTTTCGACCGCATAAAGGCTTCAAGTATCAGATTCCCTATGATGCTCTGATACCAAGGAATGTAGAAAACTTGTTAGTGGCAGGGCGCTGCATCAGCTGCGATCATATTGCCCTGGGCAGTCTGAGGGTTATGCCTCAGTGCTTCCTGGAAGGAGATGCTGCAGGGACTGCTGCAGCTATGGCGATTAAAACCGGGAAGCCTGTACGGTCTATAAATGTTGCGGATTTACAAAACAAATTACGGGAATATGGAGCGATTATTTCCAGAGATGATATTGTAAAACAGGCGGTGGAGTAGCATTATGAGAGCAGTAACGGAGCATGCAGCAAGGATTGGAAATGACAGAAAACGGGAGAAAAATATTCATGCTTTTCAAAAAAACATGAAACGTTATTGGCCGTTTTATGTCATGTTGCTGCCATGTATCGCATATTACGTAATTTTTAGGTATGGTCCCATGTATGGAGTGATTATTGCTTTTAAGGATTATATCATCACAAAAGGAATTATCGGCAGTCCTTGGGCGAATCCATGGTATAAACATTTTAAGTATTTTTTCAACAGCCCTTATTCTTCCCGAGTCATCAGCAATACATTGATTATCAGCGGACTGAAAATATTTTTTGGGTTATTTCCATCTCTTCTGCTTGCCCTGCTGATCAACGAATGCGCAAAGAAATGGTATGGAAGAGTGATACAGACTTTAACCTATCTGCCTCACTTCCTTTCCTGGGTTATTATCTATGGCATATTGATAGCCCTCTTTTCACAGAGCGTGGGGCTTGTCAACAGGCTGATAGCAGGGGCGGGCGGCACCGCGTATCCTTTCCTCACTTCGCCGGATCATTTCCGGGCGGTACTGATAAGTTCTGAGATCTGGCGGGATACCGGTTGGGGAGCCATAATCTATCTGGCGGCGATCAGCGGGATCGAATCCACTTTATATGAAGCAGCAATAATTGATGGATGTGGTCGCTTGAGACGCATCTGGCATATCACCATACCCAATCTGACGGGTGTATTTGTTATGCTCCTGATATTACGTGTAGGAGGCATCCTCAATGCGGGGTTTGACCAGATTTATATTCTCTCAACCCCTCAGGTGGTTGGCGTTTCGGAGATTATCGATACATGGGTCTTCAAGGAAGGCCTGCAACGTATGAATTACAGCCTTGCCAGTGCCGTCGGGTTATTGAAATCAGTTATAGGAATGGTTATGGTTCTCTCTACGAATAAGTTGGCCAGAAGGTGGGATAAAGGATTATGGTAAAAGGCAGATCCGATTTCATTATCGATGGGTTTGTTTATGTGATATTGTTTGTTGTAGGATTTATTTGTGCATTCCCACTGTTGTATGTATTCAGTGTATCTTTGACTCCCATTGAAGAGGTTCTGAAAAACGGAGGTTTTGTTGTTCTCCCGAGATCTATAACATTGGAAGCCTATAAAAGAATTATTGAGCAAAGGCTTTTGCCCAGAGCAATGGGGGTAACCGTTTATATTACTGTGATGGGAACAGCCATCAACATGTTCTTTTCCGTATTGATGGCCTACCCCCTGAGCAAGCTGAAGCTTCCGGGAAGAAAAATACTTATGAACTTTGTTATATTCACCATGCTTTTTGGCGGGGGCACCATTCCTACCTACCTGCTGGTAAAGGACCTTGGATTAATGAACACTTATTGGGCAATGATATTGCCTACTGCCATTGATACGTACAACATGATTGTAATCAAAGCATTTTTTGAAAACTTGCCGGCG
>ENA-UOOK01005471-UOOK01005471.1-fermentation-metagenome-genome-assembly--contig:-NODE-5471-length-12748-cov-3.758528_pt1 | contig 12748 bp, 10 predicted proteins | sample MGYA00245777_ERZ724023 | MGnify/ENA primary metagenome ERZ724023 (study PRJEB28704, sample SAMN03018312) | fermentation metagenome | biome: anthropogenic terrestrial biome; feature: soil; material... | reverse complement strand
TGACAAGGGTGATTATAAGCTTGCCGAGAGCTTATGGAAGAACAACTCGCAAGGTCCCTATACGGCCAGGTATCTGCCCCTTGCAAATCTATTGCTAAACATGCATGGTGAAGGAGATGACGTGGATGAATTCTACCGCCAACGGACGCCCTGTGGTCCCCCGGACAGGATATATCGTGGAGTTTAATGCGCTGTGGTATAATGCCCTTTGTTTCGGTGCTGAATTAGCGGCCCTGGCCGGAGATGCAACTTTTGCGGAGGATCTGAAACAACGGTCTGAACTTGCAAAGGTGAGTTTCCTCAAAACTTTTGTCAACAAGTGGGGATACCTTTTCGATTTTGTAGATGATGAGACGCCGGACTGGAGTGTCCGCCCGAATATGGTATTCGCAGCTGCACTTGATTATTCTCCTTTATCCAAGGAACAGAAGAGAGATGTGCTGGACTTCTGTACGCGGGAATTGCTTACTCCTAAGGGCCTGCGATCCCTCTCTCCAAGAAGTGACGGCTATAATCCTATCTACGTTGGCCCTCAGAGCCAGCGTGATTATGCCTATCATCAAGGGACGGCATGGCCGTGGCTGGAGGGATTTTATATTGAGGCTTGTATCAAACTCTTCAAGCGCAGCCGGTTAAGTTTCCTGGAGCGGCTGATGGTGGGATACGAGGATGAGATGTCCACTCATTGCCTCGGAACAATCTGTGAGTTCTTTGATGGCAATCCTCCGTTTTCAGGCCGTGGCGCTATTTCCTTTGCCGTGAACGTAGGTGAAATCCTGAGGGCTCTCGAACTTTTGGAACAAGCTAATAATCAAACGAATCAACAATAACTAAGGAGGGAGGATCAATATGAAAGTTTTAATGTTTGGATGGGAGTATCCTCCTCACGTGTTTGGCGGACTGGCCACGGCAAATTATGGGATTACTGAAGGCTTGCATGCCCAGGGGGATATAGAGACGACCTTGTGTCTGCCCAGACCCTTCGGTGATGAGGACCATTCCTTTGCTCATATTGTGGCAATGAATTGCGTGCCGATTGCTTATCGCAATGTCGATTACAACCTGGTGAAGAGTCGCGTCGGTAATCTGATGGATCCGGATATGTATTTTAAATTCCGTGATCATATTTATGCAGATTTCAACTATATGCATGTGGATGATCTTGGCTGCATGGGATTTGCGGGAGGATACCCTGCCAATCTGAATGACGAGATCAATAATTATTCCATTATTGCAGGGGTTGTGGCCCGTACGATTGATTTTGATATTATTCATGCACATGACTGGCTGACTTATCCTGCCGGCATCTATGCAAAACAGGTGAGCGGCAAACCTTTGTGTATCCATGTGCATGCCACTGACTTCGACCGGAGCCGTGGCCATGTCAACCCTACGGTCTATGGCATCGAGAAAGATGGTATGGATCATGCGGATTGTATCATGTGTGTGTCAGATCTGACACGCCATACCGTGATCAATGAGTATCATCAGGATCCGCGGAAGGTGTTCACCGTTCATAATGCGGTTTACCCTTTGAATCCTCAGGCTGCTGCCTTGCCTCGTCCAAATCATTTGAATAGGGAAAAGATCGTTACTTTCCTGGGACGGATCACTATGCAGAAGGGTCCGGAATATTTCGTGGAGGCCGCAAATATGGTGCTGCATCGTACGCGGAATATCCGTTTCTGCATGGCTGGCTCTGGTGATATGATGGATGATATGATCTTCCTGGCTGCTGAGCGGGGGATCGCTGACCGTTTCCATTTCCCCGGATTCATGCATGGCAATGATGTGTATAAGTGTTTGAAGGATTCTGACGTCTATGTGATGCCTTCGGTGAGTGAACCTTTTGGGATCTCTCCGCTGGAGGCTATGGAGTGTGGCACGCCTACGATCATTTCCAAACAGAGTGGATGTGCTGAAATCCTTCATAATTGTATAAAAGTGGATTACTGGGATATTCATGCTCTGGCGGATGCCATCTATTCTATTTGCCATAATGAGAGCCTTTTCGAATACCTCTCGGAAGAGGGAAAGAAGGAGGTGGCCGGAATCACGTGGGAGAAAGTGGGCAAATGGATCCGTGAACTCTATCTGAGGACGCTGGGGTGGAAATAACAGATTATTAACTGATCTCTATATCAATCTAAAACATCAATATAATGAAAACAATTTGTTTATATTTCGAAATACATCAGATCATTCATCTGAAGAGGTATCGCTTTTTCGATATTGGCACTGATCACTACTATTACAATGATTTTGCAAACGAACAGTCTATTACCCGTATTGCTGCGAATAGTTATATGCCAGCCCTGGAGACCTTGCTTCAGATGATCAAGGAGAACCATGGCTATTTTAAGGTGGCTTTCTCTTTGAGTGGAGTGGGTATCGAGCAGTTGGAGGTGCATGCTCCGCAGGTTCTGGAGAAACTTCAGGAATTGAACAGTACTGGTTGTGTGGAATTCCTCGCGGAACCTTATTCTCATGGCCTCTCTTCGCTGGCTAATGAGGAGAGTTTTAAGGCTGACGTCAACAAACAGGTGGCTATCATCAAGGAGTATTTCGGACAGACTCCTGCAGTGCTTAGAAACTCTTCTCTGATCTATAGTGATGATATTGGTGGACTGGCTGCCCAGATGGGCTTTAAAGGTATGCTCACGGAGGGTGCCAAGCATGTGCTGGGATGGAAAAGTCCGCATTATGTGTATCACTGTGCCCTGGCCCCTGACTTGAAGCTGCTGCTGCGTGACATCAATTTGAGTGATGATATTTCCCTGCGGTTCAATAATACGACCTGGAGTGGTTATCCTTTGTTCGCTGACCGGTATATCGACGAGATTGCTGCCCTTCCGGAAAAAGAAAATATTATTAATATTTTTATGGAACTTTCGGCTTTGGGTATCTCTCAGCCTCTTTCTAGTCATATACTTGACTTTTTCAGGGCGTTGCCGGAATTTGCCAGGAAACGGAATATAAGTTTCTCTACTCCTTCTGAAATTTTTGCTAAAGAGGAGAGCATAGATGTTCTGGATGTTCCGGATACGTTGAGTTGGATAGATGAGGAGCGTGATGTCAGCCCTTGGCTGGGTAACCCGATGCAGCGTGAAGCTTTTAACAAACTCTACAGTGTGGCTGACCGTGTCCGTATCGCGAATGATCCGCGAATTAATCAGGATTGGGATTATCTTCAGGCCAGTAATAACTTCCGTTTCATGACTACCAAACCGAGTAATGTGGGGCTTGACAGGGGTATTTACAGTAGCCCTTTTGATGCCTTTACCAACTATATGAATATCCTTGGAGATTTTATTAACCGGGTGGATGATCTTTATCCGGAGGAAATCGATAATGAACAACTGGAGGGAATGTTGACGACTATCAAGAACCAGGGGGATGAAATAGAGGCGAAAGATACTGAAATCACACGTCTTCATGCTCAGATAGAAAAGATACAGACGGCATTGGACGGCATGCGCAAGAAATATGAAAAGGAAGCTGAAAAGGTAGCCGAAATATCACAAAAAAAGACTGGAAAAACAACGGAGAAGAAAAAGTTGGCGGTGAAAACTCCCATACTTGGAAAGGGTGATGAAAAGAAGGAGGATAAGAAGGGAAATGAAGGGAAGAAACCTTCTTCGCCTGTTTCTACAGATCCCGGAAAATAAAATAATCATTTATGCAAGTCGTAAATCCCGGCTTTTCTGGTGTCCTCTATTGATGCTGTCGGTATGGGACTATTGAAAAACCGGGATTTCTTTATATTTGTCGATGGTGGCTTAGGGGGTAGAGCAATTCTTTTTCTTTCTGTGCAGGGTCAAAAACCTGGAACATTGATTTGCATATTTCCTGAAGATTATGTAAATTTGTCTCCATGAATATCATCAGGGAACTTAAGAACAAGAAGCATCCGCATGTCTTGGGCGGATTGGATATATTTAAATATATCGGTCCCGGATTATTGGTTACAGTTGGTTTTATTGATCCTGGCAATTGGGCCAGTAACCTGGCTGCTGGCTCTGAATATGGGTATGCTTTGCTTTGGGTGGTCACCTTGTCTACCATTATGCTGATCGTATTGCAGCATAATGTGGCGCATCTGGGAATCGTGACGGGACTCTGCCTGAGCGAGGCAGCTGTGAAATATACGCCGAAATGGCTGGGACGACCGATCATCGTCAGTGCGGTCCTGGCAAGTATTTCCACTTCTCTGGCAGAGATCCTGGGGGGAGCTGTCGCCTTGCAGATGCTTTTCGGAATCAATATTCCGACGGGGGCTATTCTGGTTACCTGTGCCGTTCTGGTCATGATCTTTACGAATTCCTATAAAAAGATGGAGCGGGCGATTATCGGCTTTGTGTCCCTGATCGGTTTGTCTTTCATTTATGAACTGTTTTTGGTGCATATTGACTGGGGAGCAACACTGTCCGGTACGTTTGTTCCCGTCGTGCCTCATGGATCACTGCTCATCATCATGAGTGTGCTGGGGGCAGTGGTTATGCCACATAACCTTTTCCTGCATTCGGAAATTATACAGAGCCGGGAGATTAACCTTAAGGGAGATGCCCGGATCAAGTATATGCTCAAGTATGAATTTTTTGATACCCTTTTTTCCATGCTGGTAGGCTGGGCCATAAATTCAGCAATGATCATTCTGGCCGCTTCGACTTTTTATGAGCATGGACAGCATGTGGATGAACTTTCGCAGGCGCAGGCTATGCTCCAGCCTCTTTTAGGGAATAATGCTGCTACAATCTTTGCCATAGCCTTGCTCCTGGCTGGCATTTCGAGTACGATCACCAGCGGAATGGCTGCGGGGAGTATCTTCTCTGGGCTGTTCGGGGAATCCTATAATGCTCATGACACACATTCTATTGTAGGGATCGTCATTTCTCTGGGAATTGCCTTGTTGATGATCTTCTTTATTGGCAATCCTTTCCAGGGATTGATTTATTCTCAGATGGTGCTCAGTATCCAACTCCCTTTTACGGTTTTCCTGCAAGTGCGGCTGACTTCGTCTAAGAAGGTAATGGGGAAATATGCCAACCGGCTATGGAATACGATCTTTCTGTACTCTTTGGCTGTTATCGTCACTGCTCTGAATATCTGGCTGCTGGTCAACCAGTTTACCAACTGACTTTCTTTGCCTTCTTTAAATTACCAGGTGAATACTGGAGCAGAGACTATAGACCAGAGAAAAAGAGTACTTTCCTGTAATCATTCGTTGATTAAGATTTACGGTTGTCTTTCTTCTCGCTGTCAGGAAGTCCTTTGTCGATGATTTTATACTCTTATTAAGGTGTTATTGATGGATTGATGGGGATAATCACTAATAATAAATATGTTAAAAAGTATATGCAATCGTTAAATAGATATTATAAATATAGAAATATCTATATAAATAATAGGGTGACATGGAAAAATGTTAATTTTGCACCCGATAAATAAAAAATATATTTGCTATGGCATTTCAAGGCAATTTGAGCCGTGACAATCGTCATCGGCTCAGTCTCTTAGGGCTTATTGTAACTTTAGGTATTGTCTATGGAGATATTGGAACTTCTCCCCTCTATGTGATGGGGGCCATTGTAGGAGCGGCCCGTGTCATTGATCCTGATTATATTATCGGGGCTGTTTCCTGTATCATCTGGACGTTGACTCTTCAGACAACGGTCAAGTATGTTATTCTGGCTTTGCAGGCTGACAATAACGGTGAGGGTGGAATACTTGCACTGTATGCCTTGATCCGGAAGCACCGTAAGAAGGGTCTTTACTTGCTGGCGATCATCGGAGCCAGTACGTTGATCGCAGATGGAGTCATCACTCCTTCCATTACCGTGATGTCTGCAGTTGAAGGACTGAAGAGTTATGCTCCTTCCACGCCTGTTATCCCTATCTGCCTTTGTATTATCACGGTTTTGTTCTTTATCCAGCAATTCGGTACAGAGAAGATCGGGCGTCTGTTTGGGCCTTTGATGCTGATTTGGTTCTCAATGATCGGCATACTGGGATTGATGCATATCGGCGATTATACACGTATACTTTATGCCTTTAATCCTTATTTTGCCATCCGCCTGCTCATTCATAGCCCACAATGGTTCTTGATATTAGGTGCAGTATTCCTTTGTACTACGGGTGCTGAGGCCTTGTATTCTGACCTTGGGCATTGTGGAGTGAACAATATCCGGGTGAGTTGGATTTTTGTCAAGGCCATGCTGCTTCTCAGTTATCTTGGACAGGGTGCCTGGATCATCGCTCACCGCGGAAGTCTTTCTCCTGATGTGAATCCGTTCTATGCGATCATGCCTCATGGTATGTTGTTCTTTGGTATTCTCATGGCTACCATTGCTGCTATTATTGCCAGTCAGGCTCTGATCAGTGGGTCTTTTACCATTTTCAGTGAAGCCATGAATTTGTCTTTCTGGCCACGTCAGAAAATTAAATACCCTACAGAGATCAAGGGTCAGTTATATATTCCAATCGTGAATCTCTCTCTCTGGATATGTGTTTCCTTAGTGGTTATCTTTTTTGGAAGTTCTTCTCGCATGGAGGCTGCGTATGGACTGGCCATTACCATTACGATGTTGATGACTACGCTTCTTCTCCGCGAATATATGCTTCAGCGGCATTTAAGTAAATGGTTCGTATTTCCTGTCATTGCTTTCTTTGTATGTATGGAGTCGATATTCCTGGTTGCAAATTTGTTCAAATTTGTCCATGGAGGATGGGTAACCTTGACACTGGCAGGCATTATCTCCTTTATCATGTATGTATGGTATAATGCTTCGCGGATTCGGAATAGTCAGGTGCAGCCTTTGGATATTCGGAAATATTATCAGGTGCTTTCGGATATTAAGGCTGATAATTCGATTCCAAAATTTGCTACTAATGTTGTCTATCTAAGTAAGTTGAGTAAGGATAACGAAGTGGAACAGAAGATTATGTATTCCATCATCAATAAACATCCTGTCAGGGCTGATCATTATTGGTTGCTTCATGTGTCTTACGAGGATGAACCTTCCACATTGGAATATACTTTTACCCCGTTGATACCGAACACCCTTTTCCGGGTCAATCTTCGACTTGGCTTCCGTGTCCAGCCATACGTTAATCAGTATTTCAGGCAAATCATAGAAGACCTGGTGGCTAATCATGAGTTTGACTTGTCCAGTTGTTATCCTTCTTTGAAGAAGGAGGGTATTCCTGGTAACTTTGTGTTCATCATCATTAAGCGTATTTATTCCTCGATCAGTTCTTTGTCTATGTCGAGAAGATTGGTGATGGGGTCTTATACCTTCTTGTCCAACCTGAAGCAAAGCATACCTGCCGCTTTTGGACTTGATACCAGTAATATCCGGATAGAGAAAGTGCCGCTGATCGTCAAGGCAGGAGGTCTGAGCCGTATCCAGAGAAAACCGGAACCGGAAGATGAAGGGTCTGAGTCTTGATCCTTTCTGCCCAGACGTTGCCGGGTAATTTGATGGAGACAGCCGGTAAGATCATAAGATGATAACTCATGATTTTACCGGCTGTATTCATCCTGCCTTATGTGATGGTCTTTCAGATGCTGGGGTAGGAGCTGACAAAACGGTTTATCCAATCATTGGATGAGTGCAAATCCTGCTTTTAGCTTGATGATATTCGGATAACAGTTGATCCATGATTTCATTTACTGTTTCAATGGAATGAAGAGAGGAAGAAACTTGACCGATTTCAAGTTCGCCGTTTTCTATGTCTCCTTCGAAGATACCCTTTTTTGAAGCTTTCTCTCCAAGAATCGTGCGGAGTTCTTCTGCTCCGGCACCCTTGTCTTCCGCTTCAGCGACACGCCGGAAGAGTGCATTCTTGACTAACCGGGTAGGGGCAATTTTTTTCAGGCAGAGCATCGTGTCACCTTCAGACAGGGAGAGGCATTTCTCTTTGAAAGCCGTAGAGGCTGAACTCTCTTGTGACAATGCAAAACGGGTCCCTATCTGTACGCCGTCAGCACCTAACGCTTCCATCGCTAACAGGGCCCTTCCGGAGGCGATGCCTCCTGCTGCAATAAGGGGTAAATTGGTAACTTCCCTGATCTGTGGAATCAAGGTGAGGGTGGTCGTCTCCTCTCTTCCGTTATGACCGCCGGCCTCAAAGCCTTCAGCTACGATGGCATCTACACCGGCTGCTTCACATTTCTTTGCAAAGATACTGCTGGAAACAACGTGGGCGACTTTTATTCCTGCATCATGGAATCTCTGGGTATAAGTTTTAGGACTTCCTGCTGAAGTGAAAACAATCTTTACTCCTTCGTCAATGATGAGTTGGACAAGAGTTTCCATTTCTGGATACCTCAGAGGGATATTGACTCCCCAAGGCCGGTGTGTAGCGGCATTCATTTCCCGGATATGTTCCCGCAGGACATCCGGATGCATAGTGCTTGCACCCAGCAGACCCAACCCACCGGCATTACTTACTGCCGAGGCCAGTCTCCATCCACTGCACCAGGCCATTCCTCCTTGAATGATGGGATATTTAATATCAAATAGTTGGGAGATTCTGTTATTTTTCATTGTAAAGTAAATGGGATTCTTCCATCTTCGTTGGATCTTTTAATAAGGTAGGGGGCCTCCTCGTAAATCAAGTATGTCCCTGTTTCTACTCTCTCGTCAGGCGCTATGTACCATAGAGGATCTCTCTATGCACCATCCGGCCCCTCTCTATGCACCATTGAGGTCAACTCAATGCACCATTCAGGATTTCTCTATGTACCCTCCGGCACCTTCTTAAATGTTGCAGGGATTTGGCAGGTGTATGATGCTGCCCTATCTGAATTCAATAGAATGAGTTATACTGTATTTATTTGCCTTCACTCTGGCTTCATAGAGGATTTATGCCTTACTGGATCTTGTTTGAATGTGAAGTCGTTTTAGATTCATGCTTTTTGTCCTGGTTTTTGGCTAATACCTTGTCAGACCTGGATGTTTTATTCTGAAGTCTGGATGTGCCTTTAGGATGCTTGGTGGAGTCAGTTTTCTCCTGTTCCTGATCATTCTTACTGTTATCATCAGTCTCCTGGTCAGTTCCCTGGTCCTGGTCATCCCCGTTATTCTCATCCGTAGATTCATCCATTTGGGTATCACTGCTCCCTTTATATAGATAGATTCCCTTGCCATAACCGATCCGGTATTTATTAGTGTCAATGGTATAAGCAAAGGTCTGTCCACCTTTATAAGTGGCGATGATCTGTCCGTTCTGAATATTGAATGTACCTGTAGAGATACCACTATTGTCCTGGCTCTTGATATGTGTCCCCGAGATGATCAGTTGTACGGTACCGTAAGGGGTCTGTCCTACCCATGTCCCTTGCAGCCAGTCATAATTATTATCGTCCTCGTCGACGTCATCCGATGTGGTGTCCTGTGCTGCACTGTCTTCCATTGCTGGAGCCTCGGTCAGACTGCTGTCTGAAGGGCTGCCCGGCTGGTTGCTTTTACCTGAGTGCCTGCCAAGGACAAAAGCCAGGATGATCACACAGATAACGATTCCTGCAATGATCAGATTTTTCCTCTTCCTGACTTCTTTAGCTTTTTGTTCCTCTTCTTCTTCAGAACCCTTCCCTTCGGGTTTCTGATTTTCGGCAGCTGGTCCTGCAGAGCCGTTTCGATGAGGCGTGTCTTGGAACTGGCGGTTCCTGTCCTCCTCCATACGCTGCTGGTTTTGGATCCTCGGATCAGGTATGTTAACAGGTATTTCGGGGGGTACCTGACGAATGGCTTCTTCTTGCCTTTCTTGTCCGGCGTTATGGGAAACGATCGTTTTGGCCGTCGTGGATTTTCCTTTCCTTCCTATCCATTTTAAATATTGGATACAAAGGGTAAGGATACCAAATATAATGACGTATAATAATAATATTCTAAGAAATACCATGACCGATAGTTTAGTTGTGCAAATATACGGTAAATCGATTTGACCGCAAAATAAAATTTCACTTTTTTCAATCACTTTGATGAATACTGAGTTTAATTTATAACTATTTTTGCAGAAAATGATTATATTTGCAATTCGAATTGTTTCTGACCGGGGGCGGGAGGCTGAATGTCCCGGAATGATGACGAACTGTTCTGGAACTGATGGAGTCCCGTCTGCACATATCGGCACCGGTTTTCCAGCAGGGGTCTTTAGCTTGACAAGATAGTTGACCGGGAGACGCGAGTTAATGGCTATCCGGTCAGATTAGGTCAGTTTTTCAATAGTATTTTTATGGATAAGAACAGAATCACGCCCTGTCACATCATAGCTCTGAAAGATCATGAGATCTTCGTGTTTGGCAGTAATATCCAAGGCCGGCACTACGGCGGAGCTGCCCTTGCAGCCTGTCGTTATTATGGGGCTGTCATGGGGCAGGGGGTAGGCCTTCAGGGTCATAGCTATGCTATCCCGACCATGCAGGGTGGAATAGAGACCATCCGGCCTTATGTCAATGATTTTATCTCTTTTGCCCTCCTGCATTCCCATTTGCATTTTCTAGTCACTCGTATCGGTTGTGGAATTGCAGGTTTTACCCCTGAAGAGATTGCCCCTCTTTTTATGGGTGCAAAAAAAGTGGAGAACATCAGTTTGCCTGAAGATTTCTGGAAGGTGATCGGAGAACCCTGACTGCGGAGGAAGGTAATGGCAGGATCTGAAAATGAAGACATCGAAAATGAATAATGCAAGGAATGAGGAGATGATGCAAAAAGCAAGTCACCGCCAAGACGAAGATCGCAAGTGGGAGGTGTTGTCCAGTAAATATCTTTTTCGTCGTCCATGGCTGACGGCTCGCGTTGACCGGGTAAAATTACCCACCGGCGTGATCAATGATGAATACTATGTCCTGGAATATCCCGACTGGGTCAACACGATAGCGATCACCAAAGAAGGAGAATTTGTCCTGGTCCGGCAATACCGGCATGCCCTTGGAGAGACCCGCTTTGAACTTTGTGGAGGGGTATGTGAAAAGGGGGAGACCCCATTGGAAGCTGCTCAACGGGAATTATGTGAAGAGACGGGTTTTGGAAAGGGGACATGGAGGAGCTATATGACACTTTCCGCTAACGCCAGTGCGATGAATAACCTCACCTATTGTTTCGTGGCTACGGATGTGGAACGGGTTGCTGCCCAGCATTTAGACAAGACGGAGGATTTATCCGTTCATCTGATGAACCGCAAGGAAGTATTTCAACTTTTACAGGCCGATGAGTTCAGGCAGGCTCTTATGGCCGCTCCTCTCTGGAAGTATTTTGCCATTACCGGGATGCCTGAATGATCATCTGGAAAAGAAAGGTTCGGAAAGGCTTGAGCCATCGTGTGCCTGACAGGAACACAAATCGTAAAATATGTTAAAATGGAAAGCAATAAGTATAACTCGTAATACATTAATAATCAATATTTTAACATGATTTCATAAATAGAAGCGATTGCGTGGAATTGCGATAATTAACATATAAGTCGCCAAAAAGTCGCCAAAAAGTCGCCAAAAAATTTGGAGTATTTCTGCAAAAAAACTATCTTTACAAAAAATTAATTTAAGCTTTATGGCGACAATCGAATTGTCATTATCTAAGAAAGCAACTAAAATCACAAATGAGGCTGGCCAAGTGAAGATGCTATATGAAGTTATGATACGTTTCTTCCATGGGCACATCAATCTCCATGCTAAATCAGAGGTGTTTGTATCTAAAGATTTCTTTGAGTACTATATTGACAAGAAATTATGTGACAAGATTGGGATAAGGGTACCTGCTAAAATGGAAACTGCAACAGAGGCTGAAGCATTGAAACGAGGTTTGCAAATGCGCAATGTTGGCGATATTGTAATACGTAAACGTGTAATCACGCAAGATGTTGTTTATCATAGAGAACAGCAGAAACGTATCAATGGTATAAAGGAAGCTATCGTTGAGGCTTTTGAAAAGGCAGATAAGCATAATATCAAAATTGACTGGCTGAAAGGCATTGTAGAGAAGTACAATCATCCATCCGAAACAGAGAAGAGAAACTGTACAGACTTTTTTGATACTATGCAAAACTATTTGGAGGCTAAGCATTTTTCGGTCATGATGGAACGACACTACAAGGTGTTGGCTCGTAGTGTTGGCAGGTATGTGGCATTTGTGAGAGCAACGAATAAAAGGCGTAGGCACTTTTCTTTTGATGTTGAGAAATTGACTAAAGACGATATTGAGGACTATCGAGATTATTTGCGCAACGAGAGCGATTTAGCAGCAGAACAACCAGCATTGTTCGCTCGCATTGTGGATAAATATCCTGACTACTTTAAGTCAAATCGCTTTGAGATCCATCCAAGAGGCGAAAATACGATCTTTAAATTCATGAAAGAACTTAAGGCTTTTTTCAACTGGCTTAACAAAACCGAACGCACTAGTAATAGACCTTTTGAGAAAATTGAGTTAGGTTCAGAACAATATGGAGCAGTGAACTATATAACCATTAAGGAACGGAACCAAATAGCCGAGTGTGACCTTTCTCAGTCCAAGCATCTTGAAACACAACGTGATATATTTGTGTTTCAGTGTTTTGTTGGTTGCAGGGTAGGTGATTTGATGAGGTTTACTGAAGCTAATATAGAAGATGGTGTGTTGACATACGTGCCACATAAAACTAAAGACGAGGGCGGACAATCGGTCGTTGCCCGAATTCCATTGCACCCGAAGGCTATTGAACTTGTAGAGAAGTATAGGGGTAAAGACCCTAAGGGCAGGTTATTTCC
>ENA-UOOK01005470-UOOK01005470.1-fermentation-metagenome-genome-assembly--contig:-NODE-5470-length-12750-cov-8.945018_pt1 | contig 12750 bp, 16 predicted proteins | sample MGYA00245777_ERZ724023 | MGnify/ENA primary metagenome ERZ724023 (study PRJEB28704, sample SAMN03018312) | fermentation metagenome | biome: anthropogenic terrestrial biome; feature: soil; material... | reverse complement strand
AGTAGATATTGTAATCCATTAGGCAGGAGTGTTACAAGTTCACTATACCACTACATTATGTTGCATTTGTAGAATACTGGAAAGAAGCGAAAACAGGCATAGAGCATTATATTGTTTATTTGCCTGATAAAGTATCAATATACATAAATAATGTATTGGAAGATGAAAAACCGAACTTAACAGGGCTTCCTATTCATTATGCCTTACTGGATAAATCAGAGTATGACTTCTTTGGTGATAGTCCTATGAAAGATTTATTCCCTATTATGGATAAGATTGAATCATTACTTTCTAAACTTGATGATAGTATTACCACTTTATCTTTGAATTCTTTAGGGGTTAGTATTGGCAGGGGCATAGATTCTTCTATCAGCAAAGATATGTGCGGCGCAAATATTAACTTTGAAGCAGGTGGGGATTTTAAATATGCGTCTGCTACACTGGACTATAACAGTATTAAGTTGGAATTAGATAATTTGCTTCAGCAATTATATACTGTTGCTTGTGTGCCAAGTGCAGTAATAGGACAAAGCAATATTGCTAACGTATCGGAAATCAGTTTAAAATTGCTTTTTAGTCAGACAGATAATAAAGCAAAGGCAATGACAAAAGTCCTTAAAGATGGATTTTTCAAAAGGTTTGAGTATTTTAGAAAATTACTTGAATTACAAAATATTACATTCTCTGATGATGATTTTTATGGAGTGAATATTACTTTCAATTATAATCGTCCTGTTGATACACAGTCCATGATGAATGAATTACAGACACAAAGGGAAATGGGTGCTATCAGCAAAAAGACCATTGTTGAATTGAGTCCATATACTAATAATGTATCTTTGGAATTACAGCGGTTAAGTGATGAAAGCAATGACCTAACGGATAGTAACAAAGAACAGGATAATACCAAATCAGTAAAATAATGGCATATCACTATTCAATACTTGATATTTACCCTTGAAATATGTTATAATTACTCAGTTAAGACAAAAACGTCTTAATAAAAAATGATATATGTACTAATATAGAGTTTATACTTTTGTAAAAAAATGTAGGCGGCATGAGAATGAATATTCTTAAACAGAAAGATGCCCAGAACGTCTGGCATAACTGGGAGAATGCGGACGAGCAATGACCGGATCAGGCCTTTCCCTGTTGGCCGCGGTGGCTGAGGGAAAGGCCTTTCCCTATTATCGGATGAGAGGTCGGTCGAGTGCAATGGCCGGATACGGATAAATTTGGAATTTTGATACAGAATACAGGAAAGAGGACGATCTATTTCTGGAGCAGGAGGCGGTGGCATGACTGATTTTAAAAATCTGTGTATGAACTGCATGTCCGATCTGGGTGGGCAGGATGTCTGCCCCGTGTGCGGTCACCGCAAGGGTGAACCGCAGCGGCTTGGTGCCCTTCCGTTCGGTACGGTTCTGCAAAACCGGTATGCCGTTGGTTCTGTAAAGCACAGCAATGGGGAAGGGTCCCTCTATATCGGACTGGACACTGTGCTGAATACGCCGGTTGAACTGCATGAATTCTTTCCGGCCTCCCTGTGCAAACGCGACTCGGATGGAAAGGCTGTCCAAGTCCTGAAAGGGAGCGAAACCGCTTATCGCGAATGCCGCGAAAAGTTCCTCAGCTATTTCAGGGGAATTGCGCACATGCGTGAACTTTCTTCGATTGTTCAGATTTACGATATTTTTGAAGAAAACAATGCGGCTTATACGGTCTCCGAGTGGCAGGAAAGCATCACTCTGCGCTATTTTGTGGAACGCAGCGGCGGAAGCCTGGGCTGGAATTTGGCTCGGCAGCTTTTTATGCCTGTTCTGTCGGCACTCTGTACGCTGCATGCTCATTTTATCGGGCATTTCGGTATTTCTCCCGATACGCTTCTGATTATGAAAGACGGAAAAATGAAACTCGGCGGTTTTTCAATCCCTGCGATCCGGCAGATGGATACGGCTCTTCCGCCCAGCCTGGTTCCCGGCTGTGCTGCGCTGGAACAATACGTTGCGGGATATGAACTTAGTGAGCCGACCGATATTTACGGCTTTGCCGCCTCCCTTTTCTTTGCCCTGACGGGGCAGCTTCCTCCGGAAGCACTTAAGCGCCAGACGGATGCCCGCCTTTTTATTCCTAATGCCGTCATGCGCAGCCTTCCGCCTTATGTTATATCATCGCTGGCAAATGCCCTTCAGGTTTCCCCAGAAAAGCGCACGGGCACATTTGAGCAGCTGCGAACAGAGCTTTCTGCGGCGCCCGCTGTTACGGCCGCCATTGAGGCCAGTCAGAAATTCCACAAACTCAGTAAGCCTTCTGTGCAGGATTCTTCCCGGCGTAAAAAAGAAGTGCCGGGCTTTGTCTGGGTGCTGTCTTCCTGCCTGATCACGATTGTGGTTCTTACGGTCGTGGGAGCTGTTTGGATTAATCGGAATGCATGGTATCAGGCGCACAATATTACGGCTCAGGCAGCTGCCTCGCAGGCCTCGTCCCTTCTATCTAGCAGCAGTCTGCCGAATTCCTCTTTGTCTGCCGACCAAATGGCGGTTCCGAATCTGGTGGGGAAGAATTATGCGGACCTCACAGCGAAATCTTCATCCAAGCCGTCAGAAAATCAGAATTACCAAATCCTGTTATCTTCCCAGCAGTTCAGCGATACTGTTCCGGAAGGCCAGATCATTTCCCAGGATCCCAAACCGGGAGGAAAGATGGCGAAAGGGACGGCAATTGTTGTAGTGGTCAGTCAGGGTGCCGCAGTCCGCACGCTTCCCAAAATTGCAGGGAAGACGCTTTCAGGGGCTTCCAATGCGGTCGCCGCCTCAGGGTTTGTCCCTTCTGAGTCGGAAGAGTACAGCGGCACGGTGGCAGAAGGCAAAGTGATTGGATATCAGGATGTCAAAGAAGGGGATCAAATGGCTTACGGCTCAAAGGTTATTATCGTTGTCAGTAAAGGAGCATCCCCGTTCACCGCGCCGGCGGCCGATTCCGAATCCGGGTAATCTGGCTGAAAATAAAAAAAAATCCTGCCGGGGGAAATGTCCTCCGGCAGAAATTTTTTTTCGGACTTCGGTCAGGCGATTGTCCCAATGGTGCGCGGGGCTTTTTCTCTGTTAACATAGAAACCGGCGCTGTCTCCGGCTTTTCCGGTGGCGGTGGCCTTGAAGAAATAGTCATTCCCTTTGGATCCGCTGAATGAAACGCGGAAAACAGAGCTGTTTCCGCATACAAAAACCGGTTTGCTGGTGGCAGTTACCCGGAACTGATAGGTTTTGCCCTTTGCAACGGAAAGCCTGCTTCCCGTATCCAGCTTAACGCCGGAAGTAAAGGCGGAGCCGACCGTGGCAATCAGGAGCCTTGGGCCGTGGTTGATGTAGATCCCCGCCTGAGAGCCCGGAGCGCCAATGGCCGTGATCTTGTAGAAATAATCATTGCCGTCCACTTTGGCAAGTGTCACTTGAAATACGCCTGGTGTCCCGACGGCAAACACAGGGTCTTTGCCGTTCTTGCTTGTGATTTTAAACTGGTATGTCCCATTTACGGCAAAGTCGTGGTTTGTGTCGCTCGCGAAGGTGCTGTTTGAAGGGGTAACGGGCGCGGTGGCCGTTGTGCCGGAACCAGAACCGCCGCCGTTGTGGTGGTGGCTTCCGCCGTCGCTGTGGTGGTGGTCACCGCTGCCGCTGCTGCTGCCGGGGCTTGCTCCTTCAATAGAAGCCGCTGCCGCCTGGCTTCCGTCTTTATTATTGACATATGCGGTATAATCGGAAAGTCTTTCAAGTTTGCCGGTGGTGACGGAAACGAAAATCGTTCCGCTTTCGTTGGCAGTGGTCTGCGTCATGGCGGACAAACTGGATTTTGCTGTATTTACGATACGGACAATATAGTCCGTGCTGGATTTATATCCTGTCCCTGAGATGCTTACAGCTCCGTTTGAATAACGGGCGGCAGCCGTCGGCTCCAATGCTTCCGGGCTCGCCGCAAACGCCGGGAAGGAGAGCGTGCATAGGCACGTCAGGAATACAAGCGCAGTAGATACGATCCGCTTGTTCATATTTTTTCTCCTCCCAATTAATCTGCTGTTGTGGTTGTGGCATGAGCGTCAAAAGTGCAGCCAATTCCCTTTGCTGTAAATGTTGGCATACTGCCTGCACTGACGATCCAGGTTTCTACGGTTGCCCCTTTTGTCTGATAAGAGACGCTGGCGGTCGTGCCGGTCAAGGCAAACATCACAACGGATACCTTAGCGTTGTCTCCGCTGCCTTCCGTAATGGCTGTAACAAGGTATTTGTTTTTCAAGTTTTCTGTGCCGCCAACGGTGATTGTGCGAGTGTAGCCAACGCCGCCATTCGATTCTGCACCGATGGTAAGGGTATAGACCGCGGTTTCCGCATTCCACTTTGCATATACAGTTATATTTTCTGTTACTGCTGTGTCTGCTGTAAACGCATTCTCGAATGTACCATTGTCTGTAAACCACCCGTCAAATGTAAATCCATCTTTTGTAGGTGCTTCTGGCAATGTTACTGTTGCATTTTCAGCTACATTGTTTATAGCTGATACATCACTGCCACCGTTGCTGTCAAAAGTTACTGTGTATGTAGTGTGTTCTGATTCTCCCGCAAAAGCGGCTGTGCTGGCCAGCGGACTGACTGCCAGCAGGACGGACAGGAAAATAGGCATAACTTTCTTCCGGATATTCATTTTTAATCATTCACCCCGTTTGTTTATTCAAGGTTTTTGTGCACCTGTTTAATTCTTGCGTCCTCCTTTCCCGGTTCCGTCTCCGCTGCACAGTTCCGCGGGAACAGTTCGGTTGCTTTGCAGAAAAAATGTGGCGGAGCAGCCACGGACGGGCAGCTCCGCCTGCTTTCCTGCAAGGCAGCAAAAAAGGCGCTGAATACGGATGAGAACCCATCCATATCCAACGCCAACTAAACCGGTGCAACAAAAACACGCCCCCAAAAGATACCTCTGTACAAAAATAGAAACAAACGGTATAATAGGGTTGCATTGCACGGAATGATTCCGTTGTGTATGGAGGTCTAGGCTCCGTATGCAGGGCCGACGGTACTGCGAATACCTTCGGCCCGCTTTGCACTTTTTTTGTGCCTTGTACTTGAATTATAATCCCTCTTTGTACATAATGCAATAGGTAAATGACGAATTCACAGATTTAGCGTCGGCAGCCGCGCCGTCTGCACCGGGTGGGAAAAAGAAAAAACCGCTGAAATCTCAGCGGCGGTTTTTCGGTTTTTTCAATCTATTTGCTGATTTTATCGGCAATACTGCTGGCGGCAAATGAATCCGGCTTAACCTTGCAGTCGTATCCGCAGGCTTTTACCCAGGCGACCAGTTCCGGGATCAGCCCGCTTGTCTTGCCTTTGGTGCCGGCGTCGATATGCACGCAGAAATTAATTTTATCCGCATTCTTTTCCTGCATCAGGCTGCTGTTTTCCAGTTTCGTAATCATCTTGTTGGCGTAAAAAAGGCTCATATTGGTTTCGTACATCAGCTTCTGACGGATATTGTTGATCCGCTCTATCCGTGAGACATCATAAAAGAAAATCCCTCCGTGCCCAACATTCTGCACAGCAATTACAACGACGACTTTTGTGTCCGAAAAATTCTGGCTGTCTGTGCCGATCACAATATTAAAACCATCGGAATTTTTCCAGTTTGACCGGATATAATTTTCTATTATGCTAATAACCTGATTTTCGTCGCATTTTCCATAAGTTGGGCTCATCATTTTCATAGATTCTCCCTTATCGTTATTGAATAGAGTCTGAGTCATCAAACGTGTCCCAAAAACATCCTTTGCCCAATGGTAGTTAATATTGCACAGTCTATTAATAGCTTAATTTCAGGAATTTGTCAAGCTGAGGCAGTGCTTCCATAGATTGAAATTATTTCCTGAGCCAATAAGAAAGCAGGCAAAACGTTGCTTTCCAGCGCTTTGCCTGCTTTTTCGCCGATCTGGAGCCTTATTCACTCTGTCTGCTGACAGCGTAAGTCAGCTCCGTTAGATTTGAAAAACCGTCGTGAGAGATCCCCGGTTTGCGGAGCGCCATCTCTCCCGGTTGTGTGATAGTCGTTACGCCTGCTTCAGCCATATCGTTGATAAAATTTTCGTTATTTCCAGCATAGCCCATAGTCTGCAAGTAAGGCCTGATATTGGTTCCGACCCAGTCTTCAACTTCCTGGAAATCATCATAGGGACAGATAAAAATAAAGCGGTAGAAGCAGTGGTTGATATCTTCACGTTCTGGCATTCCGTTTAGTAAAAGGATTGTATAATCCGCATTAAAGGAAGTGTAGGACTTTATACCGCTGGTCAGCCCATATTTCTCAATACAAAGCTGTCTGTCTTGAATGGTCTTAATTGAATTCCATGCAGTTGAGTATTTTTTTGGAAATTTTTTGGTCAATTGCTGTAAAGAAGTTGCGAGGGATTCTGCAAATCTTTCTGGATTCAGTCTTTTGTTTACAAAAAGAATACGAGGGGAGAAACACGCTTTTTGTTCCCAGGCAGTCATATCAACAGCAACCTTTTCTGCAACCTGATCCTCTGAGTCAGGAATATCATCAATCACTTCAAAACTGATTTTTGGCCCGTGAGATATCAGCTTGACATGATACTTTGTACAGAGGGATGAGATTGCTTTTTCAGACTCTATGCCGCCCCAATGTACCACACAATTGCTCTCTTTGATAATCGTTTCATAAATTCCTGAGTTTGAACTGTCAAAATAGCCAACGGTAAGCCTGTCTTTCACGGAATCGTCAATTTGGCAAAGACTCTTAAAAAAAGCGTATGCAAAAAAAGGTTCATCTTTTGACACTTTAACCAGATTGCAGTTTTTAGACAGAAGGCCCATCGCAATGCTTACGGGGATTACAACAAAAGCATTGCCGGATATATTGTGAAAAACAATTCCGCGTGATTCGCGCTTTGTTTCGCCGTGTTCCGACGGAATCCATTCGTCCAGAATGGAAGGACTGCCAAGTTCACTCGTAACGGTCGCTTCGATATTTTCACGCAGCAGCATTTTCATAGTGCTTTCCAGTTCAAGATTGGTCAGCTCAACGCTCTGATTCGTAATTTCAGAAAGTACTTTGACGGGCTTTTCTCTGAAATTGTAATTCAGCCATAATCTGGCACATTTATCGAGCAAAGCAGCCGTATCTGACAACGGTATCTTTCGCACTTTGCTCAAGTTCTTTCTCAGCTGAGCCGCTTTTTCCAGAGCGTCTTTTTGTGTCATTACCGGAATACTGACACCATATTCTCTTTTTACAATTGCGAAAGGATCCTGAAGGTCTGACGCTTGCAGCTTCATGATAGATCACTCCTTACTTTTAGCGTTGCACCGCAGCCTTTTGCCTCCGCTTCGGTCACTCGGCCAATAATCCGGATGGTCATGCAGGGGCAGCCGCAGGCGGGGCACCTTTCGCTGTCAACTAATTCTGCGAGATCATCTACCAGGACAGAGGCTCCGGCATATCCGTTGGTTCCATAGGCATTTAGCATTTCTATGAATCCTTTTTCGCCTTTTTGCCGCAGCACCTGCAGCGTTTTCGTATCACGGAGCACGACGGCCGTGTATTTCGGAATATGAAAAAGATAATCGTCGTATTCCTCACAGTAGTGCCCCGTTATAGGAATGCTGTTTTCGGTAAAGGAATAAGTATCAATAAAATTTTTCTTTGGAATTCCAAGAAATTCGGATATCTCCCGAACAAATTGGCCGCGCCCTATTTTTCTGCCAATGCTGATGCTTCCTTTCCGGCCGTCCCAGCCGCCGCCGCCTGTTTGCACAAATGCTTTCGGGCCTAAGTTAAATGGCGGCATATTCTTTCTGAGCTTGCAGACAGTGTCATAAAAAATGGAAGTGGAGCCTCTGATTGAAACAGGATCATTCCTGTTTGAGTGCTGTTTTAGAAAGTTGACGAATTCATTTTCATCCACGTAAAATTCGCCACCGATTTTTTTAAGCACTCGTCATACTGTGCAGTGATATTTTTGCCCAAGTCGTCATAAAAACCTGCATTTTCCATTTTTAACACTCCTTTTTGCTTTATTACCATAATTACTATCAGCATAATACTTGCAAATTTCGATTATGTCAATATACAAAAAGGCAATTATGTAAAATAATTACACATTAGGCAAAAAATGCATATATTGACACGAAATTAGCCCCCGGAGTGTTCCGGGGGCTTTATTCTAATCAATTTTTAATAATTTTAATGTAAAATATTTTGCGGGTGTGACGATAACATTTATAAATAAAATAAAAAGGAAGCAGTGTTATGAATATTTCTGCAATATCCAGTAATACCTATTCTTCTTCTTCAGTTGAAGGATCCGGCAGCCAGTCAGAAATTTCTCAGTTAAAAGCAGAAGAACAAAAACTTGAGCAGCAGCTGAAAAAATTAGAAAAAACCAATTCGAGTGATAGTTCGCAGGCAACGCAGCAAGAAGAAAAGATTCTTGAGCAAAAAATCGCACAAATCAATCAGCAGATTCAGCAAGCTCAAAATAGTTCTTCTTCGTCAACAGGAACGACGGCAACAATGGGTTCGCAGCTGCTTGATGTGAAAGTATAAAGACCCCGTCCTTCGTTTAATGTGGATGGGTTCTTTGACAATCTTTCAATATATGCGTAAAGAGTCCGTTTTACATTCCGTGGCATTTACCGGCGCATTTTTTACATTCGGCGGCGCATTTTTGACAATGATCGTCTTTGAATTTTGAGCAGTTTACGGAGCATTCATCACAAATGGTTGCGCACAGCTGGCAAAATTCTTTAACATGTTTCGAATCAGAAGACATGAGGCAAGCGGCATCCTTACAAATTGCGGCGCATTCCATCATCTGTGCAACAGTATCTTTTCGAGCTGCCGCATCTGGCTCGTTGAGGCATAAATTAATACACTCATGACATGCTTGCGCACAATGGTTGCATTCGTCGATACAGCTTTGATATTTGTCCGTACAGTTACAGATAACTCCCATTTTTAAATTCTCCTTATAAGTTTTTTGTTATTGTTCCAAAACGGAAGGGAATTTATTCTTGCAAAAGAGATAAGCAATAAGAAAACAGAAATATAGGCCTGGAAGTCAAAAGAGAATCGTGAAATTAGTTGCCGGAGTGGTACAGCCTAAAAACGGCATAAAATGATCCCCGCATTCATTGTGCGGGGATTTTTACACTTTTGTACCTTCATTTTTGCATCCAATCAATAACACAATATATACACAAATGCATTGACAACAAACACAATCGGATGTATAATGCTTGATAAAGGAGATGCTTGAAATGGAAGAAAAAATATCTGTTGTCGGCGGAAAAATGTCTGAAAAAGAGCAGCAGGCATATTGGGAGCACGTTCAAAAAGAGAATCCAAACAGGCAGATTAAAAACCTAGAAATTACTATTGAAGGTGATTTTGTCAATTTAAAATATGAGCTGGTGCCTGTTAAATTTGACCGTATCCGCCGTATTACCGGCTATCTTGTGGGGAACATGGATCGCTGGAATAACGCGAAGTGCGCTGAGGAGCGGGATCGCGTGAAGCACAGCGTAACTGAAGCACTTTGAAAATTGGATCAATTTCAGGGCACTCGGTTCATTCCAGGTGCCCCTTATTTTTTTGCTCGCTTTTAGTCGCCATAAATTAGACTTTAAGTGCACTTTTGTGAATTGATAAGAATTATTATGGAATAAGGCTCTATAATAAATGTTGGGGTACAGAGAATAGAGCTTTGAAAAAAGAGTAAAAAAACAGAGCGTATTCGATGAAAAACCTTTAAAATGGAAATTGTCAACATTATCATTTTGGAGGCTACCGATATGCTCTGAGCCGCACGTTTGCCCCTGCTGCGGACACAAGACCAGCTATGTCCATGATTACCGAGAAGTTCTCTTTCTTTCGCGGTATTCCCGCATGGCTCTTTCCCGCTGGATTATGGCCGTACAAAACAGCGGCCTGGAAAAATTCATTAACTGCGGAAACATCTTGGTGCGCTGGTCAAAAGGAATTCTAAATTCGTTCGGCTGTCCTTATACGAACGGTTTCACCGAAGGGGTTAACAACAAGATTAAGGCCTTGAAACGCAATGCTTTTGGTTACCGCAGCTTCCGACGTTTTCGCAATCGTATCCTGCACATGTTCTGCTATCCAATACAAAAAGGTGGATGCTTGCCTTTGCACTTCGGGCCGACGAATGGTATTTAAGACAGGACATTATTTGGGCGAAGCCTAACCCCATGCCGGAAAGCGTCCGGGACCGCTGCACAAAGGCACATGAATATATTTTTCTGCTGAGTAAATCGCCACACTATTATTTTGATGCCGAAGCGATCAAGGAGCCATGTGTACAGGATGAAATTGCAAACGGGTTTCGCGGCGGCGCCTACTGTGGAAACAAAACCTTTGACAATTCTGCGGGGGGGAGGGGGCAATCGAGAGAATCATGGAAATCTCAAACCAACGCGGTACGGTGGCAAGAAGTATTCCGAAAACCCGGACGTGTTTTTCAGGATGAAATCCGGAAGCATTTACAAATTCACGGGGAAGCGCAATAAAAGGGATGTTTGGACAGTATCTCCAGCACAGTTTAAAGAAGTCCATTTTGCCACATTCCCGCCGGAACTCATAAAGCCGTGCATTTTGGCCGGCTGCCCCGAAGGCGTAACCGTACTCGACCCTTTCATGGGATCCGGAACCACGCTTGTTACCTCAAATAAACTTGACCGGAACTGCGTCGGGTTCGATATAAGCCCCGATTACTGCGATATGGCCAACCGGCGCCGCGAGTATACAATGGCACAACAGTCGTTTTTCAGAAAGGAGATTTTACGAGGGTAATTCACAGTAAGTTTGTGAGAAGACTTTTAAAGCCATGAGAATAAAAAAATGTGCCCCAAGAGGCACACTGAAATCTTAGTATTCTTGATTTTATCTTCTGTTTTTTGCAAAGCAATCGCTGCAATATACAGGGCGGCCTTCGGTTGGCTGAAAAGGCACTTTGCAGGGCCTTCCACAAGAAGCACAAACAGCGTCAAACATCTCACGGTTTCCGCCGGATCTGCCTCTCGAATTTTTCCTTGCATCCCGGCAAGACTTGCAACGCTGTGGCTCATTCATAAAGCCTTTTTCAGCAAAAAACTCCTGCTCGCTGGCAGTAAACACAAATTCTTGGCCACAATCCTTGCAAACCAAAGTTTTATCAGTGTACATTATCATACCTCAAAACATTAAATTATGCCTGACGAACAGCATTACATTTACTATACGCCGAATATGATGTAATGTCAATCTTTTTTATTAAAGGAAAACCATGGGAAAATCTATTTTCGAGTAGAATCGGATTTTAAGAATTATAAGCATTAGGAAGGAGATCAAGGAAAGTTGAACGATAAAGAGAAGGTTAAAAAGGAGGTGCTTCAAGAGCAATGCGATTGCCTGAAAAATCAGGATGCAGACCTGAAGCAAGAAAATGCTGCACTCCGGAAGAAAGTCACCTTGAATCAGGAAATCATGACTTACTTGGAGTGACCTGAGCCCCGAAAACTGAGCCAATAGAAAAGTTAGTCACAATATGATAAAATGCAGATGGAGTGATTAACATGAAGAAACGGTTCAGCGAGGAACAGATCATCAGAATTCTAAAAGAACATGAAGCAGGGAAAAAAGCTGCCGATATTGTTCGGGAATACAATATTTCCGAACAGACATTTTACCGTTGGAAAAGCAAATACAGCGGGATGGATGTGAGCGAGGCAAAGCACCTGAAACAGTTGGAAGAAGAAAACCGCCAGCTAAAAGAGCTAGTAGCGAACCTCACTTTGGATAATCATATTCTCAAGAATGTCCTTGCAAAAAACGGATAAAGCCTGCCGAGAAGCGCCGCATCCTATCTTGCCCTGTTCGGTGTGGACCCGGACGAGACGGATATTAGGCAGGCAAAAAAAGACCGGATTCTTGTTTTCAAGGGCGCGGCGGGTATCAACTAGGACGCAAAGTTTATTACCGCGCAGATCGACGGCAGTTCCGCGAGCCTGCTTCGTTCCTATTTGGAAGACGCGACGCGCCTTGTCTGCGGAATCCCGGACCGGAACAGCTCCGGCAGAAGGGACACCGGCGAGGCGATTAATGCCAAAAACGGCTGGCGCGAGATTGACACTGTGGCGAAAAACAAGACGATGTACACGGAAATGGCCGAACGCCGGTTTCTGAAAATCGTTTTGAATATCCTTTCCCCGAAGTACATATCCGACAAAATCACGCCGCTTGACATTGATATCAAGATTCCGCGCAACAAGGACGAGAACCTTCAGTAAAGGTGCAGGCCGGGCAGATTATGGACGAAATGGGCTTCGATGAAACGGATACCGTGGAGCACATGGACATATCCGAAGACGTTCAGGACCTTGCCATGCGGTGGCAGGCGGCAAAGCAGCGGAAGCAGACGGAGGCAGGGAAGCAGCCTGAAAGTGCGCAGGACGATTCCGGCGATGGAAATAATTCAGAAAAAGATGAACCACCTCTTGACAAAGCCGCCAATGAATAATATACTCATGGTATAGAAACAAATTTCTCTGTTATACAAGAAGTAAATACTACGAAATGAGGCCATTGAGCCCGATATGTGGGAGTTTTCCCGGCACGTCGGGCTTTTTTATTTTGGCTCTATAATAAATGTTGGGGTACAGAGAATAGAGCTTTGAAAAAAGAGTAAAAAAACAG
>ENA-UOOK01005468-UOOK01005468.1-fermentation-metagenome-genome-assembly--contig:-NODE-5468-length-12754-cov-5.820143_pt1 | contig 12754 bp, 11 predicted proteins | sample MGYA00245777_ERZ724023 | MGnify/ENA primary metagenome ERZ724023 (study PRJEB28704, sample SAMN03018312) | fermentation metagenome | biome: anthropogenic terrestrial biome; feature: soil; material... | reverse complement strand
ATGCAACTAAGCGAAAGCGTCTCCGATTCGGATACATTTGACGAAATCATAACATAGCATACATGGTGGGTGTGAACAGTAACGATGATTGTTACTGTTCACTCCCCACATTAATTTATTATGAAAAGTGACGAAATTTATTTTTTTATTTTGTGGATAACAAGATTTGAGGAAGATAATCATGTTTATGGTTATCTTCCTCCTTTCTTTTTGATGGGATTTATCCACATCCAAGGTCTAATCACTCGAATATTTGATGGTTTCAGGCACTTTTTTCATTTTTTAATCATGTATAACAACAGTTATCCACCGTCAAATTGCCAGTACTCAAACAACCTCAAATTCGCACATTACAAAGATTTATGATATACTTTTTTCAGAAAGCGGGGACGATTTATGACCAAAAAATTTGATAATAATTTCGATATTCGAGATAAAGTCATTGCAGGTCTTGAAAGAGAAAATAAAATACAACAGGAACTTATTAATGAACAGAAAATCATGATAAAGATACTGGAAGATCAGGTGTCAGAATTAACAAGATTAATGGAAAAAATTTTAAAAGCATGACAGAAAGGCTAATTGCATGAATACTTCCTTTGAATACATCACTACTCTTGAATATCGTTTAAAAGCAGCCACCGCAGAAGTGATGGCTTTTAAGTCTGGCGAAAAGTATATCAAAATGCAGGAAGAATATCTGAAAGAACTCCGTCATTTAGAACGTATCATCAAGAGATTAGAGGAAGAACTCTCCATTGCTCATAGCGAAACCATCTCCGTTCGCAATCAGTGGTTTGAAATTTTTGAAGAACTCCAGAAGGAATTCGAACACAAACTGAGCATTTCCAAAAAGTTAAATAAACAGCTGGAAAAAAGAGCATTAAGCGCGGAGCAACAGTTAGCTGATTTACGAAACAAAGTAACAGAACAGCGATATAAAATATATGATTTAGAAACAGAACTGGAAGAAGAAAAAGGGAAGAATCTGAAATTAAGAGCGCAAAATAACCGCGACTATGAGAATTCTTCTCTTCCTTCTTCAAAATTAATCAAAAATAAGAAAATCGCAAACAGCCGAGAAAAGACAGGGAAAAAGCCAGGCGGTCAGCCTGGGCACCAAGGACACTGCAGAAAAAAGCAGGTTCCCACATCAGAGCCGGTCTTGCTGCCAGCTCCGCAGGAAGTTCTCGATGATCCGGACTTTAAGAAGACATCAAAAACCATTGTGAAACAGCTCGTTGGAATTCGTCTGTTACTTGATGTAACAGAATATCGTGCCGACGTTTACTATAATTCCAAAACGGGTGAACGGATACATGCCGCATTCCCTGCCGGAGTTGTGGATGACGTGAATTATGATGGAAGTATCAAAGCCTTTTTGTTCCTGCTGAACAATGAATGCTGTACTTCCATTGATAAAAGCAGAAAATTTTTGTCTGACCTGACAGGCGGACAGCTAAACATATCAAAAGGCATGATAAATAAACTCAGCAAAGAGTTTGCCGAAAAATCAGAGCAGGAACGAAAAACAATGTTTGCAGATATGCTGCTGTCACCAATCATGCATACCGACTGCACCAATGCAAAGGTGAATGGAAAAAGTGCATATGTATTTGTATGTGCAACACCAGATGGGAAAGCCATGTACTTTGCCCGTGAGAAAAAAGGGCACGAAGGCGTGAAAGGGACTGTAGTTGAAGATTACCAAGGAACTCTGGTTCATGATCATGAAAGCACCTTTTTCAACTATGGCAGCAACCATCAGGAGTGTCTTGCACATGTCTTACGTTATCTCAAAGACAGCATGAGCAATGAGCCTGACCGTACCTGGAATAAAAAGATGCATTCACTAATACGGAAAATGATTCATTATCGAAATAATCTTCCACCTGAAACAGACTGCAGTATGGAAAAAATCGCGGAATTCGAAAGCCGGTACGAAGAAATCCTCCACAAGGCAAAGGAAGAATACGAATACATCCCGCCAAATAAGTATTACAAAGAAGGGTACAATCTGTACTTGCGAATGGAAAAGTATATGCCCAATCATCTACTGTTTCTGCACGATTACAGAATTCCCACAACCAATAATGAAGCCGAAAGGCTTCTAAGAGGCTATAAACGAAAACAGGTGCAGGCCGTGTCATTCCGGAGTCAAGCGAGTATCGATTATCTCTGTCAATGCATGAGCATGCTGATTAAGATGCGCAGAAATGAAGAACAAAATGTATTCGATAGAGTATCCAGAACCTTTGGATAAGATAAAACCGATGGCTTTGACTGAAATCAGTCTACACCATCGGCTTTTTTAATTCAAGGTCACCTCTGAACAGTAACAATATTATGATTAGGGTGTAAAAACTTATAATTTCATGATTCACATAAACCTCATTTTCTGGTATAATAGAGACAAGATATCTGATAATAATGAGGTGGATATATGTCTTTCAAAACAAATGATAACCATCAGGACATATATAGAAACCTGTTTCCGTAATGGGATAGATATTTTTACTGCTTTGACGAAACTGGCAAGTAGAAGTCCTTATACGGTTACAGAACTACTTGGAGAAGTATGATCTTCGCCTAATTGTAGTGGCTACGCAAGAACACTTATGATACACTATCAGAATAAAGAAAGTCATTTCACAAATAAGATTAAGGAGGAAATCATGGAATATACCAAAAACGATTGGAAACTCTTTAGAGTTCGAATTGTTGACTGGCAGGAAGCTTATATGGACAAGCTCAATAAAGAGTATATAGCGCTTTTAAATGCGGATGCCAACGCCTCTGATAAATTTTGGGAGTTAGAAAAACGAATTCGGAAAGATAAAAGAAAACCTGGTGTTATTTTAAAAATGAGCAAGCAGGATTTGATTATTGATCTTGTTTCACTTATCAATGACAATGTCATTGGAATGGAAGATCTCGAAGAATTTAGCGATGGATTGAAAGAAACAGTTAAAATATTTATTGGGAGATAACTCCAGAGAGGAATAGAAAAATGTCAAAAGCATTTGATGAATATATCTCAGACAAACCAGAGATAAACATTATTTCAAAAGAAGATTTATCATTATTAAAAATCAAATTGGGCAAAAGCCATCGTAAAGAGTCTGATTGGGCAGCCATAAAAGATATGCTGAATTCACATGATGTAATAACAGTAAATATCCGAAAACCTCAACGAGGAATCAAGTCTGTCAACGGTGTTTTGTGTGAAGATAATAGTCTGATCGTGTTCACGAACATAGATGACTGTGAGAAACACATACAATATTTACATTCCACAACCACGCTTGACCGCTTTGTAAACATTGGCTCTCTTCCGTTTGAATCAGTAATAGAAATTTCTAATCAAACCGGGATGAAGGTATACATTGATTTGGTTGATGAAAAAAATCAACGAATTATTATTTATAGTCCACAATTAAAAAAACTAGAAACTGCAATATTAGCTGATAGGAATTGAGAAGTTGCAGATATAATTCGGGGCAGGAATAATTCCTGCTCCATTTTAATCTCTATTTGACTGTGAATAGTAACGTTAAAAGAAACAACGGCATGTCAGGCAATGGGACGAATCGGCATGCTCTATAAAATCGAAGAGCTGATTCGTGATAAGTCTCCAGAAGAAAAATATATCGAGCGTCAAAAGCAGTCAAAACCGCTTTTAGAGGCTTTCTTTGAGTGGCTTCATTCCCTGGAAGATGCTGTAGATCGATCTTCCAAGATTGGAGAAGCCATTCTGTACACTTTAAACCAGGAACAATACCTATATAAAATTTTACCAATATACAATAAAAAGGTGGAATCAGAAATATCTAATCCCCATAGCTCAGAAGCTTTGTGGTCCCCATGATATTTTAGAGAATGCCCAGCTCCACAGCCTATTTCTAATAACTTTTTCCCGGATACATCACCAAAAAGATGACATTTTTCTTCCGATACAAATGCTCCATACATAGGAAGTGCAGTCGTACCGAGAACCTCACTTCCTTTCGTGTCCCAAAAAGAACGATTGGTTTTATGAATGTTGTCCTTGTCCATATCAACCAAAATGGCGTAACCGACTTCGCCGGCACCTATAATGTTAGTTCTGTGATTCGGATCCTTTTTCATAATGTTTCCCTCCATTAGTATTAATTTGAAGGTCAGGCGTGGAAATGTTTTTAACACTGTCCCCTCATTTCGAGCTAAAGAGGGCGCTATTCCGTGAAATCGACGGAATGCTCTTGAAAAAGCTGCTTGAGAATCGTATCCATAGCGTATCGCAACATCAATTATTTTTTCGCCCTTTTTAACATCTATTGCAGCCATTGTTAATCGCCTACGACGAATATATTCGGACAATGGAATTTGAGCTAAGAAAGAAAAAATTCGGCGAAATTCGCACTCCGAGCAGTTCGCTATCTTTGCTATTATATTATAATCAATATCACAAGATAGATTGTTTTCAATATAATCGATTGCTTGGTTTGGACTGATGTTAATGCAATGGGAGGAAGCGGCAATCAGAAGAGCTGGGTGATTGTATCCATTTTCTATGGTGCAATTGCATCAGCATTGTTTCTTCTTTGCTTTGCAAAAACAAAAGAACGTGTGGCGATTCAGAGTGACAAGAGTGAAAAGATTGGGTTTATTACTTCTTTTAAACTGATTTTGAAAAATAATTACTGGCTGCTTTTGGTGGGAATCTGGGTTAGCATGGTACTTGGAATGTCTATGAGTATGGGCGTGGGAACTTATTACGCAAAATATATTCTTGGCAGTGAAAACTATGCCGGATACCTTGGAGCACTGAGCATTGTTCCGGTACTGATCATCATGCCGCTTACAGCACCTTTGAATAGAAAATTCGGAAAACGTAATGTTGCGATGGTGGGAAGCTTTATCAGTCTTGCCGGACAGGCGCTCATGCTTCTTTCCCCGGCATCTGCTACCTGGCTGATGGTATGTGCAGTGATTAAGGGTATCGGTTCGGCTACGATGACAGGGACCATGTTTGCTATGATAGCAGATACCATCGAATATGGACAATGGAAAACAGGAATCCGTGTAGAGGGAATGCTCTATTCCAGCACGACCTTTGGAGCGAAGGTAGGAGCCGGAATAGGAAGTGCGGTAGCGCTGGCAATCATTGGAGCAGCAGGTTATGACGGACTTGCAGCGGTTCAGACTACAGAGGCTCTTGAAGCGATTAGGACACTATATCTGGTAGTACCGATACCATTTATGATTTTGATTCCGATAATTTACGGATTCTATAAGCTGGATAAGATTTATCCGCAGGTAATGGAAGATTTGAAAAAACGGGAAGCAGGCAAATAAAAATATATCTAGCAGGGGAGTAAAAGTAAATGGAAGATAGAAAATATGCAAGAGAGACTTTAGAAGCAATCAAAAAAAGACAATATTGGATGAGAGAGGGAGATCTGAACATTTTGATAAAGCCGATTCCGGAGACGGATGAGCCGGGCTTGATGGATCCGCGCTTTTATGACAGCGTGGCACCGATGATGAAAGGTGTGAAGGGTGCAATGGTCAAACTGGCAATGAAAGTAGGTGGAAAATCCAGGAGCAGTGTGGAAAAGGGAGCGAAACAGATGCGCAACATGATGAACGGAGTCAAAAGTATTCCGATTGTCGGTACGGTTGATGTGAAAGAAGAGACTGTGCGCTATGGGGCAGTGGAAGTTCCAATCCGCATTTATACACCAAAACAGAAGCCGGATGCCCTGGTGCCGGTGTTCTACTATATTCATGGAGGCGGCTTTGTGGCAGGCAGTATGGATGTCGTGGATGAAATGTGTAAGCTGGTGGTTGAGATTACCGGATGTGTTGCAGTACAGCCGGAGTACAGACTGGCACCTGAAAAACCTTATCCTTGTGGATTTGATGATTGCTATGCTGTTTTGCAATGGATTTATTCTCATGCCGAGGAGTTCAGCGGCGACCATGAGAAAATATGCATTAGTGGAGATAGTGCTGGTGGAAATCTTGCCGCGGTCTGTGCTATGAGAGACCGGGACGAAAAAGCGCATATGGTAAAAGCACAGGCGCTTCTCTATCCGACCGTGGATGCGGCTCACATGGAGGAAAACATGAAAAAAGCAATGGAGGTCTATGAGATTTCTGAAAAACATGCCGGTGTACTAAAGGAAATGTTTGGAATGATGAATGGTTCCTTAAGTAAGCCAACATTGAGCGAGTATCTTGGGGTAAAGGATGGCACAATCCCTTATATCAGCCCGTCTCTTGGAAACTTAGAAGGACTTCCGCCGACATTGTTGTTGATGGGCGAGTATGACTTTCTGAGGGTGGAAAATGATTTGTTCGCACAAAAATTAAAGAAAGCCGGAACGGAGGTAATGTATATCCGATACCGTGGAATCTCTCACGGATTTGCCGACCAGGTAGGCATCATGCCACAGGCTGAGGATGCATTGCAGGAAATTGGAGCCTTTATGATGGAGCATTTGACGAAATAGAGAATGGAGGATAACGATGGAAACAATGAAAAGGTTTGAGAAAGAAGCTCGTGAGCTTTTAGGACAAATGACGTTAGAGGAGAAAGCTGTAATTTTAAGCGGAAGCAACTTTTGGGAGACAAAAGATGTTGCCAGGTTAGGCATAGAAAAAGTAATGGTAACGGATGGACCTCACGGTCTGCGTAAGCAGGCGGGCGGGAGTGACCATCTTGGAATCAATGAGAGTGTGCCGGCAACCTGTTTTCCGACAGCGGCAGCCACAGCGTGCAGCTTTGATACGGAACTGCTTACACGGATTGGCGAGGCAATTGGAGAGGAATGCCAGCAGGAAAATGTAGCGGTACTGTTAGGTCCCGGCGTGAATATCAAGAGAAGCCCATTGTGCGGTCGTAACTTTGAATATTTTTCGGAAGACCCATATCTAACAGGAAAAATGGCGGCATCCATCATTCGCGGTGTGCAAAAGAAGGGTGTTGGAACTAGCTTAAAGCATTTTGCAGGCAATAATCAGGAAGCAAGACGAATGGTCATCGACTCGATTATTGACGAGCGTGCACTTAGGGAAATCTATCTGTCCGGTTTTGAGACGGCGGTAAAGGAAGCACAGCCATGGACGATAATGTGCAGTTATAATCAGGTCAACGGTGAATTTGCAAGTCAAAACAAGAGGCTTCTTACCGAAATTCTACGAGATGAATGGGGATTTGAGGGCGTGGTCATGACAGACTGGGGAGCCATTGTCGATCGTGTGAAAGGTGTTGCGGCAGGACTTGATCTGGAAATGCCATATCAGGGACCGGATCATGACAATGCAATCATTGCAGCAGTAAAAGACGGCAGCCTGAAGGAAGAAGAGTTAGACCTTGCGGCACTTCGCATCCTTTGTCTGCTGCTTGCAGCAAAAGAAGGAAAGAAAACAGATTTCCGTTATGATGCGGCGGCGCACCACAAGCTGGCCGAAGAAGCAGCGGCAGCCTCCTGTGTACTACTTAAAAATGAAGAGAGTATTCTTCCGCTTTCTGCAGATAAGAAACTGGCGGTGCTGGGCGAGTTTGCAAAATATCCGCGTTATCAGGGAGCAGGAAGCAGCCGAATCAATCCGCTGCAGCTGGACAATTTATGCGGTGTATTAGAGGAGAGAGAAATTGACTTCACATTTGCACCGGGTTACAGCCTAACCTCGGATGTGGTGAAGGAAGAAGAACTGGAAGAAGCAGAAAAAATAGCAAGAGAAGCGGATGTGGTTCTTGTATGTATCGGATTGCCGGATGCCTATGAGAGCGAAGGATTCGATCGCGACCATATGAAACTGCCGGACAGCCACGTTGCACTTTTAAGGAGGGCGGCAAAAGCAAATCCCAATACCGTTGTACTGCTCTATTCGGGAAGTTCTGTGGAAATGCCATGGATAGCGGACGCAAAAGCGTTATTGATGCTTTATCTTGGTGGAGAAGCTGGGGCAGCCGGAGCAGCGGATGTTCTCTTTGGTGATGTGAATCCAAGCGGAAGACTGGCAGAGACCTTCCCGTATCGTGTAGAGGATAACCCAAGCTTTGCATATTTCCCGGGAGGGGATAAGAGTGTAGAGTATCGCGAGAGCATTTATGTCGGTTACCGCTATTATGATGCAGTAAAGGCAGATGTGCAGTTCCCATTTGGCTATGGGCTTTCCTATACGACATTTGATTATGATAAGCTTACACTGAATGTGGAAGGTAATACGGTAAAAGGCTCCCTTTGCGTGAAAAATACAGGAAGTTGTGCTGGAGCAGAGATAGTGCAGATTTATGTAGCATCGAAGAATTCAACCGTATGCAGACCAATCAGAGAATTAAAGAGTTTTCATAAAGTATTTTTACAGCCGGGAGAAGAAAAGAATGTGGAGTTTGTGCTGGATTCCAGAGCATTTGCTTATTATGCACCGGAGCAATCCGACTGGGTAGTAGAAAAAGGAGAATATGAGATTGCGGCAGCAGCCTCCAGCAGGGATATCCGCCTTACGGCAAATGTTACTATGGAAGGAACAGAAGGCTCTAGAGCTGCAGAGTGGCCAGAAGCTTATCATGAGCTGAAGGCACCGCTTGTGATATCGGCGGAAGACTTTGCACAGGTTTATGGAAAAGAACTGCCACCCCCAAATTCCAGGGAAGGAGAGCCTTATACGATAAATTCCACCCTGGGGGAAATTGCAAAGACAAAAACAGGAGCACAGCTAATTGCACAGATGCAGCAACAGATGACAGCAATGGTTGGCGGCAATGGAGATTTAGACGATGGCATGGCACGGATGTTTGAGCGCATGATGGGAGAAATGCCGGTACGTTCCTTGACGATGTTCTCTCAGGGTGCAATTGGAAGTGTGCAGATTCAGGAAATCCTTTCTGCAATCAACAAGGAATAAAAAGAAGGAGGCAAAGACATGGCGAAAATATTTTGTTATGATGAAGTACCTGTGATACAGACAAAGGCAGGAAAAATAAAAGGTTATAAGTATGACGGGGTTTATATTTTCAAGGGTATTGCCTATGCAAAGGCAAAGCGTTTTCAGATGCCGGAACCGGTGGATGCGTGGGAGGGTGTCAAAGAAACGGCTTCTTACGGCTTTGTGTGTCCGCTTCTGACGCAGGAAACCCCATCTGCGGAACTTCTGGTTCCGCACCGTTACTGGCCTCAGGATGAAAACTGTCAGAACCTGAACATCTGGACCAATTCCCTTGAAAAAGGTGCAAAAAAACCAGTTATGGTGTGGCTGCATGGTGGCGGTTACACAGCAGGATCCGCCATTGAACAGGAAGCATATGATGGATTTTCTATGTGTGACAACGGCGATGTCGTGGTAGTAACCGTAAATCACAGATTGAATATCTTAGGATTTTTAGACCTTTCTCCTTTTGGAGAGAAATACAGGAATTCGGGAAATGCAGGGCTTGCGGATTTGGTTGCAGCACTAAAATGGATTCAGGAAAATATCACAGAATTTGGCGGTGATCCGGATAACGTAACACTATTCGGGCAATCAGGCGGAGGAATGAAAGTCACAGGATTGATGCAGATTCCGGAGGCAGACGGTCTGTTCCATAAGGGAATTATAATGAGTGGTGTTTCGGATGGAAAATTGTTGCCGATGCTGTCAGGGGATGGAAGGGAAATCGTGACGGCAATGTTAAACCAGCTTTCCATACCGGAAAGTGAGATAGAGAGGCTTGAGATGCTTCCGTATTACGAACTGGCACAGGCTTACAATAAGGTATGTATGTCTGTAGCACAGAAGGGCGCTTACATAGGAGGAATGCCAATCGTGAACGATTACTATAAGGGAGAACCGCTGATTACTGGATTCAGAAACCATGCGGCTACGATTCCTCTTATGGTTGGTTCCGTATTCGGAGAGTTTGCGTTCGCTCCTGCTTCCTTTAACAAGCAGGAGCTGACAAAGACACAGACAGAGGAAATTATAAAGTCACAATTTGGAGAGCACACCGAAAAGGTGCGTGAGTTGTTTGCAAAGGCGTATCCAGAGAAACATCCGGTGGATGTGCTGGCGCTAGATCGTATTTTTAGACTGCCCTCCAAAGAGCTTGTGAAGCTTCATGCCAAAGAGAAGAAAGCACCGGCATATCTTTATGAGTTTACGCTGGAATTTCCATACCAAAATGGAAAAGTGGCTTGGCACTGTTCTGATATCCCATTTATTTTCCACAACACGCATCGGGTGGAAATCAGCAATATACCGGGCATTTCCGATGAACTGGAGAAACAGATATTTGAGGCGGCGATGCAATTTGCAAGAACCGGAAATCCGAATCATGACGGTCTGCCACAGTGGCAGCCGGTAACACCGGAGGAAGCGCCGACGATGATTTTTGATAGGAAATGCGAAGTGCGCCATAATTTTGACGACGAGCTGCTAAAGATATTGGAGGAAATTCTTCCGCCTTTTAATCTGGCAGCAATGATACAGGATATGCAACATTAACAGCGTGCAATAGAAAGGAGCATAATGGAGAAAAAAGAGAGAAGGATTGTCTTTTCAACCGGGCTTTTGATGCTGCTGATTTTTACCTTTACAGATTTACAAATCAGTAACGCCCTTTTTACAAAAAATTTGTACGGCCGTATTTTTGAGGTTATCGGAGAGTTGCCATTTGTATTCCTGTCGCTGTTTGGAAGCGTTTTGCTCTTTCGGTTTCGCAGCAGGAAAAACAGAGTACTCAACCTCCTGACCGTACTGTTGTCGGGAGTGATGATGGTGCTGTTCCTATTTATGGGAGGCTTCATGACCTTGAATTATCTGCGGGATAATGTGGGAGAGGTGCCAGAATTTGTGGCATTTCTGATTGCAGCAGTACTTCTCGCGGGAGCAATCTTTCTTGCCAGGAAGGTGCCGGAAGAATATGCGTATCCCGCTGTGACCTATGGTATCATTGCGATGGTATATTTCATTTTGGTAATCATTATTATGAATAGCCTCAAAACCGTATGGGGAAGAATGCGTTTGCGTGAAATGACAGATCCGGTAGTGGAATTTACTCGCTGGTATGTCATTGTAAACAGAGGGGGTTTTGAAAATATATATGCATCCTTCCCATCCGGACATTCCATGAATTCCGCAGCCATTATCCTTTTAACTCTGCTTCCATCCTTTGTGCCGATGCTGGAGGGGAAGGAAAAGCTTTTGAAGGGAATCGCATATACATGGACAATTATTGTCGGATCAAGCCGTATCGTCATGGGAGCACATTTTGCATCTGATGTGACAGTAGGAATCCTTCTGTCGTTTGCAATCTTTGACATTACCCATACTGTTGTTTGTAAATTGAGGAACAGAGTATAAAGGATAGGGCTGTTGTTCAAAATTGTTAAAGAACAGGCAATACATTTTAAGCAGAGAATGCGAAACCAAAACAACGAAGCTCCATGCTGCACATGGATCCTTCGTTGTTTTGATGTGGGGATGATGCAAGCTATGGCTTTTTCGCAAGCTGCAAATCAATGGTATCATAGATTGTGATTTGACCGCCTAAGTTATCAATAGCTTTTTCAATTTCTGAAAAGAATTCTTTTCTAGTATTCTCTTCAATCGCAATATGGTCGGAATAAGTATATGTGGTGTCATAGGTTGGTATTAACAAGAATTCGGTTATAAATATTCCTGATAGTAACAAAGTGGCGGGTACATAAAAGAAAACATAGGAATAATTGAAGCTTATTCAATAACGCATGCAATAGAGATAATTGGAGGTAATAAATAAGTTTGGATATTTTCCATGGTATTTTGTGTGTTGAATCGATTTCCATCCAGGTGTTGCTTTATATTTATGTATGAATATAATATCTATGTAAAGTATTTGTTTTTGTTGATAAAATCAGAAAAAGTCTGATATAATAAGGTAGAGTAAACAATATCTGAAAGGAGGCCTTTTTATGCCATCTGTTACTGTAAACATAACACCTGAAATTATAAGTTGGGTTATGAATCATGTTAAAGTTGAGGATATTAATTCTTCATTATACGAAAAGATGCTACAGTGGAAAAATGGTGAAAAAGTTCCTACTTTCAACCAAGTTGAAGATGTAAGTAGAGCAACTAATATACCGTTAGGTTATTTTTTCTTACAAAAGCCACCAGTAGAAGAACTAGCTATTTTAGAATATAGAACAATAGATAGCTATTTTACCAGTAACCCCAGCAGAAATTTAATTGATACTATAAATAACATGGAAAGCATACAAGAATGGATGAAAGATTATCTAATAAAATCTGATAATGCTGAATTGAATTATGTAGGCTCAATGAAAAATAATAGAAACTCTAAAATTATTGCTGAAAATATACGTGAAATTTTGAAATTAGAAAAAAACTTGAAAATGCCGGTATTGTTGTAATGGTGAATGGTATTGTGGGCCAAAATACACATAGAAAGCTTAGTATCGAGGAATTTAGAGCTTTTACACTTTTAGACAACTATGCTCCATTAATTTTTGTAAACTCGAATGATTCTAAGAATGGAAAGTTATTTTCTCTTTTACATGAAACGGCTCATATTTGGATAGGTGCTAATAATTTTTATAATGATAGGTATAGTAATGCTGCTAATATAGGTCAGAAAGAAATAATTTGTAATTCTGTAGCTGCTGAGATACTTGTACCAAATGAAATCTTTATTAATCAGTGGAATAGCTTGGCCAACAAGCCAGCTTATGAAAAAATAGAGAAACTTGCATCTATATTTAGATGTGGCACAACCGTTATTGCC
>ENA-UOOK01005467-UOOK01005467.1-fermentation-metagenome-genome-assembly--contig:-NODE-5467-length-12755-cov-4.886614_pt1 | contig 12755 bp, 11 predicted proteins | sample MGYA00245777_ERZ724023 | MGnify/ENA primary metagenome ERZ724023 (study PRJEB28704, sample SAMN03018312) | fermentation metagenome | biome: anthropogenic terrestrial biome; feature: soil; material... | reverse complement strand
GATCGACCGGAAGCGGCGGCTCAAGCTCAGTGAGAAAAAGCGAGCGGCAGGCCACGCCAGAGGCGATCATGAACAGACTATGTCACTATAACGAAGAATGGCATCGGACAGACAAGTGTCCGGTGCCATTTTATATTGTCATTCATCACGGACAGGAGGTATTTCTATGAGTGGATATATTCACTTTACCGATGAGCAGAAAATGCGTGCCAACAACGTGGATCTCGCCCACTTCCTCCAGCGGCACGGTGAGAAGCTCATCCCCAGCGGTCGGGATAAGCGCCTTAGCTCCGACCGCTCCATCACCGTCCGAGGAAACCAATGGTATGATCACTCCGCCGAGAGCGGCGGCTATGCCATTGATTTTGTGCGGAAGTTTTACGGATGCTCTTATCCCGAAGCCGTGACCCTGCTGCTGGGCGGTGAGCAGGGCGAGGTCTACCGGCCCGCCTCACAAAAGAAGCAGGAACTGAAAAAGCCCTTTGCGCTCCCACCGGCCCATACGGATATGCGGCGTGTGTATGCCTATCTGGTGAAAACCCGGCACATCGGCCGAGAGGTGGTCAGTTACTTTGCAAAGCAGAAGCTCCTCTACGAAAGCTGCGAAAAATCCAAAGACGAGACAAAGGAATATCACAATGCGGTATTTGTGGGCTTGGATGAAAACGGCGTTGCCCGCCACGCCCACAAGCGCGGGATTTGCACCTTGGGGCAGGCGTATAAAGGAAATGTGGACGGCTGCGATCCCCGCCACAGCTTTCACTGGTTTGGCGAAAGTGAGCATCTGTATGTGTTTGAAGCGCCGGTGGATCTGCTGTCGTTTATCACCCTGCATCCGCAGGATTGGCAGCGGCACAGCTATGTGTCCCTCTGTGGCGTGGGCGGTCAGGCGATGGTGTGGATGCTGGAACAGTATCCGCAGCTCCGGCAAGTCTCGCTATGCTTGGATAATGATGAAGCCGGTCACAAGGCCAGCGAGCGACTGAAACAACAGCTTGCGGAAAAAGGATATCCCTCTCAGCGGCTGATTTCCCAGGGAAAGGACTGGAATGACGATTTAACGGAAGCGGCACAGCAAAGGCAGAGTGGCTTTGAAATGCGGATGGCATAGCAATCAGGCAGGGTATGAGCCCTGCCTGAGATTATTTTTTATCTTTTTCCTCTTCTGTTACTTCCTCCAGTATCTCGGAGCATAGTCCGATGCATTCATTGCAGATTGCTTCATGGGTACCCGCGATGATGCGTTCCACCTCCTGCTGGCTCTTGCCGCAGAAGCTACAGTGAATATCCTCGCCATGCTCTTCATACCGGGCATCGTCGTATTTTTTAATGTGCTCGATTTGCCGCTTCAAAGGTTTTATGTTCTGCAGAAGCGACCATACGCAATCATAATGCACTACACAGTTCTGGTCAAAGTATTCTGCTTCCAGCCACGGAAATTTCTCCAGCCGCATCTTGTAGCGGCTTGCCATCGTTGAGAATCCGACCTTTTTAATGGTGCGCTGAAAAAGAATAAATTTCAGCAGCAGCGCATCCCGAAGTGTTTCGTCTTCCATTAGTGTCTCATAGCTTTCAATTCTGCCTTGAGCCGCACATTTTTGAATAGAGGATAGCTGCTCCGTGAGCTGTTTATAGAGAAACAGATGATAATCCAGTTTGCTGTCAAGCAGTAATAATTCCTTGTCCATTATATGTCCCCTTTATCGATAAGCATGACTTTTATGAATTTATTTTACCACCAAATCGACTGATAAGAAAGGAGCTTTCCCAATGCAATCCCAGGTCTACCTCTTATTTGCTGCGGCCGCCGTGATGTTTCTCGTCATCGGCGGCCTTTCTCTTTTGGCGCACTATTACACCCTCAATGGAATCAAGTCCCGCACGGTGGGCGATGGCCAGCATGGCACGGCGCGCTTTTCCACCAAGCAAGAAATCAAAAGCATTTATAAGCACATTCCCTTCCAGCCGGAGCTGTGGCGGCAGGGAGAAAGCCTCCCCGCTGTTTCGGAGCAAGGCATCATCCTCGGCAGTACAGGAGCGAAAAATAAGGTCACGGCGCTGGTGGACACCGATGACGTCCACTGCCTCATGATTGGCGCGTCGGGTGTGGGCAAGACGGCCTTTTTCCTGTACCCGAATCTGGAATATGCCTGCGCCAGCGGCATGAGTTTTCTGACCACTGATACCAAGGGGGACCTCTACCGCAACTATGGCGCCATTGCCCGTGACCACTACGGCTACCATGTGGCGGTCATTGACCTTCGAAATCCCACCCGTTCCGACGGCAACAATATGCTCCAGTTGGTCAATACCTACATGGACACTTACCTTGCCGACGAAAACAACCTTGTGGCAAAGGCCAAGGCGGAGAAATACGCCAAGATCATCTCCAAAACCATCATCAACGCCAGCGGCGAAAACTACGGACAAAATCAGTTTTTCTATGATGCCGCCGAGGGACTCCTGTCTTCCATCATTCTGCTGATAGCCGAATATCTGCCGCCCACCAAGGTGGATGGGAAAAAGGTGGACTGCCGACATATCATCAGTGTGTTCAAGCTGGTGCAGGATTTGCTGGCCCCCAGCAAGGTGAAGGGCAAAAGTCAGTTCCAGCTCCTCATGGAAAAGCTGCCGCCCGACCACAAGGCCCGCTGGTTTGCGGGAGCTGCTCTCAACTCTGCGGAACAGGCCATGGCGTCGGTACTCTCCACCGTGCTGTCCCGCCTGAATGCCTTTCTTGACTCCGAAATGGAGCAGATACTCTGCTTTGATACAGCCATTGATGCGGAGAAATTTTGCAATGAAAAATCCGCGCTGTTTATTGTTTTGCCCGAAGAAGATTTGACCAAATATTTCATGGTCAGTTTGATGATCCAGCAGCTCTACCGGGAAATCCTCGCTGTGGCGGACGAGAACGGCGGCAAGCTGAAAAACCGTGTCATGTTTTACTGTGATGAGCTGGGTACGCTGCCTGCCATCGAATCGCTGGAGCTGATTTTTTCGGCCAGCCGCTCCCGCCGCCTTTCCATGATCCCCATTATCCAGTCCTTCGGCCAGCTTGAAAAGAATTACGGCAAGGAGGGTGCGGAAATTATCGTGGACAACTGCCAGGACACCATCTTCGGTGGCTTCGCACCCAACAGCCAGACCGCAGAGGTACTCTCCAAGGCGCTGGGCAGCCGTACCGTCATGAGCGGCAGTATCAGCCGTGGAAAGAATGATCCCAGCCAGTCCTTACAGATGATGGAGCGTCCTCTCATGACGCCGGATGAACTGAAGTCCATTCCCAAGGGCAGCTTTGTCGTCATGAAAACCGGCACCCATCCCATGCGGACAAAGCTGCGGCTGTTTCTGGATTGGGGCATCCGTTTCGGAAAGCCCTATACCGTGGCGGAAAAGGCGAACCGGAAGGTTGTCTATGCCGACAAGCAGACTCTGGAGGAAAATATCGTCCGCAAGCACATGTCCTACCTGATGGTGGATGAGGAAACCGGGGAGATATTGGAGCCGCCCACCGGTACTGGCGCACTCCACACACCTGTGGTAGAACCTCCCACAGAGCCACTAAAACGACGCAGCCATGTCAGAACGTAAAGGAGCTGATAATCCATGAGCTATTTTAACCACATTTATTCTGCTTCGCCCGATGAGCTGCCCCATCGGGCGAGGGCTGTTTATATTTACCTCCGTGACCGTGCAGGAAAGGACTCAGACTGCTGGCCCGCAGTCAAGACCATCGCTTCTGACTTACAGCTTTCCCGCAGCACTGTCAAGCGTGCCTTGCATGATTTGGTAAAGGCGGGACTGATTGAAAAGGAATCCCGCTATCGAGAGAACGGCAGCAATACCAGCAACCGGCTGATTTTGAAAAAATAGCCGAGGGTATCGAATTGAACGACGGCCTGATTACACCCGACGAAATCGCCTATGTAGGCGACAGCAAAAAAGAAATAGGCATTTGCATACATTCCGGGAAAAACCGCATCGTACGTCGGATATTTGAAAAATTAGGGTATACGATTGAAAAGCTCGACCGTGTTTCCTTTGCCGGATTGACTAAGAAAGACGTACCCAGAGGTCATTGGCGCTTCTTAAAACAAGAGGAAATCAATATTTTGAAAATGAGCACATAAATTCCTATGTTTAGCTTTTATAAATACCACGGTGCTGGCAACGATTTTATCATTCTGGATAATCGCCAACTTGATTTCGACGACAAACCCGATTTTATTCGTACTTTGTGTCAACGAAGGACGGGCATAGGCGCCGACGGCTTAATCCTTATCAATTCCTCACAACAACAAGGCATCGATTTTGAAATGCGTTATTTCAATGCCAACGGCTACGAAGGCAGCATGTGTGGCAACGGCGGACGTTGTGCCTTGGCCTTTGCTCATAAACGAGGAATTATAGAAGGGGAAGGCATATTTGTAGGCATGGACGGTATACATAAAGGATCTATTATTAAAGATTTAGGGAGAGAAGTTGAAGTATTGCTTCATATGATTGACGTAGATAAGATTGTCCCTTTTGAAGATGGATTCTTCCTTGACACCGGCTCTCCTCATGTGGTTAAATTCGTTGACGATATCCATCGGTTGGATGTGATTAGCGAAGGCAAGCGCATCAGACATCACAGCCACTTCCCCGAAGGCACTAATGTAAACTTTGTCGAAATCAACGAAGATTATATCTTTGTCAGAACCTTTGAACGCGGCGTGGAAGACGAAACCCTGTCGTGCGGTACCGGCGTAACCGCTTCTTCCCTTGCCTATTCCCTACTCCATCCCTGTAGTACTGTTCACGTCAAAACCAGAGGCGGTACCTTTACGCTTGCTTTTGATAAAAAAGAAACCGGATTTACAAACATCACCTTGCAAGGACCCACTTGCTGTGTATTTGAAGGACATATTCAGACATAAAAAAAGTGAACATTTCTGCTCACTTTACTCATTTTACGTTGAAAGAAAGTATGTGAATTTTTTATTTAGGTACATCTATTTCGATCGTATCCTCTTCACAAGCTGAATGTTTCTCCTCTTTTTTATAATAAAGACCACTTCCGTTTTTTCGATACACACGCTATCATTTCCTTGTTTATACACTGTATGGGTAGTATATTCCTTATTTACGGTATGAAATAAAAGTAAGACAGCTACGATAACTGAAACGAATACGACTGTTGCGGCAATGATTAATGCCTTATTGGTTATTTTCTTCATTTTTTTCTGTATTTAATGTGAAACTACTCTGTTGATTTTCTTTGTATTCTTTGTACTTGATTTCGATTTCATCCCATCCAATCTGTAACAGATGGATGTTTTTGATAAAGACAGGCAATTCTTCGTGCATAAACCGTTGTTTTCGAAACTGAATGATTCTGTTGACTGCCTCGTTGTCGACAAAGAAACCGATACCTCTTTTGTTGAGTAGGATGTTTTGTTTTAATAAGGCATCGTAGGTACGCATGACGGTATTGGGATTCACTTCCAATTTAACGGCTAATTCCCGCACCGACAGCAGCCTCTCTCCGGCTTTCCATTGTCCGCTGAGAATGTGATCGCACACATAATCGGCAATCTGTAAATAGATAGCTTGCTTTTCTTTAAATTCCATATTAAACCTCCGTTTCTCTTAATCTGAAATAACTTAATATCCAGAAAAAGCATGTAGCAACAATTGAAATGATAGTAGATATATAAAAGCTTGCAGACGGATTTCTCACATAATATTCAAATTCTTCCACAAGTAGAGTCATATTTCCTTCATACATTCTAACGATAAATATAACCAGCATCGTTAAGAAAAAGAAAAATGCCGCTATACTTAATAAGGTTTTAATAAAAGCATTCTTTTTAAAATATATGGACCCGAAAACTAATATACTCTGAAAGGAAAGAAACGATAAATAACTAGCAAAATTAAAGGAGATTAATTTAAATTTCAGAAAAGTATAGCACAAAGATTCATCACAATAAGGAGCTAAAATCAAAGCCCTTAAAAGGATTCCCAAAACCAAAAACACCAACAATAACAACACATAATAGATGTGACTTAAAAAAATGTTGGTAATCAATTTCTCGCTTGTACTTGCGGGGATCATAAGATAATGTTGAGCGGATTCTTTATGTGCTAAATTACCGAATATTCTACCTGTATAGAATAAAATCATCACAATATATACAAAACTTGAAAATCCTGCCATAGGATTGGAAGCAAAAGCAATCACCAACAACACCAATCCGACATATAAATCTTTTTTCCAGTTTTCTATAAAATATCTGTTTAATAAATGTTTTATCCGAGTTAACGACAATGATGTATCCATAATAATAAAATTAAGCATTAAATATTTCTTTTATTCTTTTTTTGTTTGCCATAACGGCATTAAAAAACAATTCCAAATCCAAATGGCTATCGATTTGCTGTTTGTTTTCAGTAACAATGAGATTACCACGCAGGTTTTCCTCCATATATAAGACCTCCTTTTCATCTACTTTATCCTCTACCGCTTGGAAATAGAGTTTTTCCGTGATGCATTGGTCTGTTGCATTCACGACAATTTCACCATTATCTAAAATGATGACCGTGTCGATTAAGCTATGCAAATCCCTCACTTGGTGTGTGGATATCACAAAAAGACGATCCTCGTTCGCGGCGGATGCCATTACTTTACGAAAAATACTCTTGGACGGGATATCCAATCCGTTGGTAGGCTCATCCATGATTAAAATGTCGGTATTACATGCCAAGGCAAATGAAATCATCACCTTTTTCTTTTGGCCGTGGGATAATTTATGGATGTATAAATTCTTATCCTTAACGTCGAATTCCTCCAAATAATGATGGTATTCTTCCTGTTTGAAATGAGGATAAAACGACGCATAGACCTGCGCCAACTGTTTTATTTTTAACGTTGGTGTAAAGATCTCTTCCGATAGGAAATACATATTTCCTAACATTTCCGGACTACGAAATGCCGCCCGATGACCTAAAACCTCCGTACTCCCTTGTTGCGGAAAACGCAAGCCTGCCATGATTTTCAACAAACTCGTCTTCCCTGAACCGTTTTTACCCAAAAGGCCATAAATATGACCCTTCTGCATCTCTAAGCTCAACTCTTTGAATAGATGTTGCTTCTTAGTATACCCAAAATCAATGTTGTGTAATGTAATCATCTTTTGTATGTCTTTAGATAAACAATTGTTATTACTGTATTAGTTTATTAGTACACTGCAAAAGTATCACATTAAAACTTCCCTTTTTCATCTTTTTTTAATTTTTTTCTTCTTGATAATTAGTAAAATAGAAAGATCCATAAATTTAATCGAAAAAAATGTTCATTTTTTTGGAAGGAAATAAACAATTCTCGGTATTTTTTTTCGTAGTATGTATGTTGTGTGATTGCTGCTTTGAAAGCGACGAAAGCAAAAGCTAAGTAATGAGTTTTCAGTACAAAACACATACAAACATCTTTTATTTCAACAAGCACGGAACGAGTATACATTATTAATAATGTAAAAAAAACAAACAAATTTACGACAAACAATTAAGTTAATGTATTTATAATGTACTTTTGCAGCTAAAATCAAAAAAGATAAACATAGGGACACATGAGTAAAAATTTGGTCATTGTAGAATCACCGGCGAAGGCAAAAACCATCGAACGCATATTAGGGAAAGATTTCGTCGTAAAATCATCCATGGGACATGTACGTGATTTGCCACAAAAGAATATAGGTATTGATATTACGAATCAGTTTGAGCCTAATTATGAGATTCTATCTAATAAAACAAAAATCATCAACGAATTAAAAACAGAAGTTAAAAGAGCCGATACCATTTGGTTAGCCACTGATGAGGACCGCGAAGGAGAAGCCATCTCCTGGCATTTGATGGAGGTGTTAGGTATTGGAAAGGATAAATCGAAACGAATCGTTTTTCATGAAATCACTCAAACTGCCATTGTGCATGCCATAGAACATCCACGAGATTTAAATATTGATTTGGTCAACGCACAACAAGCACGCAGGGTATTGGACCGCTTGGTGGGCTTTGAGCTGTCTCCGCTATTATGGAAAAAGGTAAAACCTTCTTTATCGGCCGGACGGGTACAATCCGTTGCCGTTCGTTTGATAGTAGAAAAAGAAAAAGAAATACAAGCCTTTCAATCTACTCCTATGTTTAGAGTGGTAGCTACGTTTACGAGTGGTAACAACATTGTATTGCAAGCAGAACTCAACACCCGTTTTAAAACAGAAAAAGAAGTGGATGCTTTTTTAGAAAAATGCAAAAGCGCTCATTTTACCGTGGCTGCCGTCGAGAAGCAAGCCACCAAAAAGACACCCCCTCCCCCTTTTACCACTTCAACCTTGCAACAAGAAGCGGCTCGTAAATTAAATTTTCCCGTAGCCCGTACCATGATGATAGCCCAACAACTGTATGAAGCAGGTTTTATTACCTATATGCGTACAGATTCCGTACAACTATCTGATTTAGCATTAAATACCACAAAAAAATATATCACGGAGGAATACGGTAAAACTTATAGTAAAACACGCAACTATCGCACAAAATCCAAGGGAGCGCAAGAAGCCCATGAAGCCATACGCCCTACCTATATCGATAAAGCATCCATCGAAAACGGCGACTCCGGGCAAGAACGTCTATACGACTTAATACGAAAACGAACCCTGGCTTCGCAAATGAGTGATGCCGAATTCGAACGCACTCATATATCCATCCACCTATCCAATGCTGAAGAAAAATTCACTGCCGTAGGGGAAGTGCTTTTATTTGACGGCTTTTTAAAGATTTATACCGAATCAAAAGACGAATCCGAAGAAGAGAACATGTTAGGCAAATTACCTAGCATACATCAAGGTGCTGAACTCTATAAACAAGAAATTCAAGCCGTAGAAAAATACTCACAAGCCCCTTATCGGTACACCGAAGCTAGTTTGGTGCGTAAACTCGAAGAATTAGGTATCGGACGACCCTCCACCTATGCTCCCATCATTTCAACGATTCAAAAACGTCAGTATGTCGTCAAAGGTAATAAAGAAGGCTTTGAACGTCCCTATAAAGTAATGACACTCACCAGTGGCAATACCGTGAAAAAGACCGTAAAAAAAGAAAAAGTAGGTTATGACAAAGCCAAACTCATGCCTACCGACATAGGAAATATTGTCAATAATTTCCTTATGGAGTACTTTAAAGAAATTATGAATTACAATTTCACGGCCGGAGTGGAAATGAAATTCGATGAAATTGCTGAAGGGAAATTAGCCTGGAAGGAAATGATACACGATTTTTACTATCCCTTCCATGAGAAGATAGAAAGCACCTTGAAAAATTCCGAAAAAGCCAAAGGCGAACGACTCTTAGGCATTGACCCAACTTCGGGAAAGAATGTCTATGCCAAATTAGCTCGTTACGGAGCCGTAGTGCAAATCGGTGATACTAAAACAGATGAAAAATTGAAGTTTTCTAAACTACTGCCGGGACAAAGCATAGAAACTATAACGCTGGAAGAAGCTCTGGAATTATTTAAACTTCCTCGCACAGTAGGGACATACGAAGGGGATGAGCTTATTGTCAATATAGGCCCCTACGGGCCCTATGTATTGTATAAAAAGAAATACTATTCGGTTCCCAAACAGGAAGATTTATTTTCCATTACCGTAGAACGTTGTGTAGAAATCATAGCTGAAAAAACAAAAAAAGACGAAGCAAAAAAACCAGTCGTGATAGGGAAATATAAAGATGTGGAAGTATCGGCTGCAGTAGGTCGCTACGGACCCTATATTGCCTACAGCGGTCATTTCTATAAACTATCGGCCAATACCATCCCTGCCGATGTAAAACTACAAGACGCCATTGATATCATCCAACAAACGGATAAGAAAAATACGGTGAAAAGCTTTACCGAAGACAAAGACTTAAAAATTATGAAAGCGAAAACAGGGAAATACATCGCCTATAAAAACGCCACCTACAAAATTCCCAGAACTCAAATCAACATGGATTTAAGTTATGAGGATTGTATGAAAATCATTCAGACAGCCCTTCAAAAGAAGAAATAATATAATGCAAACATCCGATGGATTTATCTTTGTATTTTAACCCAATTATACCCGAAGAATTAGACTTCTTCACAGCAAACGAAGCGAATAACCTAATAGGGAACCACTTGTTGATGTATACAGAAGGCCGATTCCCTTCCTTGGAGAAGGTAAAACTAGTACTTGTAGGAGTACCTGAGGAAAAAAATGCCTATAATAACATGGGATGTTCCGAAGCTCCCGATAAGGTAAGAAAACAGCTTTACCAACTCTACAAACACCCGGAAATGCCACCGATAGCCGACTTAGGCAATTTCAAAATCGGAAAAACTGCCAACGACACCTATATTGCTCTTGAAAATATAGTAAGTTACTTCATCGAAAACGATATCATACCCATTATCATAGGAGGCAGTCAAGATATTACCTATGCCAATTATCTGGCTTACGAACATTTGCAAAGGGTAATCAACATTGTGTCAATTGATGCACGTTTCGACATTGGGAATGAAACATTGCCTTTTAAATCCAATTCCTATCTGCATAAAATTATCTTACGTCAACCGAATTTCTTATTTAATTACAGCAACATAGGCTATCAAACCTATTTTGTGGATAAAGAGGATATTGAGTTGATGGACAAACTGTATTTCGATGCTTGCCGTTTGGGAGAGGCTCAAGAAGATTTGATCGATTGCGAACCGCTCATACGCAATGCCGATGTACTCACCTTAGATATGTCGGCCATACGTTTTTCCGATTCCCCGGGATGCAAACATGCTTCGCCCAACGGATTCAATGGAAAAGAAATTTGTCAACTCAGTCGTTATGCCGGTGTAAACCACAAATTATCTTCCTTCGGTATCTATGAGTACAATCCCACTTACGACATAGCCGACCAGAGCGCCAAACTCATCGCTCAAATCATTTGGTATTTTATCGACGGTTTTATCATTCGCCAAAAAGACGCTCCTGACATTATCAAAAACAATTTCTTTAAGTATTTCGTATCTTTACACGACAATGCTTATGAAATCATTTTTTATAAAAGCAAAATCAGTGGATTATGGTGGATGGAAATTCCTTCTGAAAACAAAAACCCGGCCTACAGCCGCCATTATATCGTTCCTTGCTCCCTCAAAGACTATGAAACTGCCTGCCGTAATGAAATCCCCGAACGTTGGTTTCAGACCTTAAAAAAAATTAAACCGATTTAAATGTCATACGTCAATTTCATCCTACGATCGTATTTCCAGAACAAGAACTCGAATATACGAAAAATCGTAAACGAGCCTCTTCTATGCCAGAAAAATTGCTTTCATTACTTAGTGAAAGCGGCACGTCATACGGTATGGGGAAAGAAATATAATTACAGACAATTAACATCTTACCGGCAATTTCAAGAAACAGTTCCTCTAAATACCTACGAATCGCTCTACCCTTATATCGAACGCATGATTAAAGGGGAACGCAATGTGTTATGGAGAGGCAAAGTACACATGTTTTCCAAATCATCGGGTACCAGTGGAAGCAAAAGTAAATTTATTCCCGTTTCCTTGGAATCGTTGATTGAATGCAATTACAAAGGCGGAAAAGACACCCTATCATTGTACGCACAAAACCGTCCCGACACCAGACTTTTTAGTGGGAAAACCCTTTCTTTATCGGGATCTATGCGTCCTTCAGAGCTGAATCCCAAAGCAATTTGCGGCGACATATCGGCATTGCTTATCAAATATATACCCGATTGGGCCAATCATTTACGAACACCTCCTAAAAAGATTGCCCTTATCGACGGATGGAACGAAAAGCTCGAACTCTTTGCACAACATACCAAAAACGAAAACATTACGGGATTGGCGGGTGTGCCTTCCTGGATATTGATTATACTGAAACGCATACTCGAAATCGAAGGGAAAGAAACGTTGGATAGCATTTGGCCTAATCTGGAATTATTTATGCACGGAGGAGTGAATTTCACCCCCTATCTGCCTCAATACAAAGAAATCACCCATACTGACAAGTTACTATTCTGGCAAATCTACAATGCCTCCGAAGGCTATTTCGCCACCCAGGACCGTGCCTATGCCGACGATATGCTGCTGCTGCTGAACAACGGAGTGTTTTTTGAATTCATCCCATTCAACGATTTCTACAACCATGATTTCCACGCCATACCCTTGGACGAAGTAAAGGAAAACGTCAACTACGCCATCGTCATATCTACCAACGCCGGTTTGTGGCGTTACATCATAGGCGATGTGATTCAATTTACTTCTCTCAACCCCTACCGCATCATCATCACCGGACGTACTACTCATTTTATCAATGCCTTCGGCGAAGAGTTGATCGTCGACAATGTAGAAAAAGCCTTACAAATAACATGCGAAAAAACACAATCATTGGTAAGTGAATATACGGCTGCTCCCGTTTATCTCGACAACCACAAAAAAGCTTGCCACGAATGGCTCATTGAATTCGAAACTCCTCCCTCCGATCTACAAATATTTACAGATATATTGGATGCCGAACTCATGAAAATCAACTCCGACTATGAAGTCAAACGTTCCTTCGACCTCTTATTGCATAAACCCATTATTCACCAAGTACCCCAGGGCACTTTCATCCAATGGATGGCATCCAAAGGCAAACTCGGTGGTCAGTTTAAAGTACCCCGCCTCTCCAACAACC
>ENA-UOOK01005466-UOOK01005466.1-fermentation-metagenome-genome-assembly--contig:-NODE-5466-length-12755-cov-8.301890_pt1 | contig 12755 bp, 10 predicted proteins | sample MGYA00245777_ERZ724023 | MGnify/ENA primary metagenome ERZ724023 (study PRJEB28704, sample SAMN03018312) | fermentation metagenome | biome: anthropogenic terrestrial biome; feature: soil; material... | reverse complement strand
TCCATTTATTCCTACTTATTACAATGAATGAAGATACTACCTTACTACAAAAGGATATAATACAATGAAAGAAAAAAGATTACACCGTAGTAACTCCAAAAAAACGATGTTACGACCATTTTACTACCTACTACTTTTTAAGAGTGTAGTAGTTACTACCATAAAGGGTGTTTCTACTCTTTTTTCTTTCACTGTCAACTACTTACAAAACTACAAAGCTGTAGTAAGATAAATCCCGAAAACTTAGAAAAATAAATAAAAACAAAAAAGATTATGGAAGCAAACAACGTAAAAGAGATATCCATCAAAGGCTATTTAGCCGAACAAGGAATTTATCCAATAAAAGAATACCCGGCTTATGGAATGTACCTTAGTCCGTATCGTAACGAAGGGCATCCGAGCTTTAAAGTAAACTACCGTAAGAACCTCTGGAGAGACTTCGGAGCCGGAGAAGGAGGAAGCATCATTGATTTGGTCATGAAGATGCGAAACTGCTCCGATATAGAAGCTATTAAACTGTTGGAAGAAAAAGCCGACTTGCCTTTAATTGTCAAGACCGCTTTTCCTTCCGAATCGGAATCGGTCGGACGGATGAAATTGATCCGAGTAGAACAATTTCTTCCGCCCCACCTCGAAAACTACCTGGTACGAGAAAGAGCCATCCCTCTCGAACAGGCGAAAAGACATCTTTCAACGGTATATTACAATGTAAAAGGAAGGATTTACTACGCCATTGGGTTTAAAAATGACAAGGGAGGCTTCGAACTACGCAACTCTCAGTTCAAAGGCTGCTTTCCTCCTAAAACAATCACAACTTTTGACCGTGGAACATCAACGTGCAACCTGTTTGAAGGGTTCATGGACTTTTTAAGTTACCTCACACTCTATCCGATGAAAGAAAAAGATCTTCCAACGGAATCTGCGGTGGTACTTAACGGCACTGGAAACCTTAAAAAAGCCATTCCTTTTTTATCAAAACATACACAAATCTATGCCTACCTGGATAACGATGAAGGAGGAAAAGAAGCATTGGAAAAACTGCAAAAATTGAATTTACCCGTGAAAGATATATCAAAAAGATATGCAGATTTTAAAGATGTGAACGATTATTTGTGTGGGAAGAAAATGGAAATTCCACAAACAAAACTAAAACCTATACGATTAAAATTTTAAGATATGACAACGAAAATAAACGACAAATCAAATACTGATTTTAATTGGACAACCTTTTTAGAGGATAGTGTTAATCCCTTTAAAAGTATACACACAGAGCAAAATAAAGAGGAAATAAATAGTAAACCAACCGAGCCAAGCAAGCCAACTGAAAAATTTATAGAACCGGAATCTGTTGCCGCCAAACGCATCAGTTTGAAACAGCGCAAAGTTTCATTCGAAGAATACAAAGATAAATTCCTAAATCCGCCCAAAATCACCGATCGGAAAACCGTGTATCTCTCCGCAGATACCCGTGACCGATTGGAAGAAATTGTCCGCCGACTGGGTGAACGCGGCTCAAGTGTTTCGGGATTTATCGAGAACATGGCAAAGGAACATTTGGAAACTTTTCAAGAAGAAATCGACCGATGGAAAAGATTGTAATCACCTTACAGAGCCAATCTGGCAAAGCAAGCCTACAGAGCAAACAAAATGACGATTACGCAACAGATAGTTTTGGTTAATGTGCAAGACGTCAGTTTGTTCCCACAAACTGCATCTTGCCCCGCTTTGGGCGGGGACTGAAAGGACTGCAATCACTACGTTCTCGTCAGTCAGTTTGGACGTTATTTTTTATCTTAAAAATAAGAAACAATGAAAAATAAAACATCGGAATTGAAGATTCGCTGTACGCCGAATGAGAAAGAGCGTATCGTGAAACGTGCCAAATCGGCAGGGAAAAATCTCTCAGAGTTTGCCCGTGAAATGCTCCTGAACGGTAAGGTGGTTGCTCCACCGAAATTCACGGAATTGCAAGAATACGGCATTGCACTATTGCACGAGTATGTGAAGAAATTCACCTTTATTGGTAACTATTTCAGAAGTCGAGACGTGAGATTATACACCGAAACCAATCTCTTAATTTCAGAAATTAGAGCAGTAATCAAACAGTTTTTTATTTCTAGAACCGAAAAAAATGATAGCTAAAGGCAAAGCCGTTTCGCACGGAAAAACAGTCATTAATTATGTGTTGCGAGAAAATAAGCTGGACAAATTTATCGAGAAAAATCTGCTGACGAGCGAAACTGCCGACGGCATTCTAAAAGAAATGAGATGGACTCAGCAGCACAATTCGAGATGCAAAAACAAGTTCCTTCGATTTGAAATAGGCATTGCACCAAGCGACGACAAAAAGCTTTCGGAACTTCAACTAAGTGTAATAACAGAAGAGTTTGCAAATAGAATGGGTTTGCTGAAGCATCAATGGTTTGCGGTAACACACAAAGACACCGAAAATTTGCACATTCATCTTATAGCTAATCGCATCGGGATAAATGGAAAAGTCTATCAAACTGACTTTGTAAGCAATCGAGCATCGAGAACTGCTGAAGAAATCAGTAGGGAAATGGAATTGACCATTGCCAAAGATGTAGTGGCTAAAAAGCGACACCAAAATCCGAAAGCAGACAAGACACGTGAAGCAAAGAAAGATGAAGTGCGAAAAATCGCATACAAGTTATTGGGCGAGAAAGTCGGTACCGAAAAAGAAGGTTTTATTTCTTTCATGGCAGAGTTACAAAGAAAGGGTGTAAAAATTGAAACCATGCGAAACAAGCAAGGAGCAGCTTATGGTTTCCGTTTTATATACAAAGGCGAAACCTTCAAAGCATCGGAAATCGGGCGGGAATTTGGCTACCGCTCTCTGTTCCGCCAGTTCGGATTAGAAGACGTCAAGCCTCAAATCGGACAAACCGCCGTCCCAATCTATAAACCACAAGAGCATGCACTCACGCAGTCCACTCTCGACACCATCTCCAACATCACAACCGAACTTTCTTCCGGCCTTGGTAACCTTCTTAACGTTCATGGCGAGGATTATGCCGAAACTGCTTTTCAACGTAAACTCAGGAATCAACAGAAAAAACGGAAAGGGAGGAGGATGTGATTTCTAGTGTCATTTTTCCACGCCATTCATCGACAATGAACAAACATTTTTAGTGAACTTTCAAAAAACACAGTAACGGTTTCCATTTTATAGAGGATGACTTGCCAAAAAGTATGATAAATTTCTGTATTTTTGCAAGATAATAGAATAATTTAGTTAATTTCTTCAACTCTCTACTTATGAGCAGATACTTTATTACCAACCGTGGAGAAGATACATTATCAAAAGCTATCGATAAAATTTTTACTACACCTATGCAGTCGCTCGATTTCCTTGTGGGCTATTTCTACTTTTCAGGAATGGAGCAAATTTATGAGAATATTGAAGATACAAATATGCGTATTCTTGTTGGTTTAGATATGGATAAGGAACTTCAAAACACAACTTATGACTTCGACCTATTTGTGAAAAAAAAGAAATCATCTCGTTTAGATATTAGAAATGATAATTATGAGACTTTGATTTCATTGTTTTCTAAAACGGATTATTTTGAAAGCAAAAAAAAGATTGAAGCCTTTAAAATCTATTATGAAAAAATAAAAAACGGAACACTTGAAATACGAAAAACAAAATCACCCTCACACGCCAAGATGTATATTTTTTCTTACCAAGACCAATATACCCAAGTGGGAGATATGCCCGGAGCTGTAATAACGGGATCAAGCAACTTAACATATAGCGGACTTGTTGGACAAAATGAAGTGAATGTGCGGTTTAATGATAAATCTGAGCATCAAGATGCAAAGAAAATATTTGAAATGCTATGGGAAGATGCTGTTGTGCTGGCAGACCAAGAGCACATTCAAGAGTTTGATGAAAATGTAATTAAACATATTTGGCTCGAAAAGATAATTTCACCTTACCTTATGTATTTAAGAGTGCTTTATGAGTATTTTAATATTGATACATCCAAATACATACGTACTCCACACGAGATTACCAATGGCAAATTTTTTAACCTAAAATATCAAGAAGATGCTATTAGACAAGGGATAAAAACTATTAAAGAGCACAATGGAGTAATTATTTCTGATGTAGTGGGATTAGGGAAAAGTATAATTGCATCTGCAATAGCTCATAATCTAAAATACAGAACAATTATTATAGCTCCACCACATCTTGTAAGTCAATGGAAAGACTATCAAGAAGAATTTGGAATAAATGCACGGGTATTTAGCCGTGGAGTAATCCGGCAAGCTTTAGAACATTACGAAACACACGTGCGGGAAAATCAAAAATGGCTGATAGTCATAGACGAAGCACATAATTACAGAAATGAATATACACAAGACTACGATAATTTGAAGAGGCTGTGTACCGGAAATAAAGTGATGTTGTTAACAGCAACACCTTTCAACAATCAACCTTCGGACATTTATTCAATGATTAAACTGTTTCAAATACCTACAAAATCAACGCTACAAACAGTAGATAATTTGGGACAAAAATTTAAGGAATTAATCTATGCCTACAAAGAACTAAAAAAACAGCAAAAAGACAAAAAGATAAGCACAGATGAAATAAAAATAGCCATAGAAAGCATAGCTTCGCAAATTCGTACGATTATACAACCACTTATTATTAGACGTTCTCGATTAGATTTAAAAGGAATTCCTGACTACATTGAAGATCTAAAAAAACAAAAAATTGATTTTTCAATTGTAAAAGACCCCGAATTGCTTGATTATGAATTAGGAGATTTGGAAAGTCTTTATGTTGAAACATTACAACGAATTTCACACAATCCATCTACCGTCATTGATAAGGATGATTATTTGGTTGGTGAAGATATATCTGATGAAGAAGTAGATGAAGGAGATTTTAAAGCAGCGCGCTATAAGCCGATTATGTATGTGAAATTCGAATTTGAAGAAAAAGTCAAAAAAATAGTCGAAGATGCAGGTTTTGAATATAACTTATTCAAAGGAACCCAGCGAAACTTGGCTAAGTTTATGCGTACATTGCTTGTCCGCCGTTTTGAAAGCTCGCAATTTGCATTTCTGATTTCACTTAACAATATGCTTTACAACTGCAAAAACATTCTTGCTTGGGCAGAAAAGAGGAAAGCAGTTCCCGTTTTTAAAAAAGGTATGCTGCCCGATATTGAAGAACTGTATGAAACAACAAACGACGTCATTCCCGAAATGGTGGATGATGAGTTAGATGCAGCCATTCAGCGACTGAATGCAAGGGGGATGTTTGAAATTAAAACAGACTATTTGGACGAAAGCTTTTTCGCTGATTTGAATGCCGATATTCAGCTACTTGAAAGACTAAAAGAAGAATGGAGTAAAGTTACACACGATCCCAAATTAGAAACTTTTGCCAAGATACTTAAAGAACAACTTAAAAAAGACCCCGATAGAAAGATAATTGTATTCAGCCAATTTGCCGATACAATTGAATATCTGGGAGAGAAACTTCAAAACGAGAAACTGCCTGTATTCTCCTATACGGCAAGAAAAGCATCGGCGTTAAACAAAGAAATTATTCGTGCAAATTTTGATGCAGGATACACTGAATACAAACAAGTGGATGAATACAAAGTGCTGGTTGCGACGGATGCCATCTCAGAAGGTTATAATTTACACAGAGCAGGAACAATCTTTAACTACGATATTCCTTATAATCCTACACGTGTTATTCAGCGTGTGGGGCGTATCAACCGTATCAATAAAAAAATGTTTGATGAATTGTACATTTTCAATTACTTCCCAACCTCAATAGGCGAAGCGGAAACCCGCACGAAGCAAATATCTACCCTTAAAATGGATATGATACACGCTATTATGGGCGAAGATACCAAAGTGCTTACTTCAAATGAAGAACTGCGTACCTTCTTTATCGAACAATACAAAAAGCAAAACTTGGCAGAGGAGCAAAAATCCTGGGATACGGACTATCGTGCCATGTTAAATCAATTGATAAATACCCCTGAAATGAAAGAGGCTTTAAAACTTCCGTTTCGCACAAAAACAAAAAGAAAGTTTGAAAAAGAAGTTGAAGATGGTGTATTAGTAGTAGCTAAAAAGAAAAATGAAATCCTTTTCAAGTTTGCAAAAGACAGCGAAAATGTATTTACCATTTCACCTCAAGATGCCTTTAAACTATTAGAAAGCGAACCGGATGAAAAAGGATACGAGGTTTCTGAAAATTTTGAAGTACTTTATAATTTGGCAAAACAATCTTTGTTTGCAACAAAAACTGAAAGCGATACCGAAAAAACCAAACGAGATGCTTTGGATAAGGTAACAAAGATGATACAAGTAAACGCCTGCAGTACGGAGTATCTTGAAGACTTGAAAACGGCTATTGAATATGATGCGCTGTCAGGCTACACACTTAGAATGATTAACAGATTAAAACCCGCTGAATATTCTGGCTTGCCCGAAAACATCAGCAGTGATTATATTCAGAAAGTATTACGTTCCTATGATGACATTGATAGACAAGGCGTAGAAACTTTAATATTGGCGCAAGAAATTGAAAACAGATAATCTTAAATTTCCTATACTATGAACTTTAATAATGCATATAATCGAACCGATTTTCTTGATTTTTTAGAAAAGAATTTTCTACCTGACGACTTTTTTATTGATGAAGAAAGATACGAAAATCTAAACTTCTCAACCCGCTATACAGTTGATGTAACCAAATTAGGCACTTGCGGTAGTCTCGAATTGGATGTCTTTGAAATCACCCATACCTCCTCGCACGATGCACGCATAGGCATTGCACAGGATGCTTTCCGACTGATGTTGCATAAAAGCTACAACAACCGGGCATTGATCATTTTCAAACAAGAAGGAAGCCGTCAATACCGTTTTTCACTATTGCAGATTGAAGCTTCACAAACCGACAATTCATCAAGGATTACACGTAGTTTTTCTAATCCACGTCGTTATTCATTCTTGATGGGTGAAGGTGCTCATGTAAAGACACCTACACAATTTCTTTTGGAAAAAGGCAAATTAACGCAGAAAGACGGCTCCTATTTCAATGATTTGCAGGAACGTTTCTCGGTGGAAGTGCTTACCAAACTTTTCTACAAAGAACTTTCCGACTGGTATTTCTGGGCATTAAAACAAGTGAAATTTCCTTCCGAGCCCACACTTATTCAAGCTACTAAATTAGGCAAAAATCACGAAGATTTAGTCAAAGAACACAACGCCACCAATGTAATCCGTATGCTCACACGCCTGCTTTTCGTTTGGTTTATCAAGCAAAAAGGACTGATACCCGAAGAATTATTTGATGAAAGCGAATTGGAGAACAAAATACTTACTGAACTCAACCCGATAAAGCAAACAGGAATGTTTTCGCATACCGGAAAAGATAGTGTGTATTACAAAGCTATTCTCCAAAACCTTTTTTTTGCTTCGCTCAACTGCCCCATAAAACCGCAAAGCGATGATGAAGATAAAAGGGAAAGAGGATTTAGACGAGAAGCTAACTATGGAGATGACTTTGGGAACGACTGGCTGTTCCGATACAAAAAATATTTTCAAAAGGAATACCAAGACGGCAAATTTGTTGAGTTAATCAATAGCAAAGTGCCCTTTCTCAACGGCGGACTATTCGAATGTTTAGACGATAAACAAAACAAAATCTACACAGACGGCTTCTCTGACAATCTCCCGAAAACTGAACGCCTGATTGTTCCCGATTATATCTTTTTTGGCAGAGATGAAAATGTGGATTTAAGCGATGATTACGGTGATACTTCCCCACAATTCAAACAGGCGTCTGTAAAGGGCTTAATCAACATCCTTAAAACATACAATTTTACCGTGGAAGAAAATACTCCGGCTGAAATTGAAGTGGCACTTGACCCCGAATTATTAGGAAAAGTATTTGAAAACCTCTTGGCAAGTTTCAATCCTGAAACCAAAACCACAGCCCGAAAACAAACAGGTTCCTTCTATACGCCACGTGAAATTGTAAACTATATGGTGGACGAAAGTCTGATTGCCTACTTCAAAGGAAAAACAGACATTGAAGAAGAAAAAATTCGTACCTTATTCCAATACACCGACGAAGACCACAACCTTACTTCCAGCCAAGTTGAAGAATTGGTAAATGCACTTTACGAATGTAAAATCCTTGACCCAGCTTGCGGTTCAGGTGCCTTCCCGATGGGTATTTTACAGAAATTGGTGCATATTCTCCAAAAAGCTGACCCCGACAACAAAAACTGGGAAAAAGTACAAAAAGAAAAAGCAGAGATAGAACTGCAACGTGCCTTGGATATTGAAGACAAAAAGGATAGAGAAAACCGCCTGATGGAAATAAGCAATGCCTTTGACGTTACCAAAAATACGCCCGACTACGCCCGCAAACTCTACCTGATAGAGAACTGCATCTACGGGGTGGACATACAGCCCATTGCAACGCAAATTTCAAAGCTACGATTTTTCATTTCGTTGGTAGTTGACCAGAAAAACAACACAAGCGATGAAAATTTCGGCATTATTCCATTGCCTAACTTAGAAACAAAATTTGTTACCGCAAATACATTGATTGGTATCAACCGCCCAACAGGACAGCTTTCACTATCGAATACCGATGAAATAAAGAAATTGCAGGAAGAATTACGAGTTTGCCGACACAAAATATTTAGTGCTAAAACAAAAAAGACAAAACAAAAATACCGTCAGCTCGACAAAGAAAAACGCCTTGCCATTGCCAATGAATTAAAAGAAAACGGATGGAATAATACCGATGCCGATAAACTCGCCAGTTGGGACCCATACAACCAAAACGCTTCATCACCATTTTTTGACCCCGAATGGATGTTTGGCTTGCAACGGAAAAACGGGGGTTTATATTCAGCAGAGGAAGGATATTTTGATATAGTTATAGCTAATCCGCCGTATGTAGTAATGCCGTCAAATAATCCATATTGGACTTACAAAACATTTTCTTCTCTTGAACTTTATGCATATTTTTTTGAAAAAGGCATAACACTCCTAACTAAAGATGGTGTAATATCTTATATAACAGCTTCGCTTTATCTAAAAGGAATGAAGTTCGTGAATTTAAGAACCTTCATTGAAACCTATACTAAACCTATAAGTCTAAAATTAGTAGGAGATGATGTTTTTGAAAATGTAAAAATGCCTACCGCTATTTTTATTGCCGTAAATGATGCTAATGAAAATGAAGAATGGAGTTTTTCTGATTTTAATGAAGAGTTCAAACTTTTATCAAAAATAACAGAAGATACTATATTAATAAAAGATGTTTCTACAATTATGCGTGGAATGGAGATAGGGAAAGATATGGCTTTTGAGAATGGCGATATTCCATTTATTACTGGCTCAAACATCCAAAAATATCATATAAAAACAATAAGCTATATCACCGAATTAACACTAAAATCATTTGGGAAAAATCCTTATTATTTTTCAGGTGAAAGGATTTTGATAAGAGAAACTGGAAGTAAATTAACTTCAATTTACGTAGATTTTGAATTAAATTCAAATAGAAGTTTGTACTCTATAAAATTGAAGGATAGTAGTTTTGATTATAAATTTATATTAGCTTGCCTGAACTCCAGGGTTTTACAGTTTTATTACCAAACCAGATTTAAATCTGAAACTAATCTTTTTCCGAAAATTAGGATAGGACAAGTAAAAGAATTACCAATACCCAATGCGGACAAAAATAAACAACAACAAGTTTCAGAATTAGTAGATGAAATCCTGTCCTCAAAAAAAATGGACACTAATACGTCTGGAATTGAAGCCCAAATCGAGATTCTTGTTTACAAACTCTATAACTTAACCTATGATGAGGTAAAAGTCATAGACCCGGAATTTCAGTTAAGCGAAGTGGAATACGATTCTATAAAATAAAGAACCGCCCCCAAATATGCCGTCAAAGACGTGCATGGAAGGTATATTTACTGTTTTTGAATTCGGATTAAAACAAGGATAATTGTGCTCTATCTTCTTTCTGAGGATAAAAAACACCAATAATAATAAAAGGATTGTGACCAACATTATGGAATTTTTGAGTTGTGCCAAGAAAAAAATGTAAATCGCACTTATTTACCATATAATCAAAATATTTCGCTTTTACTTTTTGGCAAGCCTCCATTTCATCGCCTTTGGCTTCTTTCAGGCAGTTCCAATAGAGCATACCTAATTCCCAATCTTCGACCATCAGCGTACGCTCTTTATTGTCGTCTGTAGTAAAAACATAAGAAAACTTATACGGAAGTTTTTTTGCTACTTGAAATATTCTTTTTGTCTCTGCACTATCGAACAAGCTGCCTTGGGCTTGTTTGGCAATAATTGCGTCGAGTTTTTTCTTATCCCATTCTCGTTCACAAGATTCCCAAATAAAGTCGATTACTTTTTTGGGTTTAAGCACCGCCAAGGATGTTCCAATAGCTTCATCTTTCGCCTCGTTAATTAATACAGTCATGTCTGTATAAATATTTTTCAAAGCAATTTCTTTGCGTGACGCCCAATTATTTTTAGTTGAAATAGAATTAAGTAAAACAATTTCTTTATCCAAATCAGTTGGACGATAGCTTTCTTTTCTAAAATCTTTTGTGTTTCGCACAATATCTATTTCTATCCATTGCCACTTTGCATATTGGTCGGCATATTTTAGCTTTCTATACGGAACTGGATAAATTCGCACCCAAGTACCATCTTCCTTAAAACCGGCTGTACACACCAATTCTTCATAAGTAGCGGATAGGGTTGGATAAGTTTTTACAGAAATAAGGATGCGAGTTAAAGTCATCTGTTTTATAAAAGTTTGAGTTTATAGTCTACATTGGGTAGTTGCATCAGCGCATCAGCTACACAAGACCGATGGCACTGTTTAGGGTCTTTTTCAAAGCAAGTGAGCGCTACACGTCTTCCATCGTCCAATAATTGCCTAATAATAAGCACAGAAGTATTGTTCTCTACAAGAGTAGTTTTATTGTATTCTTCAAAAAGAGTATCGTAATCTTTTTGTGTATGTAACTCTTGCCTTTTATCAGGTACAATTCCTAAGTCGGGGATATGCAAATATTCAATATTTGCACCTTTACAAGCTAACGACAATGTTTTTTTAGAAAATCCGTATTTTTGGCTATAAGCGTTTTTTCTTACATCGCATAAAACTTGCACATCGTTAATTATAAGCTTATTGATATATGTTTCCAGCGAAACACCTTCGTAGCCGATAGTAAAAAGCTGTTTTTCTGGGAAATGCCGTTTCTGTTTGTCTACTTCATTAAGTTCCTGGGCGTTTAATAAGTCTTTCGCTATTGTGCTTTTTGTAGCGTAATACGGATATTTCTGATAAGTGTAACGTATTAAGTTTGTTTGCGAAAAGCTACCAAATTGTTTTTTTATTTCAAGAAGATATCGCTTGTCTTCAGGGTTTAACATTTCAAAAAATCCATGGTCTTTTTTTAGTTCGTAAAAACGTCCATTTTCGGTTTCAGTAATATCACAGTACCCATATTTAGTAAGTGTAAGCATATCTTGATTAGCTTGAAACGAAAAACAGCCGTACCGATACGGCACAAAATCAAAAGACTTTGTAGTTTGCTGTCTGGTAAACAAAAATAAAAGCTTTTGAAACTGTTTGGCGGTTAACTTTCCGTCAAACATGCTCAGCAATGCCAATAATATTTTTCTACGATAAAACATAACTTTATCGCAAAAGTACAAAATTTATTATACCTTTCTAATCCTTTGAGTTGAATTTGTGTGTTTTTAGACTATTCTCTCCCTTCCACTACTGCTATCTCCTCCTCTGTGAGTCCGTATAATTCATAGACTAATTGGTCTATTTCACGCTCCAACTCCGAAGTATCAGCTTGCGGATTAGCTTGCTTGGCTTCGAGGATTTGACTGACAAGATTAGCTGCAGGTTGCTGATTGTGTGAGTATTCAAATGGTAATTTCCTTAATCTATCAATCTTTACTTGTGGGAATAACCGCCCTGCTTCATTTGCTTCATATTGATAAACCCAATTAATTAATTTTGAGTTTAACAAAGCTAAAACATACTTTATATCTAGATGATTTTGAAATTGAGCTTTTATGAGGGTTGAGTGTACCGAATTCTTTGTATAATAACTTTTATAATCTAATGTCCCAACTATGCTGTCAGCCGTTTGTCGTGTAACAATTTTTATTGAATTGAAAAAATCAGTTCTTTTTATTATTCTTGCCGTAAACTGTTTTTTACTTTTCCTAAATTGTTCTTTTATCTGATTTGCAAAATCTTTACTGTAATAGACAAATATATTATCCCAATTTATTGTTGAATATTTCTCAAAATTTTTACCATCAATAACTTTTTTTGAATATTCATCTTTGAACTCACTCGAAAAAAATATATTTTTCAACTCTTCACTACCAGGATTAATGCCATCATATATATCGCAGAATGCGTCAAGTGTGTTTCTGCCTTTTCTGATTTTAGACAACAACACTCTTTCTTCAGTATTTGATATTTCGATAAACCTATTCATTTCGTCCTTTAGAATTGATGAATGCTTTATTACTGTCTCATTATAGAACGTTCTATCATTAAATATCCTATAGTGAAAGCTATCAATTTTGATGTTTTTAATTGTAGTTACTCATGTTTCGCACTTCCCTCAAACCATTGACAAAGAAATAGAAGGGAAATGCAT
>ENA-UOOK01005465-UOOK01005465.1-fermentation-metagenome-genome-assembly--contig:-NODE-5465-length-12757-cov-11.734609_pt1 | contig 12757 bp, 9 predicted proteins | sample MGYA00245777_ERZ724023 | MGnify/ENA primary metagenome ERZ724023 (study PRJEB28704, sample SAMN03018312) | fermentation metagenome | biome: anthropogenic terrestrial biome; feature: soil; material... | reverse complement strand
ATTTCAGAAAATGTAGTTCTGAAAAATAAAAACCGCAGCAAATCATTTGTTTGCTGCGGTTTAATAGTATTTAATAATAAACTCTATAGATTATTTTTCAAAAGTAATGGCTGCTGAAAATCAATTAGATATGCTTGTGTGGTACAAATAAGGTACAGATAATAGCATTTTTGATATCGGTTACATTGACATCTGGCTTTGAAAAAGGACACTTTAATTATTCATTTTCTTCGTAATAATACGAGTAGTCTATGCCTTTCATAAACATTTCGCGACTGTTTATTTCATCCGTAAGGGCATTGCGAAGTAAATCTTTTAACGCAATGCTGTTTGTGGAACTTTTAACCATAGCGTTCAGGTAGTCTTTTTTGCTGATTTTACTCCAATCCACACATCGTTCCAATCGTTTTTTAAGAATCAAATCCAACCAAATTCGGGTACTGCGTCCGTTGCCTTCCATAAACGGATGGGCAAGATTCATCTCAACGTATTTATCTACAATCTCCTCGAAAGTGTTTTCGGGCATTTGCTCAACTTGTCTTAAAGTGTTGCCTAAAAAGTGCGCCACAGCAAACTGAAAACCGCCTTTCGAAATATTTTTTTGTCTTATCTGTCCGGCAAAGTCGTAAAGTCCGCCGAAAAGATAGGCGTGGATTTGTTGTAGACTTTTGGTTGTGCCGATTTCGATATTGTCTATCAACGAACTTTCGAATAAGGCGTAAGCTTTTGTTTTGCTTTTGCCGTCGATACTTTCGTCGCTGTACGTGAACCACTCAATGAAGCGGTTTGCCTTTATGCTAGGAAACTGTTTGCCGAGAGCGATAATTCCATCGTAGTCGAGAACATTTGAAAGGCGCATTTTTCCATCGGGAGATTTCAGTTTCAACTGGGTAGTAACGCTACCCAGTTCGTTTCCTTCTTTCTTTAACTTGGCTTTGAGGTACTTCCAATAGTTGCGTGTTTTATTGTAATCGTCTTGGTCGGTAAGAACCGCGACAATATCCAGCACTGAAAACCACCATTTGTTGTTTTCCTCGTCCCAAACGGCACGAACTTCGCGGTCGTCGAAAAAACGGATGGATATTTTGCTGTTATTGCTCATTGTTTAATTCTTGCTTTGAATGATGACCCATTTGCCTGATTTCGTGGCACCTTCGTGTTTGATTATGCCTTGTTTTGACATTTTCTGAATATGATATTTTACACCATTTATACTGATCCCGATTATTTCTGCTAACTCTTTTTGAGTTACTGCAGGTTTTTCCTCTATCATTCTCAAAATAATTTCTTGGGTAGTTTCTTGGGTAGTGCCATCCGCTTCTTGGGTAGTTTCTTGGGTAGTACTATTTGTGTTCTGGGTAGTTTCTGTTCCAAAACCCTCTTCAAAGTATTTATCCGTAACTTTTTCTATCACTCGAAAAGCCGTAATCAATGAAAAATCGAAAACGGCTTCATCGTTGCCGTTCTCAACCAATTCTTTTTGTACCCGATACACTCCACGACTGAAACGATTGACATAACCCAACACTTTCATTGCTTCTGCAATAAACGGATTTCGATAATCGCTCACGTTGGGGAAATTAGCCGGACTTACTTTGCCGTATAATCCGCCCGGATTTTGTATTTCGACGTGGTTGTCGTACTCGTAAAACTGCACGGGGGCGTTGGTTTCGTAATCGCGGTGCATAATGGCATATGTAAAGCCTGTTGTTATGTAAAGTTTCTCCATATAATTCGTCATAACACAAAGATATACAAAGATTTTTGAAATAATTACCTGAAAAACACTTTACATAATAAATTTGCATTTAGCAGTATAAACTTAAATGCAAAAGTATGAATCAAATTTTATTAACAGACCTCAGGATCGAGGTGGAATCCTTTCTGTGTACAAAGCAGTATAAGGAAAATTGTATTAAAAGATACAATCAAACGTGGGATCATGTGCAAAAATACATGGATGAACGTGGAATAAAATTCTACACGGAAGATGTTGGAATATGTTTTCTGGATGAATGGCATAGAGGGGTTGCATATGATATGTTAACTCATCGTCAACAAGAACGTGTAAGACACATCACTGTACTCAACGATAAGTTGATAAGAGGAAGTGTCTCTCGTCATTGCCGTAAGAGACGTGTCTTTTATTTTGAGGGGGAACTTGGTAAACCTTTCAATGACTTCATTGAATATGAGTCATTCATGAAAAAGGAGAGTTCTCTGAATCGTTACCGGGAGCGTTTAAACAACCTGTATAGCTTCCTCTTATTGAGAGATAAAGAATTGATAGACTTTGATATACCTCTTGCCATGGTTTTCCTTCGTCAATTGGATATGGAAAAGACTATACCGGATCGCAACAATATTATCATGACTGTCAGAGTTTTTATCCGTTATCTGTGCGAGAAAAATCTTTTGCCTGAAAATCAACCATCCAAATGGATGTCACTAATGGCAATACGATACATACGTACTCCCCAAATACCTACTGTATATACACGGGAAGAGGTTGAAGCCATGCTTTTGTCCATAGACCGTGCACATCCCCAGGGAAAACGGGACTACGCCATGGTGCTGTTGGCAGCCAGGTATGGACTGAGAATATCTGACATTAACGGCTTGCGGTTTAACAACCTGGATTGGGAACGCGATCAAATATTCGTTACTCAGCAGAAAACGGGTAAAAGAGTGAATCTTCCCCTATCTGAAGAAGTAGGAAATGCCATCATTGAATACTTGAGATACGGCCGCCCTTCGGTTGATTTACCGTTTGTCTTCATCACAGCGCATGCTCCATACAAGGAGCTGTCTGGCAGTGCTCTAGGTAAGAATATGATAGATTGGATGCGGGCTGCCGGTATCAATTCCGCCGGACGTAAACACGGTCCTCATGCCTTACGCCATAGCCTTGCGACCAACCTGCTAAAGAGTCGTGAAACATTACCCGTAATATCAGGAATATTAGGTCATTCCAGCACGGAGAGTACGATGCTTTACCTGCGGGTAGACATGGATCTATTGCGTCAATGTGCACTTGATGTTCCATTTGTTCCATCAACATTTTACAGCAATCTTTATGAGTAAGTATGTAAAATCATTTAGTTATGGCATATATGCCGGACTAATTGCCCAATACGTTGAATACAAGCGCTCCTTGGGCTTTAAAATGGAAGATATAGAAGAACGTCTCCGGCGTTTTGACCAACTTACAACCCGGCGTCATGAAACAGCAATCGGCATAACCAAAAGTCTCTCGGATGCGTGGTCGGAGCCTTTTCCCATGGAGTCCAATTGTAACAGGTACAGTAGAATAAGTATATTGAGGGGGTTCTCCGCATATCTTCAACTGTTAGGATACAAATCCTACATTCCTAAATTGCCTCGTTACCGGTCAACTTTTACACCCCATATTTTCACCAGACAGGAAATGGCAGCCATCTTCCGTGAAAGTGACAGGTTACAATTGCACCGCCATTACATGTACTCTGCAAAATGCGCCATGCCAACCCTGATAAGGCTGCTGTATGGTACAGGAGTACGTATAGGAGAAGCCCTGAATCTGAAGCATGGAGATGTGAATCTTACTGACGGTTATCTTGTTTTACATGAATGCAAGAACGGGCAGGAACGGATTGTTTCCCTGTCTTTATCATTGCGTGAGGTTTGCAAGGATTATGTCGCGTACAAGGAATCGGTAGGTTTAATAATAGAACCGCACAAACCGTTTTTTACTGCACCGGATGGTACCCCGTGCAAATCATGTACAATTTACGAACTCTTCCGCATGGTTCTCCAACGAGCGGGAATACCCCATGGAGGACGAGGTAAAGGGGCAAGGCTGCATGACCTGAGGCATACGTTTTGTGTGAATGCACTTGTCCAAATGTCTGAAACGGGGCAGGACCTGTACCATTCCATGCCCGTGCTGATGACTTACATCGGTCACCAATCGTTAGAAGCTACAAATCGCTATGTACGCTTGACTGAAGAGATGTACCCGAACCTTCTGCAGAAAGTGGATGAAGCATACAGGTACGTGTTCCCGGAAATAGGAATCGGTATCTCTAACGAAAGCGAGCCATGAAAAGGGTTACAGATTTTGCCGGGTACCTGACTGATTTCCTCGGCCGGTACTTGCCCCTGGAATACGGTGCATCAGTCAACACGATAGCGACTTACAGCCAGACTTTTATTCTGTTCCTTCGGTACATGCAGAAAGTAGAGCTTATCAGGGCGGAGAGTGTTTGCCTGAAAGATATTACACGGGACAGTATAGTAGGTTTCTTGAAATGGATAGAAAAGGAGCGCGAGTGTGGTGCATCCACTCGCAATGCCAGGCTTGGGGCTTTACACTCATTTTTTAAATACCTTCAATACCGTGACGTCGAAGGTCTAGCCCGTTGGCAGGACGTGATGACGATACAATATAAAAGAAACATCAATCGGGAAATGGCATACCTCACGATAGAGGGAATACGACTGCTGTTACGCCAGCCGTTTCTGGCAACTCGTGCCGGCAGAAGGGATTTTGCCTTACTTGGTCTTTTGTACGACAGTGGTGCACGGGTACAGGAATTAATAGACCTGACACCTTCCAGTCTTCGTTTTGGAGAAACAACAACCATCCGATTACTCGGAAAGGGAAATAAAGTACGTGTTGTACCGTTGTCGGAAAACCAGGTAAAGAACTTGAGACAGTATATGACGGAGAATGGGCTTTTTGAACCCTTGGAAAGCGGGCATCCTCTCTTTTACAATCCACAAAAAAGCAGACTGACAAGAATGTCGGTACTCAACATTGTAAAGAAATATGCATTAATGGCCAGACAGGAAAATCCATCCCTCATACCTGAAAAGATTGGATGTCATTCGTTACGCCACTCCAAAGCTATGCACCTGTTGGAGGCAGATATCAATCTGGTATATATACGCGACTTCTTGGGACACTCGTCAACTACTACCACGGAAATATATGCAAGGGCAAGTGAGAAGAAAAAACAGGAAGCCTTGGAAAGACTGAACCCGGGAATAGTTAGGAAAGGAAAAACTTGTTGGCAGAAAGATCGAGAGTTGATGGGATACTTGAAAAGTCTTAAACAGAAATACTGAATTTATTATGTAAAGTTTGTCTGTCCGAAATATCTGCTGTAACTTTGAATATAAGATAGATTACAAGAAGTAAAAGACGTCAGACTTTACATAATACAGGACTTTACATATGCGGTGTTATGTAAACATTTACATAAGATGGCGTTCATCAGCAACTCGCGTGTAGCCCAATAAGGATATTTCGACACGGTTTCTTCGCGCAAAACACTAATAGGGATGGGGCGTTTTTGGGAAATGCTGGTTTCGATAAACGTGTCGATTTTGGGTAATTCTTTGGTTAGGTTTCCGCCAAATTTATGTTCGTTGATAATATCGCCGGCACGGTCAAGTCCTTTGAAGCGAACATACTGAATATAGGAGCCATGCAAATAACGTTCGGGATTTACGCCGAAAAGAATTATTGCACCATTTGTGGGACAGTTGTATCGCAAATCGTAAAAACCGAGCGATGTTAATTGTTCTTCGATACTCCGTTTGTCTTCCGCCAAAATTTCTTCGGCGACCGCTTTGGGCAGAAACTCTTTTTTGATAAGTTTCACGTCCAAATCGTTGATGGTAGTTCCCAAACAGGGCATTGCGTCAAACGTGTGTACATTGGACAACCGACGTTCGGTCAATATTTTTTCTTCCGCTTCCGTAGCAATACTTTTTCTTGGACCAACCCGTACCCAAATACGCCCACGATAACGAACGGGTGGAAATTCTGAAGGTTGAACTTCGGCAACCAGTACATCGCCATCGTCGAAAGTAAATTTTTCAACTGTCATCACAGGTTGCGGCAGGATATTACCGTCTGTACGGATATTTGATATTTTCAGCAACAGCTTATCATCTACTTTTAATCCGGACAGTTTTCCATTATCGTGTGCGCCTATTATCAAATAACCGTTCTTCCCACTTCCCGAAACATCATTGGAAAAGGCACAGATAGCTTGACAGAACTTGTCCATATTGTCCGTGGAAGTTGTCCGTTCAATGTGAGCACTTTCGGTGTTGGAAAGAATATATTTAAGCTGGGAGTAGGTAAGCATAGTCATTAATTTATTTCATTTTTGAAGATTTTTCATCTCTATTCAAAAACTTGAATAAAGTTTTTGGATAAAAAACATGATGATTTTTATTCAACAAAAAACGTTCGTCAATATTTTCCAAGAATTGATATGTATCTAATAATGAATGAAACTTCTTCGCACCGTGCTTATCTCTTCCCCATGATGATAATGCATCATAAAATATCAACGATAATTCCTCATTCGATAATTGGGCTTGTAAAATATTTAAATAACGCTGAACATCATTGTTGCCATTTTCATTCAACACATTACCCCTTTCCATTACAACAAAATTAATTGTGTTATAAATATATCTGAAAAAATATCCAACATTAAAATCTCGCTCACTAATAAATGAATCAAAGAAATCTGAAATACAGCCTTCTGCCCTTTCTTTTTCAGTGGGAAGCGAATTAACCAACAATTCATCCATGATAGCAGTAAAATTAACCTTATTTTTATTTATGGGATAAATTTCATAATACTCTTTCATTAAACCATAATAGTCACGCAAGGTTGAAATATTCGGATTTGCAAAATACTGAACTATATTTTTATTTACATTACCCCTAACATCATCTAACATCGATAAAAGATTAAAATATGTTGTTTCAAAACGAGATTGTTCTTGAGCTATTTTTGATAAATCAAATTGTTTTCTTTGTTCTTTGAATGTAATAAATAAAAATATAGTTGCCGTTATTGTGAAAAGGATACCGACAGTACCTGAAATGAAGCTTCCGAGGTCATTTTTTAGTTGCTCTAAAGCATAATCATTTCCGAATATCCCTTTTGAGAAACCCAAACATAGGTAATATATTATTAGGGCAATGCCCACAACTAATATAACTATAGCAAGCCAAAACAACCAATTTTTCTTCATTTTAATTATCTCCTTGTATTTCATTCAAGATATATGTTGTCAATAAATGGGCCTCTCTATTGAGTGATTCATAAGTAGGATAATTATTGGGTGCAAGCTGAACATTGTCTGTTATATCAATAAATGTTCCAAGCTTCTCTATGTCTCTAACTGACAATTGTCTTGATTGCCCTTCAATAATTACTTCGAATTTAACGTCTCCATATTCGACCCCTTCAATACTATATACGTTAGAAGAGTCAACATGTTGTATTCTATTGAGAAGATTTCTAATATTAAAAAAACTATTTCGTTTAGCTGTATACACAATCTCAGTGTTTCCTACTTCTTCGTTAGACACTTCTCCATTTGTCATTCGCGAAACTTTGAGATCTTCTTTGCGAACTTGTTCAAAGGTTATTTTCTTAGCACCTCCACCAATAGCTCCCAAATGTCGTGTTATAAGTCTTTGTAAAACTAAAGAGTTTATTTTTAGCACAAAACTGCTTTCCTCATCCTCCTTAATTAAAGGGGCTAAATAACCTCTTAACTTACTCTCCAATAAGCTATAAACCCCAAGATTTCCTATCCTCTGTAAAAGCAAAAAGCCTATTTGGGAATCTTCAGGAATATAAAAAAGAAAATAAAAAGGGATAAGAAGTGATTCATTTATACTTTTGGTATGTGTAGCTTCTCCTGTTTGAATATTGACAATGTTTTCTTCTGTTCCGTAATCTCCTGTCTCAATAATCCCTGAAACATATCGTCCTTCACTAAACAAAAGGTCCTGCCCATTTCTTTTCATTATTCTAAAAAATTTCTCTTCATCTCGATTTTGAGATACATCCTCATTTGAAGATGTATATCTCAATGTGTTAAGTAGATCATTTATAGCGTCAATTATATCAGTACCATTCATAAAGTCCGATAGCACTACTCTATTATTTCTATCACCTCTTTTATTTATAGATAGTTGATAAAGTGCTAAACTGATTTTTTTTGCCATATATATCGATTTTATTAATTATTCCTCCTCAAATTTAAGTTCCGGCAAGTTCTTTACAATCTCTACCGTTTGCAGGCTTATGTTGATAACGCTTAACAAAAGATTGAGTATGTATTTGGGGTCGTTGTTTTCGGTTGCCCAGTCGTTTGGGTTATTTACTATGCCACTTCTTTTATCCGTTGTAACTTGATAACGGTCCATTATCCACTCTATGGCACTTTTACCGTTTACCACGTATTCGTAGGCTTCTGCAGGAATGTTCTCAATAGTGATTTGATTGTTGTAGATGATGGTGTCTGTTTTTCCTTTTTTAGGAAAACGCATTTTTACCACTTCATAATCGACATCAGCACCTACATCGTAAGTTATAACAACACCATTGGGCTTTTCGTAGTTTTCATAATTGAGATGCAGTTCAGCCAACTGGCGTCCTGCTTTTACGAATTTCCAAAAATCTGTTGCATTTTCCACCAACGGCAGACGGGGAAGCATCTTTTTGAGGTCGGCAGCGAAAGTTTCCCGATAGTCTGGACTGTGTAATATGCCGTAAACATAATAAAAAACATCCTCTTTTTTGGTCATGTTGCCATACATACTGCGGGCGCGGGTAAGGATAAAATCGCTGATACCATCTCGGCGAGCATACATGCTTTCTTCCGGCTCCGATACCGCATCAAATAGCGTAGGACTATTTTGCTGACGCTCTTCATACCAATAGAGGGGGAAGTACTGCCCATTGAACATTATCTGTAAATCTGGTATATTATTAGAAATTAAAACCGAGAAATCTTTACTTGCTCCAATACCGGAAAGACAAATCACCAAATTTTCTATTTGCGGTAACGGGAAAAGTCTTCGGCTTAAACCGGGACGCTCAATTAGTCTTGTGTCAAAGTAAAGATGCTGTTTACAGAATGGACGATAAGTGCCAGTTAGTGTTTCGCCACTCTTTTCAAAAATATTCTCTTTTTCTAATTCTTTTTTTAGATTAACCGTCCAAGCAATTTTTGTTGGATCATTATCGATAAAATCTTCAACTTTTAACTTGGGATTATCGAGGACTGCATCTTGAAATGCTGTGGTCTGTTCATTGTAAAAATCAATCATCCGCATCATGTTTTGATTGACTTTTTCTTTAGAAAAATTATAAACCCAAGCGTCACGGTTTGCTGCTACACCAATTGCATAGGTTGTAAAAAATGATTTTGTTTTTCCGTCAAATTTCTTTTCGGGTGCAAGGGGTATAAATTCCGAAAAACTATCGTTGCGGTGGTTAATCCAATCGCCATGTTCGTTGGGCATGAGCGTTTGCCAAGGCATATTGGCAATGGAGCCAAATTGTTTGGTTAAGTTCAACTTTGCTTCACGGGTAAGGTAATCTTCAACTTCGTAGTAATGAATTTTAGCTTTACCACTATAATTAGGTTGCTTAACAAGTAAAGTTATTGCTATTGGTGTTCGGCTACCGGAACCGAAAATCTTTCCTCCTTCACGTCTTGACAACTCCCCACTTGTTCGCTGATTACCCCGCAAACTAAATACATAGATGGATGAAAATTCATCCTCAATGGATTTGCGGAAACCATCGGTGCTGTTACCGTCAATCCATGCTCCGTTGCTCACAAAGCAGATAATGCCGCCATTTTTGGGGTCGAGCCTGTCGCTTGCCCAACGGAATGCTTTAATGTAAGCATCGTAAAGCGATTTGTTAAGTCCTGCCGAGGAATGCTCCACGTAGGTTTCCATTACCCGCTTATCAAGTTTCTCGTACTTTTGATTTTGTGCATTATCATTGGCGGATTTTTGACCAATAGAATATGGCGGATTGCCGATAATTACACGCAAGGGGGCTTTTTGTTGCTCTTGTACCCGTTTTGAGTTTTGCGGAAACATGTCACTGAAAAGGTCTTCGCCGTCTTTAGTCTCGCCAAGCTGGAATGTGTCAGTCAAACAAATGCCATCGAAAGGGGTATAAACGCCGTCAGGTTCATTAAGAATATCGTGGTACACGTTTTCGATGTTTACTGATGCGATGTAGTAGGCAAGCAATACTATCTCATTTGCGTGCAGTTCTTTTTTGAATTTTCGCTGGAGGTCTTCAGCCGAAATTAAACCGCTTTGCAGCAGGCGGGTAATGAATGTTCCCGTGCCTGTAAATGGGTCGAGGATATGCAGGTTCTCGTCGGAAAGCGTACGGTTAAACTCTTTTTTTAACACATCACTTACTGAATGAATGATGAAATCCACAATTTCAACCGGTGTATAAACAATTCCTAATCTTTCTACTAATTTAGGAAAAGCAGATTTAAAGAACTTGTCATAAAGTTCCACGATAATTTTTTGCTTGGCTTCGGCATTGTCAATTTCTGATGCCCGCAACCTTACACTATCGTAGAATTTTTGCAGCGTTTCGTTTTCCTGTTCCGTGTTTTCATTCTCTAAAAGCGACAACACCTGTTGCATAGATTGCGAAATGGCATTGTTTTTTACAAATGAATAGTTCTCAAACAGGGCTTCGAAAACGGGTTGTGTAATGATGTGCTGTGCAAGCATTTCTATAGCTTCAGCTTCGGTAACTGAAGGATTGATGTTTTTGTGCAATCCTTTCATAAATCGTTCAAAAGCTTTTTGATGCTTTTTGTCTTCGTCAACTAATAATGTAATTCTCTCGATATGACGCTCTGCAATTTTAGCAATATCGGTTGCCCATTGTTCCCAGTAGCGACGATCTCCGACTTTTTCAACCATTTTGGCATAGAGCAAATTTTGCATCTGTTCAAATTTGAGCGATAGTTGCAAAACGGTGTCTGAATAGTCTTCTTTATCAGTAAATTCACTATTTGGGTCATCGCCATGAGAAGGTCTACCAACAAGGATATTGGCTGGCTTGTTTTTGTTGAGTTCTAATTTGTTGATAGTAGCATCAAAGCGGTCGTCGTGTGCACGCAGAGCGTTAAGAATTGTCCAAACCACCTTATATTCCGCATTGTTATCCAGCGCTTTGTTCGTGTCAACATCTGTCGGTACAACAATAGGAATAATGATGTAACCATATTTCTTGCCAGGTGCACGCCGCATAACTCGTCCTACAGATTGCACAACATCAACTTGCGAGTTTCGGGGTGAAAGGAAAATAACTGCATCTAATGACGGCACATCCACTCCCTCACTCAAACAACGAACATTGGTCAGTATTCGACAATCTTGCGTTCCCTTGTCAACACTTTTCAGCCAAGTAAGCTTTTGTCCTCGTTCAGTTGCCGACATCGAACCATCAATGTGCTTACTTTTAACTACCACCATGTTTTGACGAGCTTGTTCGGATAGGTTTTCATTGTATATCTCCCCCATCTGGTTAAAAGTCGCTGTGATTTGTTTTGATATTTTAATGTTTTGGCAGAACGCTACAGCAGTACGCATCGGCTCCGGATCGCTCGTTTTTACCAAAGAATTGTCGCCCACAATTTCCTTGCTTAATGCATTAACACAGCCAATCAGTTTGTTAATGTCATTTGCGGGTATTTCCATACTTCCATTGGCAACCATTTCTTGCATGGAAGGCGGCATATCGTTTTCATTAACTGTAAGCACTAAAACTTTGTAGTCGGAAAGCAAACCTTTGTTTACGGCTTCTCCAAAACCGATATGATAAAATTCATCCCCGTACAAGTTTTTATCATCCATTGAACAAAGAATAGCATCCATATCCACCGCTTTTTTCTTATGCTCATCTGAATAAAGTCTGGGCGTAGCCGTCATATACATTCTTTTACTCCCTTGTATAAAACCGTTGTTGTGTACCTTAACAAACGAGCTTTCGTCATCGTCAGAGATAGTAACTCCTGTTGTCCTGTGCGCTTCATCACAAATAATTAAGTCGAACACACCTTTATCTGCTCCATGTATTTTCTGATACTCTTTTTGTGCTTTAGAAATTACTTCAATAGATTGATATGTAGAAAACACAACGGTCATTCCTTCTGTATCTAACGCTTCACGGAATTGTTTTAAGATAGTCGGAACGTCTGTTGAGGCTGGTAATGCCAAATCCACAACGCTAAAACTATCAGTATCTTCATTTTGAGTTTTCTTCTTACTAACTTCAGCATCAGAACAAATACAAATAGCATTAATGGGCTGGGATGCTTCAGCTATCCACTCATCTAATGTCTGACCAAGCAAAGCAATGGAAGGTACTAAAAATAGTACTAACCCTTTATTGTTAGTTTGTTGTTCAGCAATTTTGAGCGATGTAAATGTTTTTCCTGTCCCGCACGCCATTATCAGCTTACCTCTGTCTTTTGTGCTAAAATACTCTTTGCTACTTGCTATGGCTTTTTGCTGGTGTTCATAAGGTATTTTTTTAGGTTTTCGAGATTGCTCCCCGTACATTCCTAAAAGCAATTTATCCCAATCAACCGTGCTGTTGTGTAGGTGAAATAATGAAATGCGAGAGACTGCCGGTGTGTGGTTTTTAATAGCTTCTTCGGCATTGCTTCCCCAATGGTTTGTAGTTGAAATCCACAAACAGTGTTCAAATTTTTTGGTAAGTCCGCTATCATCCACAAAAGAACGCCCGGCTGTTGTTAAGAAACTATCTACAGCCGGTTTGTTAATCATCGCTTGTTCTTGGTAGCATTTACATTGTACTGCCCAATATGCTATAATGCTCCCTAAAAATCATACCACTGGTTAAGCTTAATAAAAATGATTAAATTTGACCAATGA